>ERZ1673703.2060-NODE-2060-length-13683-cov-21.753742_pt1 | contig 13683 bp, 10 predicted proteins | sample MGYA00580233_ERZ1673703 | MGnify/ENA primary metagenome ERZ1673703 (study PRJEB41218, sample SAMN15661748) | gut metagenome | host: Homo sapiens | place: Canada: London | collected 2015-08-20/2019-03-30 | study: EMG produced TPA metagenomics assembly of... | reverse complement strand
CAATTAAGCTTGATTATACCTTCAAAGGATGGGAAGGTTCAATGACAGGAATCTTTGCTGACAGAACTATTACTGCTATATATGACAGTAAAATCCGTGAATATACTGTAAAATATGTTTCTAAAGGATTATCTCTTCAAGAATCTACTGCCCAGTATGGTTCTTATGTAAAATATACAGGTGATACTCCTGTATATACTGCTGAGGAATCTGCTTATAAGTACAATCTGTTTAAAGGATGGGATAAGTCAGGATTTGTCGATGGAAATAAAACGATCAATGCAGTATATGAAACCTGCGAATATGTAGATGGATATTTTGATGGTAAGGATCTGGCCAATATGACACAGGTTGAGCTTTATACTCTTATGAAAATGGGACTTGAAGCAAAATCATTATCATTAAAAGATACATTAGATTTCAAACTTGGTGTTGATTATAGCTATGGCGACATTGAAGAGCATGAAGTTATTTCAGCTGCGACTAAATTTGATGGAACAAACTATATTGACACCGGATTAAAGATCATGGAAAAAGACAGAGACTTTACGATTGCTATTGACTTTGAATTTGATTCAGGAAATAGTGTAAACTCCACTCTTGCTCAGTGTTTTCAGGGTGATGGTTCAAATGGATTCAGACTTTGGTATTCTCAGGAACCTCGTTTCTCATGGAATACTGATAGTATAACTCCATCTGCTGGAACAAATCGAGAGATTATTGTATTCCGTCATGAAGCTGGAAGTCAGAAGCTTTATGTATACAATTCAAACATGACTGGGAAAGAAGTGTCTTCTACTACTCTGAATGCGATTAGGATTCCAGAGCATAGTTCCACTCTCGTATTTGGATGTTCTAAAGCTGACGACGGAGCATATGAAAACTTTGCAAAAGGCACTGTACATTGGGCTAAAGTCTGGTACGCAGATCTTGGTGAAGAACAATGTATGGATATTGCTGCATGGATCCACGAAATAATCCCTATGGAAGTGGCTAAGTTTAAAGGATATTATCTGTCTGACGTTGCTTCAAAGAGAGCTAACATTACATTTGTTGCTTCAAACCTGTTAGGTACTGAAAAGCCTTATAATAATAAGAGCACAAATGCAGGTGGATGGGCTGAATCTTCTCTGAACACATGGCTGAATACACGTTTGCTTAAAGCTATTTCTCCTTTATGGAAAGCTCTGATCAAACCTGTAAAAGTATACTCTTCTATTGGTAATAAATCAAATGATACATCCGTATCTAATTGCAGATTCTATGTTCCATCTCTGTACGAAATTGATCCTACTGCTACTTCTGAACCATATATTTCTGAAACAAATGCTCCTATTGCTTATTTCACAGATGATGATACCAGAAAGAAAGCAAATTCTTCTACTCCTACGGAGTATAAATCTTACTGGACCAGATCTCCAAATGCTACAGTTGCAAACTGGCTGTATACAGTCAATGAAGCCGGTGGAACATATGGATTCTCTTATCCAGGGCAGAATTCTGGAATCTTACTTATGTTCTCAATTTCAAGTGAGGGGTAACCATTCCCATCTTATAAGGAGGATATCACATGTATTATAAAGTAATCAAAAATGATGAAGTCGTAGATGTCCTTAATCATATCCTGTATATCAAATATCAGGAGAAACATAGTCTGTTGCTTCTATGTGATATCACAGAAGCACAGGCTATTTTAAGTTCAGACGGAAAATATGGATGGCACATTGAAGGTCTCTATAATTTTCCGCCTGATAATGACATTTATGCAATAAAAGAAATTTCAAAATATGAATATGACAAATTGAAGAGGTGATCACAGCATGGCGTTAATTCCAACCTGGTATTCTGCATCAACTAAGCAAATTGCAGAAAAGGCTTTACAAAGAGGGGTGCTAAAATACCCAGGACTTTGTTACATCCAAGACAGTAAGAGTATAGCGTGGGTGACCATCGACAACACATTAGAATATGTCAAAGGAGATAAACAGATTACAGATGTAAAATGCATCGGATCAAATCTTATGTTTTTCTCTGGAGATAAACTGCTTTTCTCTTATGACATATCTATGACTGACGAAGATAAAGGTCATATTATTGAAGAGGTCAAGAAAACAATCGGATTGGATAATTATGTCAAGTCTTCTGAGCTTTCTACTCTTTTAGATAATATAATCGGTAATCTTGAAGATAAGTCCACTGTTGTAGACTATATCAACAGCTTATCTTATAACAAATTATTTGACGTACCTATTGTAAATCTTATAGGTACACTTACTGTTCCTGTGAAGATATCATCACTCGATGATGGTATTTATAAAGTAAAAGGCCAATGTATCATTGGCGGAAACAATACTACTGTTCAATCTTCTGCAGACGATGTTCTGTATCTTGTATCTCATGATGCTGATACTTCCAGCACAACAATCACAAAAATGCAAGGAAAATCTATTACATTGTATTTCATTCAGCAAGATGGTGAATATACGACTGATCGTTATGTCACTGAAAGCTGGATTAATGAACAGAATTTTGCAAGTGCTGATTCTGTAAAAGAATATGTTTCAAATATCATTGAAGAAACTGTTCTGGATGTTTTAGATGAACATATTGACTCTGCTTTAGACCGAAAACTCGGAGGTATTGATTCCGAAGATTTAACAAATATATTTCAAGGAGGAAACTAATTATGGCAAAATTACAGTTCGCTACACTTTCTAATCTTCAGGAGTTTTTAAATCTGCATAACGTACAGATCGACTCTAAAATCAGTGAGGCTGTTAAAAGCTCAATTAAAACAGTATCCCAGTCAGAAGACGGATACACACTTTATTTCTACACAAAAACTGCTCCAGTAACTATTGATGAAGCAGCATTTACTATTACTATTCCTCAGCCAACAGGAAAAGCTGACAAAGTAAAAGGTGCAGTAAAAGGTCATCTTGCAGGATTAGATGAAAATGGTAATCTGGTAGATTCTGGAAAGACTGTTGCAGATTTCGATGCTGCTGGCGCTGCTAACACAGCAAAAACAGAAGTAATGTCTTATGTTGGTACCATTCCTGCTGATGCAAAAGCTAAAAATGTAGTTGCTTATATCAAAGAAGCTGTTACTACTGGTCAGTATGATGATTCTGCATTAAAAGCAAGCGTTGCAGCTAACACAGCAGCTATTGGAACACTAAATGGCACTGGTGACGGATCAGTAAAGAAAGCTGTTGCAGATGCAGTCGCTAAAATCGTCGCAGATGCTCCAGAAGCATATGATACACTGAAAGAGATTTCTGATTGGATTTCTACACATACATCTGATGCTGCTACAATGAATTCTCAGATCAAAACAAATAAAGAGGATATCACAAAGCTGAAGACTCTTATCGGTACTCTTCCAGAATCTGCTACATCCAAAGATATTGTAAGCTATATTGCTGAGTATGTATCTAAAGCTCTCGCAGACTCTGATCTTTCTCAGTATGCAAAAGCTGCTGATCTTGAAGCTGCTGTAGGTAGAATTGATGCTCTTGAAAAGAAATTACCTACATTAGAAGCTGCTGATAAAAAGAATGCAGAAGATATTACTGCTGTTAAAGGCAGAATGGATACAGCAGAAGGCAAAATTACTGCTGTAGAAAAAGATCTTGCTACTGAAAAACCGAAGATTGCTAAGAACACATCTGATATCACCGCTCTTAAGGGGCTTGTTGGAGATGGATATGAAGCAATTCCAAGTGCGTCTATCAAAGGTTTATTTACTGCGTAAAAATACAATTGATTTTATTGGGAGGAGAGCTGCAATGCTCTCCTTCTATTTTAAAAATAAAAATGGAAGGATGTGACTAATGCAAAATGAAAGAACAATTTCTTAATCTCACTGGATTAACAGAACTGGTTGGTTATTTGAAGACAAGTATAGCTAATCATAAAGAAATACTTCCATATGCTTCCAATAAGTTATTTCCGTCTGTTGGAGATATAAATACTATTTATATAAATACTGCTACGAATACTATTTATCGTTGGGATAGCTCAAGCAAAACTTATATTACTCTAGCAAAAGCCGTAAAGTCTGTTGCTATCTCAGAAAGTACTGAAAACGGAAAAATCACACTCACTGTAGATGGTAATAAAACTACTGTTCCTGTTCACGGATTAGGATCTGCTGCATATACAAATTCAAGTGCTTACTCTTCTGCCGGGCATACTCATACAAAAGCTCAGGTAGGACTTGGTAATGTAGATAATACAGCAGATGCAAATAAGAGTGTAAAACATGCAACTACTGCTGATAGTGCAACTACTGCAGGAACAGCTACAAATGTATCCGCTGGAGAAGGTACTGCTGATGCAGCTAGACATGTTTGGTTTTCTGACTCTACCACAGAGACAAAGCGAGCATACAGCGATAAGTTTGAATATAATCCTGTTACTAATAATCTGACGGTAAATGTTACAGGAAATGCTGCGACTGCAAGTAGTGTCGTATGGGGTAACATTACAGGAAAACCTTCTACCTATACTCCTTCTGCGCATAATCATAATGATTCAACTATTACTTCTCTCAACGCAAGTAAACTCTTTGGAACAATTGATATTGCAAGGCTTCCCCATGGAGCATTAGAACGTCTGGTTATTGTTGAAGATGATACTGCACGTTTTAAACTTACTACTGCTAATATTCAGCTTGGTGATACCGTAAAAGTAACTAAGACTGAAAAAATGTATTATGTTGTTGATGAGAGCAAATTATCTTCTGAGGCTGGTTATTCAGTATATACTGCCGGAACTGCTACTTCTGTACCATGGTCTGGAGTTACTGAAAAGCCTAGCAGCTATCCACCAGCGTCTCATAATCATGATGAACGTTATTATACCGAGACTGAGATGAATAGTAAATTAGCTGAAAAAGCTACAAAAGTACATACGCATACTAAAAGTGAAGTCGGATTAGGCAACGTTGACAATACTGCTGATGCCACAAAAAGTGTAAAATATGCTACTTCTGCAGGTAGCGCATCATCTGCCGCTGCTCTTACTTCTAATGCTGGATCATCAACTCAGCCAGTATATTTCTCAGGTGGTAAGCCAGTAGCTTGTTCATATACACTTGGTAAGTCAGTGCCTGCAGATGCATTATTTACCGATCATACTTATGGAAACATGAAGGGTGCTACTTCTTCTTCTGCCGGAAGTGCTGGTCTTGTTCCTGCACCTAATATAGGAGAACAATTAAAGTTTCTTCGTGCAGATGGTGCATGGGTAATCCCTACAAATACGACATATTCTGTAGGTACATCAAGTTACTTAGGAATAACTAAGCTTTATACTGAAACTGGGTCGGCTACAGATGGTACCATGACTCAAAATGCTATTACTTCTGCTCTTAACGGGAAATCTCCTACCTCTCATACGCACAATTATGCAGGAAGTTCTAGTTCTGGTGGTGCTGCAAACTCCGCAAATAAACTAGCAACTGCTAGAACCGTATCTGGTGGAACTGACATCACGCTAAGTTTTAACTATGATGGTAGTGGTAACTCCTCTGCAAATATCGGATTTTATAGTTCGTCTGCGAGTGTAGGCGACAAAAACAATTATCCATTCCATCGATTCGCAAAACTGGATACTATTGCTGCAAGCTATTCAGATAAATCAACCACATTCTTTATCTCACAGGATTATAGTGGTGGTGGCTTCGGTATTGTACGAATTGTATTACGTACGAATAACAGCAGCTTAGCATCGATAGTTGAAGTAAAATGGCTGGTTCGTTGTGGCTTAAGTGCGGATAGCGTACAAGTCGGAATTTACAATGTTTTTGGAAAGACTTACGCAGATGCCTTCTTTAAAACAGGAGGATCGTATGCTGGAACTTGTTTCCGTACACTTGCAAGTGGTGCGCGTGGTGGTATTAGCAGAACTTGGGTGCTGGTCAATTCTTCAGAAGTAAGTGGAACCTCTGCAACAGATGCAAAAACATCTACCGAGTGTTATGCTACTATTGCAGCTGCTGGTACCGCACTTCATAAACAAGCATATAGTAGTATCGTTTCTGGTACTGATAGCGGTACTGCATCTTATGCGAATAGTGCTGGCAGTGCAAATTCTGTTGCTTGGGGTAATGTTACAGGTAAGCCATCTACATTCGCACCATCATCTCATACTCATAACTATGCAGGATCCTCTTCTGCTGGCGGTGCTGCTACATCAGCAATTAAATTATCCACACCTAGAAAAATTGGTAACGCATCTTTTGATGGTACTGCTGATATTACCTTATCTCAGATGGGACTTAATGTTCCTGTTGAAATTACAAAAGCTAACTATCTTGCAAAAAAGAAAGCTGGAACTTTAAATGCAAATACCTATTACAATGTTATTGATGAATATGATTCTGCAAATGTTATTAACGACTCATCTGTAACAGCCAACAGTGCGTTTTCAAGTACTAAATCAGAAAAAACATATGCGAAGAAAAGTACACTTGTTAATACTACTCTCACAGCAAGTAAATGGACTGGATCTTCTGCTCCATATAGTTATGTATTATCCGTATCTGGAGTAACTTCTTCAAATATTGTAGAAATAGATTATGCTTCTAATGCTTCATCTGCTGCTATTGAAGCTTATCAAAATGCAATGTTAGCTGACGGAGGACAGACTACAAATCAAATTACTATAAAAGCAACCGAGAAACCAACTGTAGATATTCCCATTACTATTGTTATAAGAAATGATTTATAAAAGGAGGCGATAACATGGCAATTTATAAAGGTGAACAATGTCTTGCCGGAGTTGGTAAGAATGCAACTATTAAAATTGGTACTGCTAAAACAGGTACTTCGGCTGCGGTAACTAATTCTGGTACTGATACAGATGCTATATTGAATTTTACATTACCTAAAGGTGATCAGGGAGTTGGAATTTCAAGTGTTATCCCTCATTATCTTGCAAGTCCTAAATCGCAGGGAGTGACCAGATCAACTACTGGATGGGCGACTTCCGCTCAAGTTATGACATCTACAAATAAATATTTGTGGTGTTATCATGAATTTGTTTTGACAAACAATAATCATTTGTATACAGATGCAACCGTTATAGGTGTTTATGGAGATAAAGGTGATCCGGGTACAACTGATTACAATGGATTGAAGAATAAACCGGTCGTTAATGGAGCTGTAACTGCTTATCAGTCAGATATTATGAAATCTCAGTTGAGAAATGTGACATTCTCTACTGAAGAACCTAAGACAACTGATGGTAAACCTGGTGATATGTGGGTGATGTATGGCGATGAGTAATATTAAAACTGGTGATATTTTAAACTTTGATTATACTGGTACTGTCCAAACTGTAACACTTCCTAAAGGTACATATAAGTTGGAGTGTTGGGGTGCTCAAGGAGGATACAGTTCTTCTAATTCAGGAATAGAGGTTGGTATGGGCGGAAAAGGTGGATACTCCGCTGGAACTATTACACTAAACCAAAAAACACTTATATATATTTATACTGGTGGAGTTGGTAGCATAAGTGGCAACGGTAAAGCAGATGGTGGATTTCCTAATGGTGGTTCATCTTGGGCTTCCAGCACAAGCGAAGGTGCTGGTGGTGGCGGTGGATCATCCGATATCCGTATTGGTACCGATTCATTGTATGCTCGTGTTATCGTAGCTGGAGGTGGCGGAGGTGGCGGTGAAGACAACGAAACTGGCGGATATGGTGGCGGTGAAACTGGCGGAACTTCAGGTTCTGGAACACCTGGTAGTCAAACTGCTCCAAGTGGATATTTTGGAATCGGCGGTCATACTTCCTATGATGGTGGAGGTGGTGGCGGTGGATGGTATGGTGCTTATCCAGCCGGTGGTCAAACAACTCCAGCTACCGGTAGCAGTGGAAGTGACACATCTGGCTCTCCTGGAGGATCTGGTTACGTTTATACTTCTGCTACAGCCTCTAATTACCCGTCAGGTTGTTTATTAAACTCTTCTTATTACTTATCTGCTGCTAAAACCATAGCAGGTAACACTTCTTTTACATCTCCCACAGGTTCATCTGAGACAGGGCACTCTGGTAACGGGTATTGTCGAATTACTGTTATTGAATGCAAGAATACGGCACTATATACCAGAATAAACAATTCAATGAAAAAGGCTACTGCATTTTATTTCAAATTAAATAATAACAAAATATACGGCGTTGGATCTGCTAATTATAATGGTTCTGTTATGAATTTTGATTATACTGGTTCGGTTCAAACTGCTACATTGGCTCCTGGTACATATAAACTTGAATGCTGGGGCGCTCAAGGTGGGAATGGATCATCTAATGGTAATTCTAATATAAATGCAGTTGGTGGTCTTGGTGGATATAGTGTTGGCACCATTACATTAAGTAAAACACAAAAAGTATATATATATTCTGGTGGAAAAGGACAAACTAAATCAAATACCGGTAGCTATTCTACTGTTAATGGTGGATTTAACGGCGGTGGGTCAAATTATACTTGTGGTTCCGGAGGTTCTGGTGGCGGTGGATCGGATATAAGGATCGGAACTGATTCATTATATGCAAGAGTAATTGTTGCAGGCGGCGGTTCTGGAACAGGATGGACAATTAAAGGTGCCGCTGGCGGTGGAATATTAGGCTTATCAAACTATAATTCATCTTACAATAGTACTCAAACAGCAGGAGGAATAGCTTATACTTCAGCTTACAATATAATGCCCACAGCTGGCACTTTTGGTATAGGTGGCAATGGTTCCGGTTCTTCAGAAGGCGGTTCTGGCGGTGGAGGCGGCTGGTATGGAGGTGGCGGAGCCGGATATACGGGCGGTTCTAGTGGTGGATCAGGTTATGTCTACACTTCTGTCACTGCTTCAAATTATCCAAATGGTTGTTTACTTAACTCTTCTTATTATCTTTCTAATGCTCAAACTATTGCCGGAGATCAATCGTTCCCTGCTCCTTCTGGTTCTACAGAAACTGGTCATTCTGGTAATGGACATGTAAAAATCACTAAATTATCAGATGTAATATATCTTACTCATGCTAAGAACAACATAATGGATTTTAATTATACAGGTTCAGTACAATCTAAAACTCTAAAACCAGGTACGTATACAATAGAATGCTGGGGTGGCCAAGGAGGAACTTACAGTAGTTACATAGGCGGATACGGTGGTTATTCCAAGGGTACTATTACTCTTACTGAAGCAACTACTGTTTATATATCTGTTGGTGGGGCTGGATCTTCCTCTTCTACTGCTGCAGGATTCAATGGTGGAGGAACTGGTATTTCTTCTGGTAGAGGTGGTGGAGGAGCTACAGATGTTCGTATAGGTCAAAATTCTCTATATTCAAGAGTTATCGTAGCCGGAGGTGGCGGCGGAGCTGGTGTAACAAGTGCCAATGCTAATCCTTGTGGTTGTGGCGGTGGAGAATATGGTGGAGATGGATATTACAATGATACCACTGGTTCTTATACTATAGGTCAAAATAGATGTGGTGGTAGTGCCTCACAAACTGCAGGTGGCAAAACATGGAGCACGAGCACTCAGGCTACTTTTGGTCAAGGCGGAAATGCTTCAGGCTACTCTTGTGGTGGTGGCGGAGGCGGCTGGTATGGCGGTGGTGGAGCCTATGACAGTGATTCTGACTCTGATGGACGTTGGGGTGGAGGAGGCTCAGGATATGTTTATACCTCTTCTACAGCTAAAAATTACCCTAACGGATGTCTACTAAATTCTACTCATTATCTCACAAATGCTCAGACTATCGCAGGAAACACTTCTTTTACTTCTCCTACAGGATCAGCAGAAACTGGTCACACAGGCAGTGGATTCTGCAGAATTACAAATTTGAACCCAACACAATATGGATTATACGTAAAAACGAACTCTGGTTGGAAACACATAGATTTATAAAAGGAGGGCTTAACTATGCCGATTATATTTCACGGAACAGGTAGTGGCGGCTCTGCTAAAAAACTAAAAACCGCACGAACTATTAATGGTACGAATTTTGATGGTACAGCTAATATTACTACTGCTAATTGGGGAACAACAAGAACCGTTACTGTAGGAAATACAAGTAAATCTGTAAATGGATCTGGAAACGTAAGTTGGTCGTTAGCTGAAATAGGTATTCATCTTTCAACAACGGAACCTGCAGCTAGTGACGGAAAAAATGGAGATATTTGGATTACTTATGAATAAAAGACTGAAAGGAAGGTGAGGCTTATGGCTTGTAGTAATGGATGCGGAACTTCTTGTTCTACTGACTGCACTCATTCATCATCTGGTGGATGTGGTGGTTCTTGTGGTGGTTCTTGCTCTACTAACTGTACTGGTGGATGTTCTGGATATTGTGATGGAACTTGTAAGGGAGGTTCAGGAAGTACTTGTTCTGACTGTACTGCCAAATGTGCTAATGACTGTACCGGAGCTTGTACAAATGCTTGTGTAACCAGATGCACTGGCTGTGGGAACAACTGTGATGGAGACTGTACAAGCGCCTGTGCTCAAAGGTGCTCTAATGATTGCAATGCTGCATGTACTGCTACTTGTGCTTATGATTGCGAACATACTTGCACTGCTTCTTGTGCCAACGACTGCACCAGTTGTGGTGGATCTTGCTCAAGTAATTGCTCAGGAAATTGTGATTCCGGTTGTTATACTGGTTGTTATGGTTGTGATTCTACCTGTTCTGGTGGTTGTTCTGGCACTTGTAATACTACTTGCACTACCACTTGCGCCAATGACTGCACTGGCGGGTGCAAAGGAACCTGTACAGGTGGATGTGGTGGTTCTTGTGATAATTCATGCGGCTTTTCTTGTGAAGCTTCATGTGATAACAATTGTACTGCTGTTTGTTCTGTATCTTCTGTGTATGGTGGAAACTCAGAGAAGAGTGTATTGAATTTTGCTTATACAGGTAAAGCTCAATCTGTAACCCTTGAGCCTGGAAAATATGTTCTTGAATGCTGGGGAGCACAGGGAGGTTATCGTTCTAATTCTAGTTATGGTGGAAAAGGTGGCTATTCTACAGGGACTTTAACATTGACTCAAAAAACTACTATATACATATATGTCGGTGGATCTGGAAATTCTGTTACATCAGCATCAAATTCAATCTATCCCGGAGGTTTCAATGGTGGTGGATATAGATACAATTATAAAGGTGGTGGTGGCGCTACTGATATTCGTATTGGAAGTGCTTCTTTATATGCCCGTGTTATCGTTGCAGGTGGCGGTGGTTCTGATGGTAGTCCTAATTATAGTGGTGGGTATGCAGGTGGTGTATCTGGTACTAGGGGAAATTTTGGATGTGGTTCATATGGATATGGTGGATCTCAAACTGCTTCATATTCATCTTTAAGTGCTATTAATTCACAAGGCACCACAAATTCTTCTTCTAACTGTGCTGCTGGTTTTGGTTTCGGTGGTTTTGGATGTTATTACGCTTCAGGTTACGGTGGAGCCGGTGGCGGAGGATGGTACGGTGGACAAGGTACTTATCCTGATGGTTCTGGAGATGATGATGGCGGTGGCGGAGGTGGATCTGGTTACGTTTATACTTCCTCTTCTGCTTCTAACTATCCTCAAGGCTGTCTCCTAAATTCATCTTACTATCTTTCTGATGCTTCTAATTTATCTGGCAATGAATCTTTCAAATCTCCTTCTGGTGCTACAGAAACTGGTCATTCTGATAATGGCTATTGTAGGATTACCTGTTATGTCAAAAAGAAAACTCTACATTGTAAAATGAACAATGAAATTAAAAAAGCAGCTCCAGTATTTATGAAAATGAACAATAAAATTTATGATGCTGGCGCTAATGCTGTAATGGATTTTGCTTATACAGGAACAGCTCAAGCTATATCACTTCCAAGAGGAAAATATATTATAGAATGCTGGGGCGCTCAAGGCGGTTCATATAGTAGTTATTATGGTGGTGCTGGAGGATATTCTGTCGGAACCATAACTCTAACTAAAAATTCTACGGATTTATATATTTATGTTGGTGGACAACCAGAAGCTACAACTTCAACAGGTGAAACACCTGGTGGATTTAACGGAGGAGGAAAAGGTTGTTCAAGAACTTATAATTATAGTAGTTATGGACAAGGTGGCGGCGGTGCAACCGATGTTCGTATAGGAAAAAATGATCTTTATGCTAGAGTTATTGTCGCTGGTGGCGGCGGAGGTTCATCATCAGAAAATTCGCTTACAACAAAATATGGCGGTGGAACTACTGGTGGTTCTTCTGCTTCTGGATATGGAGCTACACAAACTGCTGCAGGTACAAATGGTTCGTTTGGTCAAGGTGGTTCTGCAACAACTTCTGGAACTAATTATAATTATGGTTCCGGCGGTGGTGGAGGTGGATGGTATGGTGGTGGTGCATGTTCTGATTATAGTGACAGCACTAACTACCGAGGCTATAATGGCGGAGGTTCAGGATATGTTTACACTTCAGCTACTGCTGCTAATTATCCAAGTGGTAATTATGTAAATTCTTCTTACTACCTTACCAATGCGCAAACTATAGCAGGAAATCAATCATTTAAATCACCTGATGGAACAAATGAAACAGGCCATACCGGAAATGGTTTCTGTCGAATCACCCGTAAATCAGGAAAAATATTTGTAAAACAAAACGGTTCATGGATCAAAGTATAACACTTTGGTCCATATTTAAATTACGAGGAGGAATTGTTATGAAACTTATTTTTAAAGACGGACAAGAATTAGTTATTACTCGTGCTAACGATACATATTCATATGAAGGATATAAAGATGGGTTAGGAAATGATATGAACAAAAATATTGTAGCTACTATTTCTATCTTCAATTCTGATAAATCTTTAAACACTATTAAGGATATGATTACTGATGACAATAGAACAGGTTTTAAAATTATTTATGGGAATACCCAGAAAGATTATACTGGAATGAAAATTGAAAGTATTTCAGAAGAAATCTCCAATGAAAGAAGTGTTATTAATATCTCATTAGCTACAGATAAAACCATAGCTCCTACTGAGACCACTGGAACAACAACAGAAAAAACTAAAGAAGAAACTAAAGAAAAAACGGAAACATCTTCTGATAAATAATTAAGAATGAAAGGAATATAAGGATATGAGAAAAATAATCGTAAAGGTTGATAAAGAAAAAGCTACAGAGCTTGAAAGAGTTAATTTTGAATTAAACTTCGTAAAAGACATTGTACAGAGAGTTATTGAATCACATCCAAGCGATTTAGAACTCATCAATGGAGATACTCTTATGTCTTACAATAAACGTGGTGCAGAATTACAGAGAAAGTATGCTGCTCTTGCAAATGAGATGGAAAAGGAATACATCCCAGAATACCTCGAAGGTCATCAGTATAGTTGGATTATTCCAAATAATTCTGATGAAATGACTATTACTATTAAATGTAATTGTGAGATTCCAGAATTAGAGGGAATAGCATGAAAAGGACAGAACAATATTCGGACCAGATAGCTAGACTTTATCCATCTAAGAAGGTAAAAACCGATGACGGACAAAGAATATTAACACAGAGTATCACTTTTCAAGTAACTGATGATTGCAACCTTGCGTGTCTATATTGTTACCAAGGACACAAAGGAAAAAATCGAATGTCGTTTGAAACAGCTAAGAAATTCTTTGATTTAGTTG
>ERZ1673703.2058-NODE-2058-length-13700-cov-4.844852_pt1 | contig 13700 bp, 9 predicted proteins | sample MGYA00580233_ERZ1673703 | MGnify/ENA primary metagenome ERZ1673703 (study PRJEB41218, sample SAMN15661748) | gut metagenome | host: Homo sapiens | place: Canada: London | collected 2015-08-20/2019-03-30 | study: EMG produced TPA metagenomics assembly of... | reverse complement strand
ATACGTAAGTAAAAATGCGCATCTTGCTTAATAGTTATTGAAAAGTAGCGGCTGAAATATCAATAGCATTACCGCAATAATTGAGCAATTTGCAGTTGTATCAATAAAAAAACAGACATTCACGTTTCGTGAATGTCTGTTTTTTTATTTGCCTGATCCTTAATGCGCCAAAAGCTGCCGCATTTTATCAAGTGCTTTTAGCCGGTGCTTAGTAACGTTGCGTACAGTGCAGCCAAGACGTCCTGCCACCTCGGCCGGCTTCAGGTCATCTAAAAACAGCAGCGTCAGTATTTTCCTCTGTTCTGCACTTAACTGCCGCAGCGCTTCCTGCAGTTCCAGTGAAAGTAAAAAACGTGCCAGCTCGTCCAGACGCTCACCTGCTGCACAGCCTGTCTCCAGCAGGGCGATTCCGGCTTCGCTGTCCGTATCTGTCTGGGCTTCGTTTTCCCAAATTCTGCCCTGCTTCTGCATCGCGTCAAAAACAGCAAAATGCACCTTACAGCGTGCCAGTCCGGGCCAGTTTTCAAAATCAGCGCCCTTATACTGCAAAACCAGCTCGATAAAGGCCAGAACGGCGATACCTTCTGCGTCTTTTCCCAGCGACCGGTAAAACATCTCACGGCGGGCCTCGCTTTTTAAAAGCGGCTTAAAATCCGCGCATAACTGCAGCAGTGCTGCTTTATCACCAGCCTGGGCGGCGGTTATCAATGCTTTCAAACTCTCTGCCTGTTCAGGTAAATTTTTTATAATGATCAGTTCTCTCTATAATTTTATGATACCCGGCTATACTGTAAAACGTCGCGCGCAACAACAAACAGTCTAAACTTTTTCGAGGAAAATTAACACCCTATCCAATCAGGTGTTAATTTTATGCCTTTACTGCTTAAAATAATGGCGGGAGGGATAGCATGCAAAAATATATAGGCCGGCAGCTGAAAACAGCGCGGCTAAATAAAAAGCTGACCCAGGAACAGATCGCTGAAGCAGTAGGCTTATCGGCCAAGCACTATGGCTGTATCGAACGCGGCGAGGTCAGCACCACTGTGGCCGTACTGACACGGTTGCAGCAGGTGCTGGAATTTGAAGTGTCTATAATGATCAAAATTTAGTCTGCTTTGGCAGGCTATTTTTTTTTCGATGTTTTCGCCGGGCTGCTGGTGAAGTACGTACACGCACTTGCGCTGCAGCGCAAGTGCCGCGGAGCGTAATAACGCGGCGCAGAAAAAAATTTAAAAATAGCCTTCTCGTGTCTTGTCGGGGGGGACATCTGTGATAAAATAACTAAAGAATTATATAAAATAGTTAAAAAATACAATATAAAACAAGTTAAATATGACTTTTGTTTTAAAATATTGATTTAAAAACAGCGTATTGAAGTCAGGCAAAAGCTTTGGTTCCTGCGGCGTCAGCCGAAGAAATATATTGTTCAACAAATTTTAAGGAGTTGATTTTGGTGTATTTGAAAACAAGTAATAAAAAACAGCTGGCAGCAGCAGTAACGCTGGCTGTAATGGGAATGGCATGGGTGGCTGTGCCGAGCCAGGTATGGGCGGCCGACGGCGGTTTTGGCGCCATAAATAATCCTATCAGTCTGGAAATTTACGCAGAGCAAAATAAGAGTGACGGTAAACTGGATACTGCCCGTAAAAACTATGAAGGATCAAATGTTTATGTATCCCAATATCACTCTGCTTATACCGATAACGAAAAAATCTTCGCCAGCGGTGATATGACAGGTAAAACTATTTCTCTGAGCAATATGACAGTCCAGGCTGTTGTTGGGAAAGACGGTATAGGGCAAGCTGCCGATCTGGCACAGTATGCAACACAGGGTCAGGACGGCGGTTTTGGTTATGGCGCAGGGCTTGTCAATCAAAACGGCATGTCTAATGCTGTTATCGCAGTTGGTTCTGCTGAGATAAATGTTACCGGCGGTGCCAGCGGTTTGATAGTAGATGAAAAATATCAGCACGAAGGCGAACAGGGAGTGACTGGCAATGCAGCTATTGGCGGTACCGGCGGTGCCGGAGCTGCAGGCGGTAATGGCGGCGGCGCTAAAGCTATCGGTGTTGCGGCAGGCATTACAGATACTGCTGAAAGTATTACTGTAAACGGCAGCGCCAGCAAGAATATTCAGATTTCAGGTACTTCTTTAACTGTTAGTGCTACAGGCGAAGCCGGCGGACATGGCGGTTACGGAGGCAAGGGCGGCAGCGGTGCCGATGGTGCGGAACTTACGACGAAAAAGGCCGATAAAGGTGCAGATGGCGCCGATGGCACTGATGAAAATACCACGCCGGATAAAGCCGCTAATGGTGAAGATAAGGTAGAGCATGCGGCTAATGGTACGGTTACAGCAACTTATAACACTAGTATGCCTCCTGAGCAGACAGGCTGGGTATCTACTGCTGGTGCAGCTGGTGCTAATGGCAACACTGGTACAGCTGGTGCTAATGGTAATAATGGCGGTGACGCTGCTGCTGGCTCAGCAGGCAGTAATGGCTTAGCAGGCAGTACTGGTCTGGCAGGGGGAACCGGCGGCGCTGGAGCTAATGGCGGTAATGGCGGCAGCGCCACTGCTTACGGCCTGCATTTGAATACTATCAGCGGCGGTTCTGTAACATTGAATGCTTTAAATGTCAATGCCACGGGAGGAAATGGAACTGCCGGCGGTGAAGGCGGCAAAGGCGGAACAGGCGGTGTTGGCGGGTTAGGTCAAACCGGCGGTGACGGCGGCAATGGCGGCGTAGGCGGTGATGGAGCTAATGGCGGCGCCGGCGGCGACGGCGGTAAAGGTCAAACCGGCGGCAGCGGCGTTAGTTATGTTGCTAATCATGCTGGTTTTGGTGTTACTGCTACTGTCGGTGGAGCAGGCGGTACAGGTGGTGCTGGCGGCCAAGGTGGTGACGGTGGCAATGCTGGTAACGGCGGAACCGGTGGAGCAGGTGGAACCGGCGGAGAAGGCGGAACTGGCGGAGCAGGCGGAACTGGCGGCCAAGGTGGTAACGGCGGCACTGGCGGACTTGCTGTTGCCCAGGGTCTGGTTGGCACTGCCAATACTGACCTGAATATTACGATAGGTACTATAACTGTAACTGCAACTGGCGGCGATGGCGCTAAAGCAGGCATCGCCGGAGCAGGCGGCGATGGCGGACAAGGCGGCACTGGCGGACAGGGCGGCACTGGCGGAACAGGTGGTGCGGCTGGTACTGCAGGTGCTGCTGGTGAAGGCGGAGTTGGCGGAGCCGGCGGTGCTGGCGGCCAAGGTGGCGTGGACGCTAGCGGAGCCCGTATAGCCAATGGTGCTGATGGTGCTACAGGTACTGGCGGTGCTAAAGGTACAGACGGCACTGTAGGTATTGCAGGTGACGCGGGTAAAGGCGGTGACGCAGGTAAAGGCGGAACCGGCGGTTCAGGTGGTACAGCCGGTGCTGCAGGGACGAGCGGTGCTGGTAACAGCGCTGCTGCGACTGCTGTGAGCCTGACTGATACAGCAGGCGTCTTAAAAACAAGTTCTATTACCGCTACAGCTACGGCCGGTAAAGGCGTAGGTAAATTTAATATTGCAAATGCTTATCTCGAAGGCGATTCTACCGGTGACCCGGGTGAACGTACGGCTGTAGCTGATAATACTGGTACTGACGGAACTGACGGGGCTGCAGTAACAGAAACTGATAAAACTCAAGCGGGATATCAAAACGGAGCGGCTAATGCGGTTTCTAACGGCGGTGAAGGCGGCAAAGGCATCACTCCTATCGGTACAGTGGATCAAAGTAATAACGGTGCTAAAGCTGAAGCTTTGGGACTTGTTACCAGCGGCGGTTCTTTGCACGTGCTTTCTGATAGTGGACTGACTATCAGCGCAGATGCGCAAGAAGGTTCTGCTTATGTTACTGCCAAAGCAGTTGTGTCTGCAAATTCAGTTAATGTGTACCAAGTTCAAAATGATTTAACAATCACTGCAACAGCAGTTGGCGATCAAGACAGAACAGAAACAGTTAGTGAAGTTGAATATACGTATTTGGGCTCCAGTACATCCACTCAAGCTACGGCTGTTGGGCTGGAACTGACAGGCGGCAGTATGGTGGCTGAAGTTGGAGGCACCGTGACTATAGAGGCAAGTACCGACTGGGCAGGTTCTAATACTGCTACAGGCATCAAAGCTGCTGAAGGTGCGGTTATTGCTGTTCATAGTGCCGGGGCTATGGATATCAGTGCCGAGGTAGTTGGTACTGATACTGAAGGAACTAAGCTCTTCAAAGGCGCCAATGGTATTTTGGCAAACGGCAGCACAATGTATTATGCTGCAGATAATGCTGCTATCACTGTCAGCGGTGGTAAGCATGCAGATGACCATGCGGCAGACATTGAAGGTGGGGTAACTACTTTTGATGCCGGTACGGGAACCGTTACCTTTAACGGCACTGCTGACTTCACAAACGGCACTTTGAATCTGAAATCTGATACAGACGTACAGACGAAGGAGAATAGTCTTGGTTCTCTCGATATCAGCGGTACTGCCATGAACCTGACAGATAATCTGGCAGCCTTGACTGTAGAGGATAAGACTACTCTTGTTGGCAGTACGGTCTACTTCTATGACGAAAATAATCAGGCAGAGAAATACAATACTGCTGATTACCGTACTATCACTACTAATGATCTGGATGCTTCCGATACTAACGAGCTCTTTATGCGTACCAATGCCAACGGCGTTTACGGTCAGTCGGCAGGCAACGACAAAATTGTTTCTGAGAATACTGTAACCGGCAGCGGTACCTATAATATCACTGTTTTTGACCAGGGGATGCGCAACGGCTATAACAATGCTGCCGGCGCTGATACTAAGGGACATTTGGACCAAGATGTCGTACTGATCGAAAATGCAGATAAAGCCGGCACCTACAACATCAAAGAAATGAAATATGATAACGGCGTCTGGGCTTATGAATATGAGGGGAAAGCAGACATTGTCGATGATGGTTTGAACCTGACACAGGTCACTACCAGGGCTGCAACTCAATCCTCTGCCCAAATGGCGGCTCAGGATGCCAGCAAGATCGCAGCCGGAGCGGCAGTGACTCTGTTCGGCGCTGATGAAACTTTGATGGAACGTCTGGGAGACGTCCGTAATTCTGCAGACGATAACGACGGCGTTTGGGCTAAATATGTCGGCGGCAAAATCAAAGTAGATGGACTGCAGGGCGATAACGATTATCAATATAACGGCTTTGCGGCAGGTTATGACCGTGAGGTCGGCAGTAACTGGCGTATCGGCCTGGCAGGACAATATGCTAAAGGTGATACCAGCCTGACTAATGGCGACGGTGAAATCAAAACCGCGGCAGGCGCTTTATATGGCACATGGACTGGCGATAAAGGTCATCATGTAGACATCATTGCCAAAGTTGGTAAAGTTGACAGTGAAACCAGCGCTTACGGCGGCACTATTGCCCAAAAACTGGACGGTGATTTTGGCAGTACAGCTATAAGCTTTGCTGTTGAATACGGCTATCGTCAGGATTTGAATGACGGCTGGTTCGTTGAACCTATGGTGCGTGCAAGCTACGTACATCTGGGCGGCGATGATTATACCGTAACCACTCGCGACAATACTATGAGCGTTACTAACGACAGCATGAACAGCATTGTTCTGCGCGGCGGCTTCCTGCTGGGCAAAACCTTTGCGGCAGACAGCAGCGTTTATCTGAAAGCGGCAGTACTGCACGACTTCGACGGCGACATCAATACACATGTCAGCGCTGACGGCAGAAGCGCCAGCTACAGTGACAGCATCGGCGGTACCGCCATCGAATATGGTATCGGCGTCAACCACAAATTTAATAAGGATTCCAGTATGTATCTGGATGTAGAACGTATCAGCGGCGGTGACGTAACTAAAAACTGGGGCGTCAATGTCGGCTTCCGTTACAGCTTCTAAAATCAGGATGGCAGCTTGAAAAATCTATAAAGAATATCCCTCATCATCCGAGTGGGGGATTTCTTTATAGTATTTCGTGAAAAAGAGGAGATAGATGTATGCAGAAATGCCGGAAGAAAGTAAAAAGCTGTTTGAAGCAGGTCAACAGCAATAAAGCATTAGCTGGGAAAGTACTGCAATCGTTGTTTACAGCAGGAGTATTGTACGTTTGCATATTCGGGGGGGACAACGCGGCCTGGGCGCAAGACTATAATAGCCAATATGGTACTGATTTAGGCGGCGAGTACGAAAATGTCAGCGTGACCAATGAAAGTCTTGACGGAAACAGCAATGTAACGATCGGTGTTAGTAGATCTGCCGGTCTGACAGTAACTGATAAAGCCGTTGTGAAAATTGTTGAAACTGGTTTCAGCGTCAGGAGCAGCAGTATTTGCGGGATTGCTAATGATGGCAGCGGCACAGCATCATTGACGCTGAAAGACGCTGATATTGCTATCGTAGGCAGCAAAAGCAGTGTTATTGGCTTTGAAAGTACGGCCAGTCAGCATAAGAATACTGTTACTGGCGAGATGAATATCAGTGTCAGCAGTGCTGCGACATCCGGCACAAGTTCTGTACCCAAGGTCGTTGCCGGCATTGATGTGGAAGGTTATTACAGCAAAGCAAATAAAGCTGCCAATTCCCTTAAAGCCAAGAATGTCAAAATCAATCTGGGGCTTGCCGCAGGTGACAAAGCTACGGTAAATACAACAGGTGTTTTGACTAAGGGCAGTTATGGCAATTATATCGGTACAACCGAGATCGAAAATGCGGAGATCGTGATCAGCGGCAGCAACGGCCAGTCGAACGAAACTGTACGCGGCGTCTGGGCCACTCAGACTGATACCGGTAATAAACCTTCAGGAGCAGACATGTCTTCTAAGCAGTCTTACAACAACCTGACCGTTGTGACAGGAACTTATGCTTCCGATATGACAGCTTATACACCAAATGCTGTGCAGGGCGGCAGTGGGCTCTATGGCATCCAGGCCGATAATTACGCGGTTGTAAGCGTGAAGGAAGACCTGCTGATCGATATTGAACGTCAGGCCAGAAAATCGGGAGAAGAGAATAATGGTGTGACTGGTATTTATGGTTATGAGCACGGAAAGATAGATTTTAACAGAGCAGATATTACACTGCATAATGATTTGGATGCTTCTGTGACCGGTATTGAAGTAACGACAAATGCCGCTGTTACCGGCAAAGCCCTACAGTTGACAGTCAGTTCAGATACCGGCGCCGCTTTGGGTCTGCTGGCGCATAAATATATTGACGATACGGAAGGCAAAGGCCGGATAACGCTTGGTGAAACCGGCGGTGCAAATCTTATAAAAGTTACTGCTGGCGGTGGGAATGCCAGGGCTGTTGTAGCTGATGCCGAGGGTGTTATTACTTTTAAAGAACAAACTGAACTGGCGGCTCAAAGTACTGACTACACAGAAACGGTTTCTGCTTTAAATGGCGGCAAGGTAGTTTTTGAAGATACTGCCGTAATAACTGCGACCGGTACAGGCTACGTTTACGGTGTCAGCACTTATTTTTATGATAGCTCGGTTACTGAAGACAGCTCGATCGATTTCCAAAAAGGAGTATACATCAATGCGGCAGGAGGTACGGCTATCTCTGCCGCGGGCAACAGCGATACCAGCGCTGAAGGTATTGTAACTATCAATCAGGGTTCAGCAGCCGGTGCTAATGAGGTTGTTATTTTCGGTGACATTGAAAGTGATATTAAAGGGGTGGTCAATGTTAACTTGAATACTGCCGGCTCTGTTTTTAACGGCAGCACAAGTTTGTATGATGACGGAGTTATTAAGCTTGCTGTTACGGACGGTGCAGCTTGGCGGCTTACAGGAACTTCGAGCGTTACCGATCTGAATGCGGCTGCTGGCGGCAAAATCGATCTGAGCGGTGACCGGGGTGCGTTTAGTACTCTTGCTATTCAAAAGCTTACTGGTACAGGCGGCAGTTTTATTGTTGATAACGACGGGACTGACAGTGACAAAATAACCGTTGCTGCTTCTGATAAAGGCATTCATGGGATAACGATAAATAATATCAGTTCGCTGGTGGGGAAAGAGCTGAAGCCTGAAAATACTTTTATTACTGTTACCGGTGATGCTGACTTTGTGGGTGAAACTACTTATGGCGGCGGTATTTACGAATATACGCCGGTACTTGATTCTGCTGTGGCAGGCGGACAGAAGAACTGGTACGTCAGAGATTTGGACAGCAGGGTTGTTGGTGACGCACTGGCGGTAGCAGGGGCAAATGCACCTTTATATTATGCCTGGGTCAACGGCAATGGTAATCTGCACAGCCGCTTGGGTGCACTGCATCAGAATGCTGAGCAGGGAGCATGGGCACGCATCTTTGGGGGTAAGTTGGATGGAAACGGTTTCAGTGATAAATATCATACTTATCAGGTTGGTTATGATATAAAGGCGGGAAACTGGAAAGTCGGTGCGGCGTATGAATATACGCAGGGTAATGTTAAAGGCAGCGGCAGCAGCGGTGAGAATAAAATCGGAGCTTTGAGTCTGTATGGTACCTTACAGCAAAATGATGGTGCTGCCTGGGATATTGTATTGAAACACGGTCGTATCTATGGCGATATCAATACCTTCATTCAGTATCCTGACAGCGGCGATTATGAAACTGATGCAACTTCGTTGAGTGTTGAATATAACAAACGGATTGCGCAGAAAAACGGAATGTTTTTTGAGCCCCAGGCACAGTTCACTTATGGGCATATCAATGGCAACAGTTATGGTACATCTAAAAATATTGCTGTTGCTAATGAAGGTATTGATTCTTTAGTTGGACGTTTAGGGATAGCTGTCGGCAAGCAACTGGAACAAGGCTGCATTTATACTAAAGTTTCTGTACTGCATGAATTTTATGGGGACGGCAGTGCAAGTATGCAAGATAGGAACGGTGCTGCTTTGAGTAATGATTTTGATTACGGCGATACCTGGCTCGAAGTAGGCATCGGAGGCAATATTACTTTAGGTAAAAACTTTGAGCTGTACGGTGATGTGGAACGCAGTTTTGGCGGTGACGTAACTAAAAACTGGGGAGCCAACGTAGGCTTCCGTTACAGCTTCTAAGGCAGTAAGTTGAGTAGTTGGCAGGCAGTATGGCAGCAGAAAAATAATTTGATGCTGACAATACTTCTTACAGCTGCTGAGAGCGGAGGAAGAATATGGAAAAAATAGATTACAGAAAAATGGGGATGGAAATCAAGATTCGCAGGCTGCGTGCTGATATCAGCCAGTCTGATTTGGCAAAACAGATAGGTGTATCGCAGTCGCATTTATGTAATGTGGAAAATGGTCGCCTGTCGCCAAGTTTACGTTTGCTTTTGAGTTTGCGTAAGCTGCTTGGCTGTACGATTGATGAACTGCTGATAGGAACAGACACTGAGTCTAAGGGGAATGGATAAAGGTTGGTTGATTTGAAGTACAGCTTTTAAAAGGAAGGCGTTTATTTCAGAAGCCTGTGCAGGATAAAACAAAACCCCGGCGCATTGCGCCGGGGTTTTTATGTTTGTCCAAATTGTCAAAGGGCAGTAATTATTTTTTGTCTACAAGTTTGAGCGGTACGCCTATTTTAGCTTCAACTTTTTCGCCTTTGGCTACTTTTACAGCAGCGTCCAGACCCTGCTGGCCCATCAGTTCGGGCTGTTGAGCGATAGTTGCGGCCATAGTGCCTGCTTCTACTGCTTTCAGGCCGTCTTGGGTGCCGTCAAAGCCAACGATAAAGATTTTTTTGTTAGCACTTTTGGCTGCTTCGATAGCGCCCAGTGCCATTTCGTCATTTTGAGCGAAAATAGCCTGGATATCAGGGTTGGCCTGCAGCATATTTTCAGCGACAGTCAGGCCTTTGCTGCGGTCAAAATCAGCAGATTGTTTGGCAACAACTGTAAGTTTTTGGTCGGCTACTTTATGGAAGCCTTCGCCGCGTTCGCGGGTCGCAGATGCGCCGGGGATGCCTTCGAGCTCGGCTACTTTTACTTTTTCACCAAGTTTTTGGATGATGTATTCGGCTGCCATTTCGCCGCCTTTGACGTTGTCAGAAGCGATGAAGGAGGCTACTGTGCCTTTATCGGCGCTGCGGTCGAGCGCCAGAACGGGGATGCTGGCTTTGTTGGCAGCTGCCACAGAAGTTGATACTGCTGCGGAGTCGACCGGGTTGATGAGCAGTACGTCTACTTTTTGCTGGATTAGGTCAGAAATATCATTGGCCTGTTTTGCGGGATCGTTTTGCGCATCGACGATTTTAACATTGACTCCGAGTTTTTTTGCTTCTTCTTCAACGCCTTTACGTACGGATACGAAGAAGGGGTTGTTGAGTGTGGAGATGGAGAAGCCGATGGTAGTTGTTTTTTTTCCGTCAGCGGGTTTTGCAGCTTTGTCACTGCTGCCGCAGCCGGAAGTGAGCACTGCCAGTACTGTGATGGCAGCTACTAAAAGAGTCCAGATTTTTTTCATTGGTGAGTGCCTCCTAAGCTTTTTTGCGGTCCATAAGTACCGCCAGTAAAATTACAATACCTTTGACAACTTGTTGATAGAAGCTGGATACGTCGAGAATATTGAGGCCGTTGTTGAGTGTGCCGATGATAAGCACGCCGACCAGTGTACCTGTGATATAACCTTTGCCGCCGGAAAGACTGGTTCCGCCTAAAACTACGGCGGCGATGGCGTCAAGTTCATAACCGGTGCCGGCAGTCGGCTGGGCCGAATTGAGACGTGAGGTGAGGACTGCGCCTGCCAGAGCGCAGAAGAAACCGGTGATTGCATAAACAAAGATTTTGACACGTTCTATTTTGATGCCGGCGATGAAGGAAACTTTTTCGTTGCCGCCGACTGCGTAGATTTTACGGCCCAAAGGAGTTTTCCTAAGGATGAACCAGGAAACGGCAAATGCCAGCAGCATGATGATTGCAGGTACTGGCAATCCCATGAAAAAGCCCTGACCGAAGTCGTGGAACATAGTGTCGTCACTGAGACCGCTGATAGGGTTACCATTGGTATATACCAGTGTCAGACCGCGATAAATGGTCATGGTGGCGAGCGTAGCGATAAAGGGTGCTACTTTGCCGTAAGCAATGACTAAGCCGTTGACAGCGCCAAGGCCCATGCCTATGAAGCAGGCAGCAAGGATCGCCAGCATCGGATTCATGCCGCTGACGATCAGGCTGCCCATCAGGGCGCTTGAAAGTGCCAGCAGGCTGCCGACAGACAGGTCGATACCGCCTGTCAGGATGACAAAGGTCATACCGAAAGAAATAAGGGCGTTGATGGAAACCTGACGCAGCAGGTTTTTCAGGTTATTGGGATCGACAAAACTGTCGTTTAAGGCGGCTATGACGATAAAGGTTACGACAAGGGCAATAAAGGGGCCCATTTTACGGATACGTTCTTTAATGTTCATTATTTACTGTCCTCCTGTGGCAAGGGTGATTATTTTTTCTTGTGTCGCTTCTTCGTGGTCCAGCTCTCCGGCGATCTTACCTTCGTGGATAACGAGGATGCGGTCGCTCATGCCGATAACTTCCGGCAGTTCGGAGGAGACCATGATGATGGAGACGCCCTGAGAGGTCAGTTCGTTCATTAGATCGTAGATGTCGCGCTTGGCGCCGACATCGATACCGCGTGTCGGTTCATCCATAATAATGATTGATGGATTCATACCGATCCATTTGGCAATGACGACCTTTTGCTGGTTGCCGCCTGATAGTGCGCCTGCTTCCAGGTCGATCGATGCGGTTTTGACACCCAGTTTTTTAGAAAGCGCTTCGGAGAAGGCTGTTTCGTTTTTGGCGTTGATCACGCTGCGTTTAGCAAAGGTATCGACACTGGGCAGCGCAATATTTCTGGAGATGGAGAAGTCGAGGATCAGGCCCTCACTTTTACGGTTTTCGGTGATGAAGCCGATGCCTGCTTTGATGGCGTCTTCCGGTTTTTTGATACAGACTTTTTTCCCATGCAGGGAAACTTCACCGTGCTTGCAGGAATCAACGCCGAACAGGGCCCGCATGATCTCGGTCCTGCCTGCTCCCATCAGCCCTGCTACGCCGAGGATCTCGCCTTTACGCAGTTTGAAGGAGATATTGTTGAACAGTCCGTCTTGACAGAAGTTTTTGACTTCCAGGACTATTTCGCCGGGTTCGTTTGTGCGTCCGGGGTAATATTCGGTAATAGAACGGCCGACCATGTCGCGGACTACCTGTTCCATATTGGTTTCGCGGGTGGGTTTGCTGCTGATAGCGTAGCCGTCGCGCATTACGGTGATGGTATCGCAGTGGGCGAATACTTCTTCCATTCGATGCGAGATGTAGACGATTGCAACGCCTTTGTCTTTAAGCGCGTGCATTACGGCAAACAGTTTTTCTGTTTCACGTTCTGTCAGGGCGGCCGTAGGTTCATCCATGATGACGACTTTGGCATCAAGCATCAGGTTACGCATGATTTCTGTCATTTGCTGCTGACCAACGCTGCATTCGCCTGCTTCTGCGTCAAAAGGCAGTGTAATACCCATTTGACTGCATTTTTCTTCGGCCAGCCTGCGCATTTTTTTGAAGTCAAGCATTCCGAAACTGTTGGTTACGTTCTGCATCAAAAACAGATTTTCGAGAATAGAGAGATTGGGCCAGATATTAAGTTCCTGATGGATGAAAGCGATGCCGCATTTTTCGGCTTCGAGTGCGTTTTTGAAGCTTATTTCCCGTCCGTCTACGCAGATCGTGCCGCTGTCGGCTTTATGGATACCCGTAAGGATGTTCATAAGGGTGGATTTACCGGCGCCGTTTTCACCCATCAGAGCGTGGATCTCTCCTGATTTTAAGGTCAGGTCGACGCCTTTGAGTACTTCGTTGGAGCCGAAGGCTTTTGAAATACCCTTCATGGTGATTTCCATTAGTCGCAAAACTCCTTTGCTGTAAAATCGATTTTAGAAAATAACGCCTGCGTGCAGGATAATGTTGGCGTAGGGGGTGATCTCGCCGGTGCGGATCACTGCTTTAGCAGTTTTGGCAGCGGCTTTGAAGGCTTCGTGGTCGCTAAGGATCTGTTCCTTACCTTCAAAAAGCTCCTGTATTTTCTGCCTTGTAGCAGGATTTTTACTTTCCATTTCGGAAGCGATATGTATTTTTTCGACTTCCATATATTTCAGCACTTCTGTAAGGACATCTAAAAAGGAAGGAGTACCTGGTTTCAGAGCCAGATCGATTTTGGGGACACCGGCCGGAACCGGAAGGCCGCAGTCGCCGATAACGATAGTGTCAGTATGGCCTAAGTCAGCCAGGACTTTGGCGATGTCGCTGTTGAGTATTCCTATTTTTTGCATTCTCCAAGCATCCTTTCTACATCTTTAAGATAGGGCATACCGCCTTGTGCGCCCAGCTTCTGAACGGAGAGGGCCGCTGCGGCGTTGGCAAACCGGATACTGTCGTCTAGGCTGCGCCCTTCGCATCTTGCGACGGCAAAAGCACTGTTGAAGGTATCGCCTGCGCCTGTGGTATCCTGGGCATTAACGACGAATGCGGGAACAGTGTGTACTTTGCCGTTTTTAGCATAAGCAACGCCTGCTTTGCCAAGTGTCATAAAGAAGCGTTCTTCCTGCATCAGCAGGATTTCTTCGCTGGTCTTACCGGGATAAAGGGCTTCGGCTTCGTGTTCATTGGGGGTCACATAGGTGACTTTATCCAGCCATT
>ERZ1673703.2051-NODE-2051-length-13748-cov-23.818082_pt1 | contig 13748 bp, 11 predicted proteins | sample MGYA00580233_ERZ1673703 | MGnify/ENA primary metagenome ERZ1673703 (study PRJEB41218, sample SAMN15661748) | gut metagenome | host: Homo sapiens | place: Canada: London | collected 2015-08-20/2019-03-30 | study: EMG produced TPA metagenomics assembly of... | reverse complement strand
TTTTTATGCCGCCGACGGGGGTCGAACCCGTACTCTGTCTCCAGAAAGGGATTTTAAGTCCCTCGTGTCTGCCAATTTCACCACAGCGGCACACCGATACCCGGCTTACAAAGCCCTGCTGCCCCATATTGCTGTAGGGAGCCGGGAATAACAGGTGTGAGGTAAAATTATGTCAATCGGACCGAACGCAAATCGACCGAATGAACACAAATCAGCATGGTCTATAGTACAATAGTTTGCCCGGTTTGTCAAGAAAAGGCGTTACACTTTTCCGCCGTGCAGCTCTGCGTACATTCTGGCGCGGCACTCGGCCACGGCAGGGGTCATGTTGACGTAATGCTTGTGCGGGCACTCCAGACGCAGCTCGCTCTCCCAGGTCTCCTCGGTGAGCTGTTTTGCGATGTAGGCCTTCTTCTCGGCAATGGAGGGCAGCTCCATGGCCAGCTGGCCCCCCAGGATGTGGGGCACCAGCAGCTGGCGGACAGCGGTGGGGGTAAAGGTGATGGTGCGCTCGATGGCGTCGGAGTCCAGGTTCACCATGGTGACGGGCTTGCCAGCCTCGATGACCTCGCCGTCCAGAGCGATCAGGTCGCACTGGGCCTGGCCGTTTTCATCGTAGAGACGCCAGGGCATCTTCTTGCCGGGGATGATGGCCTTGCTGGCCGAATCCGAACACTTCATCTTGGGGGTATAGCTGCCGTCCGGCTGCTTGACAGCCACCAGCTTGTACACGCCGCCGAACACGGGGTCGGAAGCAGAGGTGATCAGGTTCTCGCCCACGCCGTAGGAATCAAAATGGGCGTGCTCATACAGCTCCATGTTGGCGATCTTTTTTTCGTCCAGACCGTTGGAGGCCACCAGCTTGATGTAGGGCTTGCCGGCAGCGTCCAGGGCCTTCCGCAGCCGCTTGGAGCCACGGGCCAGGTCGCCGGAGTCGATGCGGGCGCTCTTGACGCGGCGGTTAGGGTCATTGGGGTACTTCTCGATCAGGTAGTCGTCCAGCTTGATCAGGTTGGGCAGACCGCTCTCCATGATGTTATAGGTATCCAGCAGCAGGCTGACCGAGTCCGGGTAGGTGTCGGCAAATGCCTTGAAGGCGTCGAATTCCGTCGGGAAGAACTCGATGAAGCTGTGTGCCACGGTGCCCACGGCCTTGACGTCCGAGCCGAACTTCATCTCAGCCAGACAGTTGGCCGTACCCACGCAGCCGCCCAGGACCGCCGCATAGGCACCATCGTTGCCGGCGCTCTCGCCCTGTGCACGGCGGGTGCCGAACTCCATGACGCTGCGGGGCGTATGGGTGTTCAGACCCGTGACCCGGGTAGCCTTGGTGGCAATGAGGCTGTGGAAGTTCATCGTCTGCAGCAAGTAGGTCTCAATGAGGATGGCGCCCACCAGATCGCACTCAATGCGCACCATCTGCACATGGGGATAGCACACAGTGCCCTCCGGCAGGGCATACATGTCGCCCTTCCAGCGGTAGGTGCGCAGATACTCGCAGAATTCCTCGCTCATACCCTTGGTGCGCAGCCACCAGATGTCCTGTGCGTTGAAATGGTAATTCAGCAGAAAGCGGGTCAGCTTGCGCTGACCGGCGCTGATGGAATAGCCCTGATTGTCCGGGTTCTTGCGGAAGAACATGTCAAACACCAGCGTGGTGTCCTTGAATCCGTGCAGGAACAGGCAGTTTGCCATCGTAAATTCATAAAAATCCACGACCATTGCGGGGTTGTCGTAGTCCTCATCCGGAATATAAGGCACAACCTTGATTTCGTCCATGAATGTTTCCTCTCTTCTTCTCAACGGCACAGCCCGCGGGCCGCTGCCGTTTCCCAGTTCCCGGCCGGAGTACAGAACCCCGGCGGAAAGCCCTCGCCCTGTCTTGACAGAGTGTTTCTAACATGATAACACCAATCGCAGGCCTGCGCAAGGGTTTTGCGATATTTTCTGGGATTGCGATCGAACGGAAGAACACCCCTCTCAGTCATCGCTTACGCGATGCCAGCTCTCCCGAAGGGCGAGCTTTTATCGAGAAAGGAAACTTTCCGATTCAACGAAAAAGCTCCCCCTTTCGGGGGAGCTGGATGCGAGTGAAATGAGCAGACTGAGAGGGTTTTGTTCTTTAGCCGTTAATGATGTTGGGGGTGGCGTTCTTCAGCACGACGTCATGGCTGCCGCCCTCCACGATGGAAGTGGAGGACACGACGGTCAGCTTGGCCTTCTGCTGCAGCTCGGGGATGGACAGAGCGCCGCAGTTGCACATGGTGCTCTTCACCTTGTACAGGGTGGTCTGCACGCCGTCCGCCAGAGGACCGGCGTAAGGCACATAGCTGTCCACGCCCTCCTCAAAGCTCAGTTTGGTGGAGCCGCCCAGGTCGTAGCGCTGCCAGTTGCGGGCACGGTTGGAGCCTTCGCCCCAGTACTCCTTCATATACTGGCCATTGATACGCACCTTGTTCGTGGGGCTCTCGTCAAAGCGGGCAAAGTAGCGGCCCAGCATCACGAAGTCTGCGCCCATAGCCAGCGCGAGGGTGATGTGGTAGTCGTGGACGATGCCGCCGTCGGAGCAGATGGGCACATAGATGCCGGTCTCCTTGAAGTACTCGTCACGGGCCTTGGCCACCTCGATGACTGCGGTAGCCTGGCCGCGGCCGATGCCCTTGGTCTCGCGGGTGATGCAGATGGAACCGCCGCCGATGCCGATCTTCACGAAGTCGGCACCCTGCTCGGCCAGGAAGCGGAAGCCCTCGGCATCCACCACGTTGCCGGCGCCGACCTTCACAGTGTCGCCGTAGTGCTCCCGGATCCAGTGGATGGTGCGGGCCTGCCACTCGGAGTAGCCCTCGGAAGAGTCGATGCACAGCACGTCCACACCGGCCTCCACCAGAGCGGGCACGCGCTCAGCGTAGTCGCGGGTGTTGATACCGGCACCCACCACATAGCTCTTGTTCTTGTCCAGCAGCTCGTTGGCGTTCTTCTTGTGGGAGTCGTAGTCCTTGCGGAACACCATATACTTCAGGTTGCCCTCGGCGTCCACCAGCGGCAGAGTGTTGATCTTGTTGTCCCAGATGATGTTGTTGCAGTCATGCAGGGAGGTGTTCTCCGGGGCAGTGACCAGCTTTTCCAGCGGGGTCATGAAGGTGGTAACGGGAGCGTCATCCGGGGTGTGGTTGACGCGGTAGTCGCGGGAGGCCACGATGCCCAGCAGCTTGCCGTTGGGGGTGCCGTCAGCGGTGACCGCGATGGTGGAGTGGCCGGTGCGGGCCTTGAGCTCCAGCACATCGTGCAGGGTAGCGGTGGGGGCCAGGTTGGAGTCGGACACGACATAGCCGGCCTTGTAGCTCTTGACGCGGCGCACCATGGCAGCCTCGTTCTCGATGCTCTGGGAGCCATAGATGAAGGAGACGCCGCCCTGACGAGCCAGTGCAATGGCCAGCTTATCGCCGGAGACCGACTGCATGATGGCGCTGATCATGGGGATGTTCATTTCCAACGGGCACTCTTCCTGACCTTTGCGGTACTTGACCAGCGGGGTCTTGAGGCTGACAGCAGTGGGAACATTTTCTGCAGAGGAATAGCCGGGCACCAGCAGATACTCGCCAAAGGTGCGGGAGGGTTCTTCATAGAAATAAGCCATAGTCAAACTCCTTTTCTCTTATCGCAGCATGAAGCATTCTACAACAAAATCATTCATGTTTGAGCCATCTAAATTGATTGTATATACTTTACCACACTCGGCCTCAGAATACAAACCCCTGCCGCGCCAAACTTTGAAACTGTCCTTTTGAGAAAAACAGGCAAAATGCCCACCAAAACCGCGCAAGGTCATACTTTTTGACGATTCCGGCGGTTTTCGGCATGCAAAAAAGCTCGTCCGGGTCACGGACGAGCTTTTTTGCACACGAAGCGGGACATCGCCTGTGCGGCACACGGAGCACAGACTGTGAAGGAGTTCCAGTCGGAGGAGGAGGCCCGGTGCCCGATATCCCAAAAACAAGAAGAAAAAGATTTCACACACAGCCAGGGGATCTCGGCCCTTGCTGTAACCATATTGTAACTCTTTTGATACTATTTTGCAATAGGGTTCTGTCACTTTTTTGTAATTATTTTTGTGAACTTTTTATGACCCGATCTTCAGATAGCACTCAAAGCTGGTGCGGCCGTCGTGGCGGCCCTGCACATACCACCCCTCTTCCGAGGGTGCATACAGCAGTTCCACCGTGTCCCCCATGGGGATCTCCCGGTGGTAGTTCACGGCGGCAAAGGTCACCGGGCCCGCCTGCAGCACCTCCGGCGGCAGAGCGTCGCAGGCAAGATCCAGATAATAGGCGTTGTTGATGTGGCCGTTCAGGTCGCACAGCGAATAGCTGGCCCTGCACTCCCCTACCGACGTCAGCTCTTTGCACCGGTGGGTGTGCAGGGACAGCTCCCCTTCCACCGTCTCATTCCAGAAATTTTCCACGGTCCAGTCCGGTTCCCGCATGATGTGGCCGCTGGTCAGGTCCACCAGGATCCAGCGGCAGTCCACCGTGGCCACCAGCTTCCCGGCGGCATCCGTGACCGTAGTGATGCGCTTGATGGCACCCCGGCGGCTGTGCTCAGCGCGGGTGGTCAGGGTGAGCGCCTCGGTGCGGCGGGGCACCCGCACAAACTGCAGGGCCTGCTTGCCCACCAGAAACGCCACGTTGTGGTCCCGGAAAAACTTGTCATCCATGCCAAAGGCACGGGCGTGGTCGGCAGATACCTGCTCCACATAGCGCAGCAGGGCGCTGGGCTTGAGCAGGCTGCGGAAGTCCGCATCCGCATTGAGCACCGTTGCGGTCTCGGTGTAAAAATTGGGCTCCATAATGTTCCTTTCCCATCCGAAATGATTTCAAAAAGGCCCCGCTCTCTCCATCGTCTGCGGCAGCAGCAGATCCGAGAGGGCGGGGCCGTCTGTTTAATACTGGTTGCGGCTCTTTTTGCGCAGTTTGCGCCAGATGTTGAAGCAGGCCAGCGCCACCATGGCGGCCAGCAGCGACAGGAACAGCAGGCTGCTGCCGCCCTCGTCGTAGCTCTTCATCTCGCTCCACTTCACGTCCAGCTCGCTGTTCACGTCATCGCTCAGAGCGGTGAACACCCGTTCCTTCGCGGCAAGTTCTTCCGGCGGATAAGCGATCTCGCTGTCGCGCAGGTCCTCGTCCAGCACCTCCCGCACCGACTCCATAGGAGTGGTGTAGCCGATGTACTCGGCGTTTGCCTTGCCGATGTCCGTCTCACACATGAAGTTGATGAACATTTCGGCGGCTTCCTGGTGCTCACTCGTGGCGGGGATGGCCATGCAGTCCACCGACAGCACACTGCCCTCCTCCGGGAACACCCAGGCAAGGTCGGGGTTATCGTCGATCATGGTGATGGCGTCGCCGGAGTAGTACACGCCGACGGCTGCCTCACCGCCAATCATCTTATCAAAGATCTCATCCATGACGTAGGCCTGCACCAGCGGCTTCTGAGCCTTGAGCTCTTTCACCACCTCGTCCACTTCTTCCGTGGACTGGGGGTTGATGTCATGGCCGCTCTTGAAGGCCGCAATGGCGTAGGCGTCGCGGCTGTTGTTGAACATCAGGATGTTGCCGGCATACTGTTCATCCCACAGGTCCGCCCAGCTGGTGGGTGCCTTGTCCACCATCGTGGTGTTGTAGATGATGCCGGTGGTGCACAGCATGTAGGGCACCGTATAGGCGTTCTGGGGGTCGTAATCCGGGTTGCGGTATTCCGCGTCGATCTTCTGGAAGTTGGGGATGTTGTCGTAGTTGAGGGGCTTGAGCATCCCTTCTGCGATCATCTTGGCCACCATGTAATCCGACGGGATCACCACATCGTAGTCCGCCGCACCGGATTTCAGCTTGGCGTACATGGACTCGTTGGAATCGAAGGTGGTGTAGTTCACCTTGATGCCGGTCAGATCCTCAAAGGCGGACACCACGTCCACGCTGTCATCCGAACCGTTGGAGATGTACTCGCCCCAGTTGTAGACGTTCAGGGTGATGTTCTGGCCCTTGAAGCGGGTCCAGTCGTAATCGCCGGACACCGAAACGTCCTCATTCACCTCAATGGTGTCTGCCGCAAAGGCCGGCAGCGTGCAGCACACCGCCAGCGCCAGCGTGAGCAGCAGAACGGCAAAACGTTTCATCACACGCCCTCCCCTCTCAGCGCCTTCTGGTCGCGGCGGTAGCTGCGGCTTTCCATGGCGTTGGAAACCAGAATGATGCACAGGATCACCACAAACATGATGGTGGACAGTGCGTAGATCTCCGGGCTGACCTTCTTGCGGGTCATGGAGTAGATGGCGATGGGCAGCGTTTCCACGGTGCCGCAGTTGAAGTAGGAGATCATGAAATCGTCGATGGAGTAGGTCAGGCAGATCAGGAAGGCCGACAGGATGGCCGGGCTGATCTCCGGCAGGATGACCTTGAAGAAGGCCTGCTTGGGGTTGCAGCCCAGATCCAGAGCCGCCTCATACAGCTTGATGTCCAGCTGCTTGAGCTTGGGGCTCACGTTGAAGATGACATACGGCACATTGAAGGCAATGTGGGCGATGAGCAGCGTCGGGAAGCCCATAATGGTGTCCGGCAGCCAGGAGACGCCCTCGGCAAAGCGCTGGTAAGCCACGAACAGCAGCATGAGCGAAATGCCGGTGATGATCTCCGGGTTGACCACCGGGATGTAGGTGATGTTGGTCACCAGCAGGCGGCTGCGGCGGCTCATGGACGCGATGCCCAGGCTGGCCGCCGTGCCCAGCACTGTGGCGATGACGGCACTCAGCAGTGCCACCTCAATGGACACCCACAGTGCATGCAGGATGGACGAATTGTGGAACAGGCTGCTGTACCACTTTAAGGTAAAGCCGGTGAACAGCGAATAGCCCTTGCTCTGGTTGAAGCTGAACACGATCATGTAGGCAATGGGCAGATACATGAAGCAGAAGAACAGAATGACGTAGGCACGCTGCATCAGGCGGAGATGTTTTGTTTTCATCAGGACACACCCTCCATCTCGTCCTCGTCAAAGCTGGACGTAAAGCTCATGCACAGCAGCACGATGATCATCAGCACCAGGCTCATGGCGGAGCCCACGTTCAGGTTGTAGCTGTTGCCAAGGAACTGCATCTCGATCAGGTCGCCGATCAGCAGGTTGGAACCGCCGCCCAGCATCCGGCTGATGACGAAGGTGGACACTGCCGGCACGAATACCATGGTGATGCCGGTGCTGATGCCGGGCACGCTCATGGGGATGAGCACCCGCAGCAGGGTCTTGGTGGTGTTGGCCCCCAGGTCCTGGGCTGCCTCCACAAGGCTCTGGTCGATCTTGGTCATGCTGGTGTACAGCGGCAGGATCATATAGGGCACATAGTTGTACACCATGCCCAGCACCACAGCGCCGGAGGTGTTCAGCATATTATAGGGTCCCAGGCCGAAGAAGCCCAGAATGGCATTCACCGGGCCGTTCACGCTGAGCAGGCCCATCCATGCGTAGGTGCGCAGCAGAAAGTTCATCCACATGGGCAGCATCACCAGCATGAGCATGATGTGCTGCTTGTTCACCCGCAGGCGGGACAGAAAATAGCCGATGGGGAACGCCAGCACCAGGCAGATGACCGTGGCGATGAGGGCCAGCAGCAGGCTGCGGGCAAACACCGAACCGTAACCGCTGATGGAAGCCAGATTTTCCATGGTGAACGCGCCGTTGCCGTCGGTAAAGGCGTAATACACCACAATGAGCAGCGGCACCACCGTGAACAGGGTCATCCATACAAAGTACGGATAGGCCAGCTTCTTGTCATAAATCTTCATGGCGCATCACCCCTCGCTCCGTGCCATGATGTGGATCTCGTTGGGGCCGATGCGCATGCCGATGGTCTCGCCGGGGGTGCAGGCGCGGGTGGAATGGATCAGCCACTCGCGGCCCTCGCACTCCACATGCATCTCAAAGTGCACGCCCTTGAAGATGACGTCGTTGACCACGCCCACCAGCTGGCCTTCCACCGGGGAGACCACCTCGATGTCCTCGGGGCGCACCACGACCTGCACGCTCTGCTCCCGGGCAAAGCCGCGGTCCACACAGGGGAAGTCCACGCCGGAGAAGGACACCAGGAAGTCCTTGTGCATCACACCGTCCACGATGTTAGAATCGCCGATGAAGTCTGCCACAAAGGCGTTCTTCGGCTCGTTATAGATGTCCTCCGGGGTGCCGATCTGCTGCACCTTGCCGCCGTTCATGACCACAACGGTATCGGACATGGTCAGGGCTTCTTCCTGATCGTGGGTGACATAAATAAAGGTAATGTTCATTTCGCGCTGCAGGCGCTTGAGCTCCAGCTGCATTTCCTTGCGCAGCTTGAGGTCCAGTGCGCCCAAAGGCTCGTCCAGCAGCAGGATCTCCGGTTCGTTGACCAGGCTGCGGGCGATGGCCACGCGCTGCTGCTGGCCGCCGGACATCTGGCTGATGCTGCGGCGCTCAAAGCCCTTCAGGCCCACGACCTCCAGCATGTTGCGCACCTTGCGGCGGATGGTCTCTTCGTCCATCTTCTTCAGGCGCAGGCCGAAGGCCACGTTCTCGAACACGTTCAGGTGCGGGAACAGCGCGTACTTCTGGAAAACGGTATTCACCGGGCGTTTGTAGGGCGGCACACCGGTAATATCCTGGCCCTTGAGCAGCACCTTGCCGGAGTTGGGCTCCAGAAAGCCTGCGATCAGGCGAAGGGTGGTGGTTTTGCCGCAGCCGGAGGAGCCCAGCAGCGTCACAAACTCTTTGTCATGGATGTCGAGGTTCAGCCCATCCAGAATGCGCTGACCATCAAATTCCACCACGATATCCCGCAGTGAAACGATCACCGAGTTGTCCATTTTTTACAATATCCTCCTTATAACTCAGATACGAAAAAAGACAGGGCCTGTGCCCCATCCTTCTCCCGCATCAGGGTGACCCAGCCCTGCACAACATCCATGACGACCGTAATATTGCGCAGTTATTCTGCCCTGTCATGGTTTATCATAAACAATCCGGGGGCAAATGTCAATCACTCTGTCGAGGTTTGCCGAAACTTTACAGAGACCATAAAAAAATCCTGCGCCGCAGCGGTTTTTTCGCCGGGCGCAGGATGGATTTTTTCGCCGTTCAGGCCGCTGTCAGCGCGTCGGCCGTCTGGGTCACGGCCTGCACGATGCTGCCGTCCACTGCATAGATGGAATCATCGCCTTCCACCATCAGGTAATACCCATCGGTGCCGCTGGCATAGGTGAGGGTCTTTGTTCCGTCGGCCGTGGTCACCTGTACCACGGCCAACGGGGCATCAAAGCCGCAGGCCGCCGGGTCCGCGCCGTCGGCGGGGGTGATCTGGCCGGACACATAGCTGCTCAGGGCCGAGAGCATGCTCTGCACCTTGTCCTGATCCAGGTCCGTGTCGGCATCTCCGGCAAAGCGCCACACCGTCTCGTAGGAAGCCGAATCCGCCTCGTCTCCGTCCCCTGCCAGCTCGGAACCGGCAGTCAGCGAGACTTTTTCCCCGCCGGCCAGCGTATACGCCACCTGCTCCACATCCGACGCGGCAAAGCCCGCCGGGCTGAAGCTGCCGAACAGCCCGGCCTTATCGCAGGCAAAGCAGGCCGTCCGGCTGGCGTCCACGGTATACAGGGCGGTGTCTCCGTCCTTCTGCACATAGCGGTCGCCGGTGACGGTGTTGCTGCTGCCAAAGGTCAGGGTGGTGGTCTGCCCGGCCGCCGTGACTGTTACAGTCAACTCCGGCGCGTCAAAACCGTAGTCCTCCCCGGCCTGCGCGTCCAGCTGCCGCTTTGCATTGAGGGACGAAAGCGCTGTGACCATGGTATTGCAGGCGCTCTCGTCCAGATGGTAGTCCGAGTCCTCCGCCAGCGTCCAGCTGCCGTCCGCATGGTCCAGCGTGAGGGTCTGCCCGTTGTAGGTGTAGGTGATGCGGCTCAGGTCAGCGGTAGAGAAAGAGCACAGCTGGATGGTACCATCGGCCGCCGCACTGGAAGCGGCTTCCTCTGCGGCAGTGCGGCGGTTCAGGGCCCAGAGCGCCAGCCCCAGCACTGCGATCACCGCCGCAAGCACCGCAAGGGTGCGTCGTTTTGCGTTCATGGCAGCCTCCTTATCGGCGGCGGCGCAGCAGCACCACCACGGCACCGGCTACGAGCACGGCGGCAGGCAGGATGAACACGAACACCAACCCCAGGGTCGTGGCCTGCGAAGCTGCCACCGTGATAGGCTCAGCTTCCAGCGCCTTGGTGTCGATGAGCAGGCCGCTGTCATCCCCGGCCAGCGAAACGGCACAGCCCTGCAGGAAGGTGCGGTTGCCGGGAATGGACTGATACACCTGTTCGTTGTCCACATTCGGGCAGCCGATCCAGATCACTTCCGCCCCGGTGTTGTCGCTGCATGCCCAGGCGGCCAGTGTAAAGGGGCCGTCGGTGTCGTCGCTCTCCTTTTCGGTGGTTGCGGCGTTGTTGACGTCCTGCTTGCTGTAGGACTGCTCCGAGGTGTTGAGCAGGGGTTCCGCGGTCACATCCTCCGTCTCGGTCAGCACAAGACCCTGTGCCACCGAGAGCATCACATGGGTGTCCTTGTTCACGCCGTTCAGGGCCGCGCTCTCCTCCGTGGCGCCGTAATCCGGGAACAGTGAGTACGGGTAGCCGTACAGCGAATGTCCGGAATCACCTTCCACCACGATGCCCGGCTCCCGCGACAGACCGAACTCTGCCATCAGGGCGTCCAGATTGGGAGTCTCGTCGTAGATGTTGGTGGTCAGCAGCATCTTGCCGCCCTCGTTCAGGTAGTTCTGCAGCATGGACGCCTCGTCCACCAGTCCGTCATCCGACGCAAGATCCGACGTGGGTGCGTTGATGATCAGCAGGCTGCAATCCTCCGGGATCTCGCTGGTCAGCAGGTCCAGCGGCTGCAGGGTGATGTTCTGGGCGTTCAGCGCCTCGGTGAGGGAGCTGGTCAGGGCCTGTTCCCCATGGTTCGTGGTATAGTAGGCCACCCGGGCGTCGCCGCCGGTGAGTTTATAGATGGCGGCTGTGATCTGCTTCTCGCCGCCAAAGGTCACATTGGCACTGCCGGTGGTGTAATAGTCGGAGTAGTCATACTCGTACAGATCGGCGGCATCCAGCACCACGCTGTCCTCCCCGCTGGTCACGATCAGGCTTCCGGTGGATGCATTTTCGGCCCCGTACTGCGCCGCAAAGGTCGGGTAAAGGGTCGGGTCCTTCTGCTCCCAATGGATATGGCTGCTTTCGGCGACGTAATGGTCCAGCAGCTTCGTGATGATGGCATCTTCGCTGCCGGTCTCACACAGATAATAAATGGTCACATCCTGCTGCAGGCTTTGTGCCAGCTGCACCGAGCTGTCGCCCAGGGTGTACATCTTGCCCTCCGAAAGGTCAAACTCGGTGTATTTGGACGGAAGTGCCCGCACCACCAGATTGACCAGCACTGCCAGCAGGATGGCAGCCGCCAGAATGGCGGTGGAGTACACCCCGCTGCGGAATACCTTGCCGTTGACCGGCCGGTTCTTTCTGTTTTTCATTGTTGTGCCCTCCCCTCAGTTCCAGCGGCGTTTTTCCAGTTCCTGCACGGTAAAGAACAGGAACAGCACCGTCACGGTGAGATAGTACGCCAGTGTGGGGATGGAAAAGTTGCTGTTGACGAATTCCTCAAAGGGAGCAAACAGGCACAGTGCGCTCAGCACGGCGCTGAAGCCCTCGGTCAGCCAGCTGCTGCGCAGGAGGAACAACACCGTGAGCGCCGCACAGCACCCGGCAAAGGTCAAACACCCCAGCGTGAAGCTGCGGCTGCGCAGGCCCGCCACCACACTGAGCACCGCGGCCAGTGCGGTGAACAATGCCAGCGCCACGGCACTGCCGGTGGTGAACATCCTGCGCAGGCTGGGCATCAGATAGGCCAGCAGCAGCGCCGCCGCTCCGGCCACCGCCGCGATGATCTGGTTTTCGGTCAGGCTGGACAGGAACACCCCGATGGCAATGGCGGCGCAGCCCAGCAGATAGTAGCACAGCAGCGCCGCAAAATTGGCCAGCGTACTGGCAGCGGTCGCCCCCAGCGCCTGCAGCATCAGGATCATGACTGCGTCCACCACGCAGGGCAGTGCAAACACCACGCACAGGGCAAAGAACTTGCCCAGCACGATGCCCGGCACCGGCACCGGACTGGTGAGCAGGAGCTGGTCGGTGCGGGTGCGGCGTTCCTCTGCAAAGGAGCGCATGGTCAGCACCGGAAAATAGAACAGCAGCATAAAAATGGTGTTGTACAGCGTATAGTAGCCAAAGTCCGGCAGGCCGTAGCCCAGGTTCAGCGCCACAAAATAGATGGCCGATGCCACCAGCAGAAAGGCGGTGAGCACATAGCCGATCATTCCATGGAAGCAGCTGCGGACTTCCCGTTTGAAAATTGCGAACATCGGTCATTCTCCTTTCGGTTCGGTTTCCGGTTCTTCCGGCACATCGGCGGTTTCCCCGGTCAGAGCCAGGAACACTTCCTCCAGGCTGCGGTTCTCCGCCGTCAGCTCCAGCACCGTGCACCCCGCCTCCGAAAGGGCGCGGGACACCTCGGCGCGGCGGTCGGTGGTGTCGGCAGTCTCCGCAGTAAAGGTCACCTCGCCGTCTGCTTCGCTGACCAGCTGCACCCCGGTAATACCCGGCACAGCTTCCACGACCGGCAGCACCGTATCGCTGCTGCCCAGCGCGGTAACACGCAGGCGGATGCCGGGGCTCAGCTTCTCACTCAGCTGCTCCGGAGTGCCCTCGGCCACTAATTCTCCCTTGGAGAGGATCAGCACCCGGCTGCACACCGCCTGCACCTCGCTGAGGATGTGGCTGGACAGGATGACCGTGTGGGTCTTGCCCAGTTCCCGGATCAGTTTACGGATGCCGATGACCTGCGCCGGATCCAGGCCGACCGTGGGTTCATCCAGAATGATCAGCTGCGGGCTGCCCAGAAGAGCCTGCGCAATGCCCACGCGCTGGCGGTAGCCCTTGGACAGGCTGCGGATGAGCCGGGGCATCACCTGATCCAGCCCGGTGCGCCGGGCGGCCTGCTGCACCTGCTCGCGGCGCCGGGCTTTTTTGACCCCCTTGAGCTCGGCCGCAAAGTCCAGATATTCCTGCACGGTCATTTCCGGGTACAGCGGCGGCTGCTCCGGCAGGTAGCCCACACAGGCTTTGGCCTGCTGCGCCTGCTCCGGCAGGGAAAAGCCTGCCACCTTCACTTCCCCGCCGGTGGGGGCCAGGTAGCCGGTCAGGATGTTCATAATGGTGGATTTGCCCGCGCCGTTGGGGCCCAGCAGCCCATACACCTGCCCGTCCGCCACGGAAAAGGTCAGATCCCGGATGGCCGGATGGCTGCCATAGTTCTTGCTCAGATGCGATACTTCGACCACAGCAATACGCTCCTTCTCGGTTGATTTAATGCTGGTTTATTTTAGACGGAAATTGTGTTCAAATTGGGGCAAACCTGTGTGGAAAGCAAAAACAATTCCGCCCCGAAACGTAAAAAAGCGCCGCCTCCCGAAGGAGACGGCGCTGGAAAAGCCTGTAATTACTTATTACGGCCAAAGCGCTTGTTGAAGCGCTCAACACGTCCGCCGGTGTCGACCAGCTTCTGCTTGCCAGTGTAGAAGGGGTGGCACTTGGAGCAAACTTCGACGTGGATCTCGGGCTTGGTGGAACGAGTCTTGA
>ERZ1673703.2027-NODE-2027-length-13906-cov-6.741896_pt1 | contig 13906 bp, 10 predicted proteins | sample MGYA00580233_ERZ1673703 | MGnify/ENA primary metagenome ERZ1673703 (study PRJEB41218, sample SAMN15661748) | gut metagenome | host: Homo sapiens | place: Canada: London | collected 2015-08-20/2019-03-30 | study: EMG produced TPA metagenomics assembly of... | reverse complement strand
CCGATGAAGAGAACAAAATGTCCTTATATTCCCACATGTTCTCAATATGGTTTAGAAGCAATCGAAAAATATGGTGCATTAAAGGGTGGTCTTCTTGCGGTATGGAGGATACTTCGCTGTAATCCTTTTTCCCACGGAGGCTATGACCCTGTACCGTAAAGACAGGAATGTACTTGAAAATTGAATATTGATCGATCGAAGGAACCTCCTGTCATTTATGGATTCTAGGAGGAAATGAACTTGGAAATGATTTTAGCGACAAAGAGCAGCACTCCTATCATTGGTCAGCTTGCGACCGTTATGGGATGGATCATGGATGGTATTTACAGATTGCTGAATATCTTTGGAATTCAGAATATCGGTCTTTGTATTGTCATCTTCAGTATCCTTATTTATGCTCTTATGACCCCACTGCAGATCAAACAGCAGAAATTCTCTAAGCTGAGTGCAATCATGCAGCCGGAACTTCAGAAAATTCAAAAGAAGTACAAGGGAAAAAACAACGATACTGCTGCAATGCAGAAAATGCAGGAGGAAACACAGGCTGTATATCAGAAATACGGCGTATCTCCTACAGGAAGCTGTGTACAGCTTGCAATCCAGTTCCCTATTTTGATGGCCTTATATCAGGTAATTTATAAAATTCCGGCATATGTAGGAAGTGTAAGGGATATCCTTGCATCTGCAGTTACCAGTATTACAGGTGTAAACGGATATACAGATATCCTTCAGCAGTTTATCACAGATAATAAGATGACAAGAGTTCAGCTTATTATGGATGGAAGTAAAGCTACAAGTAATTCAGTCACAGACTTTTTGTATGCATTATCACCTTCCCAGTGGAAAACACTTGCTGAGACAAGCCAGTTTGCAGGATTTACTGATACGCTGAACAGCACTGCAAAAGAGATTTCACATGTGCAGAATTTCTTTGGTCTGAATATCGCTGATCAGCCACTGACTTATATTAAAGCAGCTTTTGTAGGTGGATCTGCTCTTCTTGCTATCGTTGCGATTCTTATCCCGATTCTTGCGTGGGCTACACAGATGATCAACTTAAAACTGATGCCTCAGGCAGCACAGCAGAGCGGCGATTCACAGCAGGATGCAATGATGAACTCCATGAAGACAATGAATATGGTAATGCCGTTGATGTCAGCAGTATTCTGTTTCACATTCCCTGTAGGTCTTGGTATTTACTGGGTAGCAAGTGCTGCAGTAAGAAGTGTGCAGCAGGTTGTTATCAATAAAAAGATGGATAAGATCCAGATTGAAGACCTGATCAGTGAGAATATGAAGAAGATGGAAAAGAAGCGTGAGAAAGCGGGACTTCCACCTCAGAAGATTACAAATCAGGCCCATCAGAGCGCCAAGAATATCAATAAGATTGAAAAAGGCAGCAGCAATACAAATGTTGAGACAAGAGCCAAGAAGGTTGAAGAAGCTTACAAAGACGCTGCGAATGCAAAACCTGGCAGCATTACTGCAAAGGCCAATCTGGTAAAAGCATTTGATGAGCGTAATAAGAAGAAGTAGTCAGGAACGGAGGGGTTGGCATGGAGGATTATATCCAGTTTTCAGCGAAAACAAAGAGTGAAGCAATTACAAAAGCATGTATCGAGCTTGGCGTATCCAGTGACCAGCTTGAGATTCAGGTAATAAGTGAAGGCAGCAACGGATTTTTCGGAATCGGAAGCAAGCCTGCAGTAATTAAGGTTCGTAAGATTGAGTCGGTTTCTGAGGAAGAAGAAATGAAGGAGATCGTAGAGACAGTGAAACTCGATTCCTTCAAAGAGGAAGCCCCGGTTCAGGAAGAAAAGAAAACGGAAGCTATAAAACCGGTAAAGAAAGAAATCAAAGAGCCGAAAGCTGTTTCTGAGAAACCAAGACAGCCAAAACCTGTAAAGGAAAGGGCTGCAAAAGAAAAACAGCCGAGAGAATTCAGAGAGCCAAAAGAGAAACAAGTCAGAGAAAAGACGACTAAACCGGTAAAGCCTGTTGAGATCCTTACAGATCCGGAAGAGATTAAAGAAGTAGAAAACAGAGCAAAGGTATTCCTTCGTGATGTATTTGCGTCCATGAATCTTGGAGAAGTAGAGATTACATCTGAATATAACACAACGGACGGAAGTCTGGAAGTTGACTTTGAAGGCGAAGATATGGGAATCCTTATCGGCAAGAGAGGCCAGACTCTGGATTCTCTTCAGTATCTGACGAGTCTTGTGGTAAATAAAGGTAAATCAAATTACATTCGTGTAAAACTTGATACAGAAGATTACCGCAAGCGCCGTAAAGAAACTCTTGAGAACCTTGCAAGAGGTATTGCTTATAAAGTAAGAAAAACCCGCAAGCCGGTTATTCTTGAGCCAATGAATCCTTATGAGAGAAGAATTATCCATTCTGCTCTTCAGGGAAATAAATTCGTTGAGACAGTCAGTGAGGGTGAAGAGCCTTACCGTCATGTAGTGGTAAAATTAAAAAGAAATTAATAATATGACTGCTTCATTGCAGATATGAAAAAAGAATGTTATTCTAGGTGAAAGCGTGAATAGCACGTAACTTTGCGTGTGTACTTTTGCCTGGAGTAACATTTTTATTTTACGGAAAGTCTTGTATATATACCAGAGAGATTACACACTTGCAGAAAAAAATAACAGTAGTCAGTGTGATTTTCCTGTTATGTATATAAGATGACAGAATTATTGTAACAGTCTACTGTTCCGCAGGGGCGGAACTATTATAGAACAGGCAAGTGAGGAGAAAAAAATGGAAACAACAATCGCAGCAATTTCCACAGCCATGAGTGCGTCCGGAATCGGAATCATCCGTATCAGCGGCGAGAATGCCATGGATGTGATTTCCCGTATCTACAGATCAAAAGGCGGGAAGAAAAAAATAAAAGAAGTTCCGACTCATACCATTCATTATGGATATATTTATGATGGAGAGGAACTGATTGATGAGGTTCTGGTAATGATCATGCATGCACCGAGGACTTTTACAGGAGAAGATACAGTAGAAATAGACTGTCATGGTGGTGTATATGCTATGCAGAGGGTTTTGGATACAGTGCTGAAAAATGGTGCCGAAATTGCAGAACCAGGAGAATTTACCAAACGTGCCTTCCTGAACGGACGGATGGATCTGTCCCAGGCAGAGGCTGTTATGGATGTTATACAGGCGAAAAATGAATATGCGCTTCGCAGTTCCATGGATCAGTTAAGAGGTTCTGTGCAGAAAGCAATCCGAGATATCAGAGAAAAGCTGATTTATCACATTGCATATATAGAATCGGCACTGGATGATCCGGAACATATCAGTCTGGATGGATATCCCCAGGAACTTCTGGAAGTTGTGGATAATGAACAGAAAGAAGTGAAGCGCCTGTTGAAAACTTCTTCTGACGGAAAGATGATCCAGGAGGGAATCCAGACAGTTATCCTTGGAAAACCAAATGCCGGAAAATCCTCACTGTTAAATCTTCTGATCGGAGAAAACCGGGCTATTGTGACAGATATTGCAGGAACGACCAGAGACATTCTGGAGGAATATATCACACTTCATGGAATATCTCTGAAGATTATTGATACAGCCGGAATCCGGGAAACAAAGGATATTGTGGAAAAAATAGGGGTAGACAGAGCCAGAGAAATGGCACAGAAAGCAGATCTGATTCTTTATGTAGTGGATTCTTCTGTTCCGCTTGACGAAAATGATGAAGAAATCATGGAAATGCTTACTGGAAAAAAGGCGATTATCCTGTATAATAAAACTGATCTTCAGCCGGAAATCCAGCCGGAAATCCTGAAAGAAAAAACAGGACATCCTGTAATTCCGATTTCTGCAAAAGAAGAAAAAGGCATTACAGAACTGGAAGAACAGATTAAAGATATGTTTTTTGGAGGAGAGATTTCCTTTAATGATGAGGTATATATTACAAATGCCCGTCATAAAGCAGCATTGGAAGAGGCTGACAGAAGCCTTGATCTGGTCAGAAACAGTATCGAAAGGGGAATGCCGGAAGATTTCTTTTCTATAGATCTTATGAATGCATATGAAAATCTGGGTAAAATCCTCGGAGAGTCTGTTGGTGAAGATCTGGTAAATGAGATATTCAGCAAGTTTTGCATGGGTAAATAAAAATCAAAAAATCGCCTTCGGCGATTTTTGAAAGAATAGAATGAGCAGTTGTAAAATAAAAGGAGACAAAATGAGAACGTTAGTAGAAGATTATGATATTGTTGTAGTCGGTGCCGGTCATGCCGGATGTGAAGCAGCACTTGCGGGTGCGCGCCTGGGCCTGAATACAGTGATGTTTACTGTAAGTGTAGACAGTATCGCATTAATGCCATGTAACCCGAACGTAGGTGGCAGTTCCAAAGGCCATCTGGTAAGAGAGCTTGATGCCCTGGGCGGTGAAATGGGAAAAAATATTGACAAGACCTTTATCCAGTCCAAAATGCTTAACTGTTCCAAAGGACCTGCAGTGCACTCCTTACGTGCGCAGGCTGACAAACAGGCATACAGCAATGAAATGAGAAAAACGCTTGAAAATACACCTAATCTGACTATTAAACAGGGAGAAGTAACAAAACTTCTGGTCGAGGACGGAAAGATTACAGGGGTAAAAACATATTCCGGTGCAACTTATAACTGTAAAGCTGTGGTCCTCTGTACAGGGACTTATTTAAAAGCAAGATGTATTTACGGTGATGTAAGTAATTATACAGGACCAAACGGACTGCAGGCAGCCAACTATCTGACTGATTCTCTGAAAGAGCTGGGAATTGAAATGTTCCGTTTTAAAACAGGAACACCTGCCCGTATTGCCGGAAATACAATTGACTACAGCAAAATGGAGGAACAGTTTGGAGATGAGAGAGTTGTACCATTTTCATTCTCAACTAATCCGGAAGATGTTCAGATAGAGCAGAAATCCTGCTGGCTGACATATACAAATGAGAAAACTCATGAGATCATTCGTGCAAACCTTGACCGTTCTCCGTTGTATTCCGGTATGATCGAAGGAACCGGTCCGCGTTATTGCCCGTCAATTGAAGATAAAGTAGTCCGTTTTGCAGATAAGAACCGTCATCAGGTATTTATTGAGCCGGAAGGTCTCTATACAAATGAGATGTATATTGGTGGAATGTCCAGTTCTCTGCCGGAAGATGTGCAGGAAGAAATGTATCATTCCGTACCGGGACTGGAACATGCAAAAATCGTAAAAAATGCATATGCCATCGAATATGACTGTATTAATCCACGTCAGTTATATCCTACACTGGAATTTAAGAAAATCAAAGGACTGTTCAGCGGCGGTCAGTTTAACGGAAGCTCAGGGTATGAAGAAGCAGCGGCGCAGGGACTGATCGCAGGAATTAATGCTGCTCTGGAAGTTAAAGGTCAGGAACAGCTGATTCTTGACCGTTCTGAGGCTTATATTGGTGTTCTTATTGATGATCTGGTAACAAAAGAAAACCATGAGCCATACAGAATGATGACCAGCAGAGCGGAGTACAGATTACTTCTCCGACAGGATAATGCGGATCTGAGACTTCGTAAAAAGGGATATCAAGCAGGGCTCATCAGTGAAGAGGATTATCAGAAAATCCTTACGAAAGAAGAACAGATAAAAACAGAGATCAGCAGAGTAGAACATACAAATATCGGAGCAAACAAAGAGGTTCAGACCCTTCTGGAAAGCTATAACAGCACACCGCTGAAATCCGGAACCACTCTGGCAGAACTGATCCGCCGTCCGGAACTTTCTTATGAAGCAATCAAACCACTTGATAAAGAACGTCCGGAGCTGCCATGGGATGTACAGGAACAGGTTGACATTAACATCAAGTATGATGGATATATCCGCAGACAGTTAAAACAGGTAGAACAGTTTAAGAAACTGGAAGCAAAGAAAATCCCGACAGATCTTGATTATGAGAAAGTTGGAAGCCTGAGAATCGAAGCACGTCAGAAACTGGAAGCATACAGACCGATTTCAATCGGACAGGCTTCCCGAATTTCAGGAGTTTCTCCTGCTGATATATCAGTTTTACTGGTGTATCTTTCCAGTACGAAATAATTAATATAATACGCTTTAATGTGCTTATAAAAACAAGAAATTGGCAAAAAATATTATAATAGTACATAAAAGAGCAAAATAACGGACTATAAATAACAGATAAAATCATAAAAGCACATAAAACAACCCTGTAAAATATACAAAAATAATAAATAAAGGTAGAAAAAGGAGAATAATACATGCCGTATAATCTGACGACATTGGAAAATGGATGCAGAGAACTGGGTATAGAGCTGAGCCAGAAGCAGAAAAATCAGTTTATCCAGTTTTATGAATTTCTGGTAGAAAAAAATAAGGTTATGAATCTGACAGGTATTACTGAGTTTGAGGAAGTACTTACAAAGCACTTTCTTGACAGTCTTGCCTGTGTAAAAGCCATTGATATGACAAAAGTAAAAACAATTATGGACATCGGTACAGGTGCCGGATTTCCAGGTGTGCCTTTGAAAATTGCTTTTCCACATCTGGAGGCATGTCTGCTGGATTCTCTGAAAAAGAGGGTAAACTTCCTTGAGGAAAGTTTTGAGCTTCTTGGATTAGAAGGGATTAAGGCGATTCATGGAAGAGCAGAAGAGTATGCAAAAAATAAAGAGTATCGTGAGAAATATGATCTCTGTGTATCCAGGGCAGTATCAAACCTTGCAACTCTGTCAGAATATTGTCTTCCTTATGTAAAGACAGGAGGAACTTTCATTTCCTATAAATCAGGAACTGTACAGGAAGAGGCAGAAGAAGCAGAGAAAGCAATCAATATCCTCGGTGGTCAGGTGAAAGACATCACATACTTTAAATTGCCGGACTCCGAGATTGACCGATCCCTTGTCATTATAAATAAGAAAAAATCTACACCTGGAAAGTATCCGCGTAAAGCAGGAACACCATTAAAAGAACCATTGTCATAATAAATCTATGTATAGTTGTCTCATGAAATCTTCTGGCAAAAAATGCCGAGATTTCGGGACAGCTATTTTTTTCAAACAAACATCACAGAATAATCACACTTTTATCCTAATTTCATCACAACTTCATCATAAACTATTTTTATAGAGATGTCCTCGGGTTCCCCCATTCTCTGTTTCACCTGGGGACATTTTCTATATTTTATTTTGGCAAAAATTAAGAGGAGGAGAACACATTGATTGAAGTAAACAATCTGGTTAAACGATATGGTAACCATACGGCAGTTGACCACCTTTCCTTTAAAATAGAGAAAGGCAAAATCTATGGATTTCTGGGACCAAACGGTGCAGGAAAATCCACTACAATGAATATGATAACCGGATACATCGCATCCACCGAAGGAACCGTCAAAATTGACGGACACGATATCCTCGAAGAACCGGAAGCGGCAAAGAAATGTATCGGTTATCTGCCTGAACAGCCGCCGGTCTATTTTGATATGACTGTCCTGGAATACATGAAATTTGTGGCAGATCTCAAGAAAATCCCAAAAGATAAAAAAGCAAACATGATCGAAGAAGTCATGGATATGGTAAAGATTTCAGACATGAGAAACCGTCTGATAAAGAACCTGTCAAAAGGTTACAGACAGAGAGTTGGTCTTGCTGAGGCGATTATAGGGTATCCGGAGGTGATCATCCTGGATGAGCCGACAGTAGGTCTTGACCCTAAACAGATTATTGAAATCCGAACCTTAATTAAAGAATTAAAAAAGAAACATACCGTTATTCTCAGCTCGCATATACTTTCTGAAGTAAGCGCGGTATGCGATTACGTGCTGATCATTTCTCATGGAAAACTGGTAGCAAGCGATACTCCTGAGAATCTTGGAAAACTTGCAGAGGGATCTAATACTCTGGAGATGCTTATTAAAGGTGAAAAAATACAGATCAGGCAGGCTCTCGAGGGAATCGAGGGAGTCAACAGCGTAACAATGGAAAAAGATGAGAAACAGAATCTCTGGAGTGTGAAAGTTTCAACAGAGGAGCAGAATGACATTCGGGAAAAAGTATTCTACAAAATGTCGGAGATTAACAGCCCAATCTATGAGATGAAGTCCAGGAAAGTATCACTGGAGGAAATCTTCCTTGAACTTACTGCATCCGATAAACCAATATCTGCAGACGAAGTCCCAAATACACCTGAAGATAAAGATACTGATGCCGGTAGATCAAACGAGACAAACGTAAAACAGACATCAGCAGAAATACCGGAAGAACAGAATAATGATAAAGGGGGAGAGAAATAACCATGACAGCTATATATAAAAGAGAGCTGAAAAGTTACCTGACATCCATGGTAGGATATTTATTTATCTTTTTCATTCTTGTACTGACAGGTATTTATTTTTCAGCATATCAGCTTTCAGCAGCATATCCGAAATTTGAATACACCTTAAGTGCAATTACCTTTGCATTCCTGATCGGAGTACCGATTTTGACTATGCGTGTACTTGCAGAGGAAAGAAAACAGAAAACAGATCAGCTGCTTCTGACAGCACCGGTTTCTGTGAGCGGTATTGTAATAGGTAAATATCTTGCACTGGTAACTGTATTTGCTGTTCCGATGGCAGTTATGTGTACTTATCCGCTGATTATGTCCAGGTTTGGCACAGTAGAGTTTGCATCTGCATATACAGCAGTCCTGGGATTCTTTCTCCTGGGATGTGCAAATATTGCAATCGGTGTATTTATGTCAGCATTAACTGAGAGCCAGGTAATTGCAGCGGTACTCACATTTGTTTTCTTATTTGCATTTTACATGATGAATGGTATTTCTTCATTCTTCTCTCAGACATCTATGTCGACATGCGTGACATTTGGGTTATTGATCCTGGCAGCAGCCATCATTATCTATACCATGATCAAGAATATTCTGATCTCAGCAGTGATCGGTGTGATTGGAGAAGTGGCACTGATTATTATTTATGTAGTAAAATCCAGTATTTTTGAGGGCGGTATTCAGAAAGTCCTGGATGTGTTTAATCTGAGCGGACACTTTGATAATTTTACAAGTAACATCTTTGATATAAAAGGAATTGTATATTTTCTTTCTGTGATTGCAGTATGCCTGTTCCTTACAACACAGTCTATTTTGAAGAGACGCTGGAATTAGTGGGGAGGTGAAAGAAAATGAAACTGAAAGAAAAGATGAAAAATAATAACCATAAAAAATTTGACAAAAAGAAACTGATTGGCACCATCAGTAAGAAGCATATCAAAAACGGCTCTTACACAATGGTTATGTCAGTGATATTTATTGCAGTAGTTGTAGTGCTCAACATGATCGTAAATGCGATTCCGTCCAAATATTCAGAAATTGATATCAGCAGTCAGAAACTCTACAGTATTGGTGATGATACAAAAGCAATGCTGAAAGATCTGGACAAGGACGTAACAATTTACCAGATTGCACAGAGCGGTTCTGAAGATGAGAATATTACCAATCTGCTTAAGAAATATGAAGATGAATCCAAGCATATTAAAGTAGAGCAGAAGGATCCTGTAGTAAATCCTAAATTTGTAACGGAATATACAAGTGATGATCTTTCTGCAAACAGTCTGATCGTTGTATGTGGCGACAGAAATAAAGTCATTGATTACAACAATATCTATGAGAGCACAATTGATTATCAGACCTACAGCTCTCAGACTACCGGTTTCGACGGTGAAGGTCAGATCACAAGTGCGATCGGATATGTAACATCCGAAGATCTCCCGATCCTTTATACACTCGAGGGACATGGTGAGAAGGAGATGGATTCTACTATCAAAGAAGACATCGAGAAGGCAAACATGGATATTCAGTCTCTGAATCTTCTTACAGAGGGAAGTGTTCCGGATGATGCAGACTGCCTGTTCATTGATTCTCCATCCACAGATATTTCAGAAGATGAAAAGACTGCTATTATTGATTATCTTGAAAATGGCGGAAAGGCGATGATTTTCTCTGATTATACAACAGAAGACCTGCCAAACTTTGATGCAGTTCTGGAAAACTATGGTGTTCAGAGAGAAGCTGGAATCGTATTTGAAGGTGATAATCAGCATTATGCAATGCAGATGCCATATTATCTGGTTCCGACTATAAACAGCACAGATGCAAGCTCTGAGACTGTTTCCGGAGGATATCATGTACTTGTACCATATGCACAGGGAATCAAAAAAATGGATGATGTAAGAGATACCGTAACGATCAACAGTATCCTCACCACATCAGACCAGGCATATTCCAAGACAGATCTGAACAGTGATACTCTGGAGAAAGAAGACGGAGACGAAGCTGGCCCATTTGATCTGGGAGTAAGCATCACAGAGACTCTGGATGATGACAAAGAAACGCAGATCGTATACTATTCAACTTCCAATCTGATGGAATCACAGGTAAATCAGATGGTATCCGGCGGAAATGAGAAGCTGATCATCGAATCCCTGAAGTGGATGACAGACACAGAAGACAGTGCAACCGTATCTATTCCATCCAAGAGCCTGTCTGTATCTTATCTGACACTCACAGACTATGATGCTGCATTCTGGAAGATCTGCACCATCGGTCTGATTCCTGGATTCTTCCTTGTTGTAGGGTTTGCAGTCTGGATGAAGAGGAGAAAAGCTTAAATGAAGAATAAAACTGTAAAAATGGTTCTTGCAGTTGTAGTTCTTGGTGTCTGCTGCGGGGCTTACGCAGGTGTAAAAACCTACGTAGCCCATCAGGAGCAGAAAGAATCCGAAGAAGATTCTGAAGAAAGCACAACTGTATTTACTGCATTAACAGATAACATTAAATCTCTGGATTTTATGGTTGATGATACAGAGACAACATTTGAAAAAGATGATGACAGCTGGGTAAAGAAAGACGAGACAGATTTTCCGGTAAATCAGACTACTCTGGACAGTGCAGCATCTGCTATTGCATCTGTCGATTCAGACAGAGTTCTGGAGGACGTAGATGATCTTTCAGAATATGGTCTGGACTCTCCGTCAAACACGATTAAGATTGTAACAAAATCTGATGAGGAAGATGGCGATGACATAACAACTACACTATATGTGGGAGATGAAAATTCCTCCACCAGTCAGTATTATGTAAGAAAAGATGATGATGAGAAGACAGTATACCTGATAGATTCTTCCTGCGTAGAGCCGTTTACCAAATCATTGAATGATTATGCGCAGATGGATGATTTTCCTGCAATTTCCAATACAGATACCATTACAAAAATTTCTGTAGACGGCGATAATTCCTATAAATTATCAAAAGACGAAGATACAAGTACCTGGTCAGTAAAAGGCAGCGAGGATGAAGAAAAAGCAGACTCAGCTACCGTAAGTTCTTTGGTATCCTCATTCGGAAGCATGGCATATAGTTCACTTGCAGATTATAAATGTGACGACAAGAGCAAATATGGTCTGGATAAACCATATGCAACAATCACAGTAGATTATCAGGAAGAAGTTGCTGATGATGACACTGATGAAGACACACAAGATGATACGACAGCTTCCGGTGAGACGGCAGATGAAGATGCTTCATCTGTGGAAGAAAACAGTGACGATGCTGAACAGGATACAGAATCAGACGAAAGTGTAAGTGAAACTACGGATGAAACATCCGAGGCTGAAGATACTGACGGTGAAGAAGCAGAAGATGAAACATCAGAAAACTCAGACAGTGCATCAGACAATGAGGATTCTTCGGAAGAAGAAACTAAGATGGCAGATAAGCAGCTTACAATTCTTGTTGGAAATGAAACAGATGACAGCAGCAGATATGTCATGGTAAATGACAGCAATGAAGTCTATACGATGTCAACGGATACTCTGTCCGCGCTCACTGATAAATCAGAAGAAGACTTCTGGGATATGACAGTAAGTTATGTATCTTTAAACAGCCTCGGAAGCCTCAAAGTAAATTATCAGGGCAGTGATTATAAAGTAAATGTTTCACGTGAAACATCCACAGATGATGATGGAAACGATACAGAAACAGTTACCTATAAACTGAATGGTTCTGATCTGGATGAAACAACATTTACAACATTCTACAATAAACTGATCAACATGACGGTTCAGAAACGTCTGACAGATAAATATGAACCTGACGGTGATGCAGAACTGACAGCTACATTTACAGAAGAAGACGGTGATACACAGGAAGTTGCATACTATAGCTACGATACAAACTATTATGCAGCAGTGGTGGATAATAAAGTATATCTCGTAAATAAGATGAATGTAAAAGAACTGTTCACAGCATTTGAATCAGTTGTTGGAACAGAAGAAGATAGTTCAGATAAGACAGATTCAGACGAAGCAACAACAGATGATACTAAATCAGATTCAACAGATATGCCAGGTGAGAGCATAGAAGAGTCCGATGACAGTACATCTGAAACAGCCGGCACAACAAACGATTCTGATACATCCGAAGAGGAGAATACAGATTCTCAGGAAACGGACAGTACAGAAGAGTAAAAGAATAAACGAATCTATAAAAAAGTGAAGCAGGCATATAGAATTTCTTCCATATGCCTGCCTCACTTTTTGTTGTATTAGAGCGTGTTTGAAAAATCATTCCCACAATCTGCACGCCCCATTTTGCGGTATATTTTGTCCGAATTCGGTTGCTGTAGTCACCGCAACGTCGCCTTCTTCCGACTTGAAATAAAAAAATTTATCCTTCAAAACTGTCTCAAAATCAACTCGTCGACTCATTCTGGCTTAAATATAAGGCTTAAAAGAAGATTTTAACCTGTTCAAGAAACGCTTCAGGTGCTTCAACATGTGGAAGATGTTTTGTTTCTTTGAGAACAGAAACTTCAATAGCCGGGTTGGAGGCACAATAATCATTAGTGACAGCCTTTCCGTTTGGTTCTGTTTCACCTTCAACAATATAAATACTGTTATCCAGTGCCTTAAGTGCATGACAAATATTTATATTTATATACTTAGCTGCAAGACTGGAGTACAAAAATCTGGTATAATATCCACCTTTATGAGCTGCTTCATAATAAGCATCTGCCATTTGATTATCCACATGGAATGGATTATAATACATCTTCTCGATAAAAAGATTATTTATATTATCACGTGATACGATCATATGATAAACCAGAGTTCCGAAAATCGGAATTTCCAGAGCTGCTTTTAACAGGCGGTCCTTTCTGTTTGGCATCTGTTTTAATTGAGTCAGGCTGGGCGGATTTACCAGCATGATTTTGTTAAAAAGTTCTTTCTCATTGTGACAGGCCATAGTAACAAAAGAGCCTGAAAAACCACTTGCAATCACATCTGTTTTCTGACCAATTATTTTTTTGATAAAATCACTGATCATCTGAACATAAACAAAATTTGTATAGGTAATGCTGGATTTGTCCGAACGTCCGCATCCTAACAAATCAACAGTATATACGGTATGGTCAATTGCCAGTTCGTCTTCAATTTTGCTCCATTCATACCCGGAAGCTCCAGGTAAAGTGTCATGAATCAAAAGAATCGGTGACCCAGTTCCCTTTTTGGTATAATAAATGTTCCCAAAGCGCCATTCAAAGTAATTGTCATTAGAAATGTGGAGCATCTGTTTTAATTGTGCAGCAGTAGCAATCGTGTGGTTAATGAAATGAACAGCAACAGTTGCGCCGGTCATCAGAGCAGCAAATGTAAGAAATTTGTGCTTGTTTTTACTCATTTTCGGCCTCCTTTATCAAGCATAACAAGTGATTAGCCTGCTAAAATTATATACCCATATTATACCGCGATACTGTCTGTTTTACAAGAAAATATGATGCGAAAAAAAGAACCATATGGATTGATGATGTTACTGTTCACTCCGTTCACAGCAACACGCTTCGCGATGCACAGA
>ERZ1673703.2023-NODE-2023-length-13942-cov-10.975013_pt1 | contig 13942 bp, 10 predicted proteins | sample MGYA00580233_ERZ1673703 | MGnify/ENA primary metagenome ERZ1673703 (study PRJEB41218, sample SAMN15661748) | gut metagenome | host: Homo sapiens | place: Canada: London | collected 2015-08-20/2019-03-30 | study: EMG produced TPA metagenomics assembly of... | reverse complement strand
CGATGGCGGGGGAGCATATCTTCCCCGATGCACCGCCCAGCGTGGAGATCGGCACGGCCATGAGCGCCGAGTTCACCAAAGGCGAGATGAAGGTCCTGCGCTGTCTCGTGCGCGGGCTGTCCTATAACGAGATTGCAAAAGAACTCAGCATCGAGCCATCCACCGTGAAGTTCCACGTCATCAATATGCTGCAAAAGACAAACTTAGAGAATAAGCTCCAGCTTGCCATCGCCGCCACCGAAGCCAAATTGGTGGTAGAGTTGTCAGATACCTGAACCGTTATTCCATAGCAAACAGTGCGTAAAAATGAAGCACCCGGGAGGGCTGAATCCCTCCCGGGTGTTTCAATTTAGAACCGCTCCATGCCATCACTCGTTACGCGCGCGTAGACGAGGGGCGGAAGCGTCGGCGGTTCATCGCGGATGACAAGGCCGCCGCGGTACATTTCCTCGGCTGCGGCAAACAGGCTCTCGTCGTCGGCATAGAACGTGCAGATGCTCTCCCCTGCCTTGACGTAGTCGCCCAGCTTTTTGTGCATCGTAATGCCCGCGGCAAAGTCGATGCTGTCCTCCTTCTTGATGCGGCCCGCGCCCAGCAGCACGCTGGCATTGCCGATCTTCTCGACGTCGTTTTTGTAAATATAGCCGTCGGCGGTGGCGGTCAGCTCATAGCTGTACTTTGCCTTTTGGAACTTGTCGGCGTCGCGCAGTACGCTGGTGTCGCCGCCCTGCGCGGCAAACATCTGGCAGCACTTTTCAAACGCGGAGCCGTCGGCAATGACGCTCTCGGCCAGCTTACGGCAGGTAGGCATATCGCCCTTGCCCGCCAGCACCAGCATGTTGCCGGCCAGCTGCAGGCAGACCTCGGTCAGGTCCGCGGGGCCCTTGCCCTGCAGGACGGCCATGCTCTCGGCGACCTCCAGCGCATTGCCGATGTTGTGACCGAGGGGCTTGTCCATATCGGTGATGAGCGCCGCGACCTTGCGGCCATGCGCCGTGCCGATGGCGACCATCTGGCGGGCCAGCTCCAGCGCACCGTCCAGATCCTTCATGAACGCGCCGTCGCCCATCGTGACATCGAGCAGGATCGCGTCCGAACCGGCGGCCAGCTTCTTGGACATGATGGAGGACGCGATCAACGGGATGCAGCCGACGGTGGCGGTCACATCGCGCAGGGCGTACATCTTCTTGTCAGCGACGGCAATCTTGCCGCTTTGGCCAATGACCGAAATGCCGATCTCGTTGACCTGCCTGAAAAATTCTTCCTGCGTCAGGCTCGTGCGGGTGCCGGGGACAGCCTCCATCTTGTCAATCGTGCCGCCCGTGTGGCCGAGGCCTCGCCCGCTCATCTTGGCGATCTTGACACCGCAGGCCGCCACGATGGGCGCAATGACCAGCGTCGTCTTGTCACCGACGCCGCCGGTGGAGTGCTTGTCGGCCTTGATGCCCGCGATGGCAGACAGATCGACCATGTCGCCGGAGTGGGCCATGACGTCGGTCAGCATGGCGGTCTCCTCGTCAGTCATGCCGCGCAGGTAGATGGCCATGAGAAGCGCCGACATCTGGTAGTCGGGCACATCGCCTGCCACATAGCCGTTGACGGCGAAGGACAGTTCTTCATGGTTCAGCGTGCCGCCGTCGCGCTTCTTGGCGATAATATCGTACATTCGCATAGGTTTTCTCCTTGTAAAAGGCAGGCCGCCCGGCTGGGATACCGGGCGGCCTGCTGTGATTTGTGATTAACGGCTGCCCTTGTCGTAGGGAATGCCCTCGGCCTTCGGGGCCTGGGAGTTCTTGGAGGTGAAGATCAGCACGATCATCGTGACGATATACGGCAGCATCTGGTAGAAGTTCGAAATTTCCTTGACGCCCTCAAACTTCGGCAGGAAGGTCAGCGTGGCGTTCAGCGCAGCAATGACCTTGAACAGCGCGAAGAACAGCGACGCGCCGAGGATCGGCAGCGGCTTCCAGTTGCCGAAGATCATAACGGCCAGCGCCAGGAAGCCGTAGCCGCCAACGTCGGAGTTGAAACCGGAGCCGGCTGCCAGCGTGTAGGCCAGGCCGCCGACGCCGCCCAGGAAGCCGGAGATCAACACACCGGCGTAGCGCATCTTGTAGACGTTGATGCCGACGGAGTCCGCCGCCTGGGGATGCTCACCGCAGGCACGCAGCCGCAGACCGAAGCGGGTCTTGTACATGACGATGTAGGCCGCGATGAACAGGACGATGGCAACGGGGGTCGTCAGGTAGAAATACTTGAAAATCAGGTTGTTCCAGAAGCTGGGGCCGTCCACCGGGGCGAGGCCGAAGGTATCGCGGGTGATGCGCACCCAGTTGGGAATGAAGATCGTGGTCAGGCCCTGGCCCTGGATGGCCCAGGTCATGACGACGGCGAAGGCGGGCGCAAACTGGTTCAGCGCCGTGCCGCCGATGGTCTGGTCGGCCTTCAGGTTGATGGCCGCAAAGCCCAGCAGCAGCGAAAAAATCATGCCGGTGACGCCCGCCACCAGAATGGCAATGAACATCGACAGCTGCGGATGTGCGGGACCGAAGCCGCTCTGGTCCAGGCCCTGCAGCGTAAAGCAGGCGAACAGCGCGCCAATGATCATCATGCCCTCAAGTGCGATGTTGATGACGCCGGAATGCTCACTGAACATGCCGCCCATGGCAACGAGCAGCAGCGGCACTGCGAACAAAATGGTCATACTGATAATGTTGGCAGCGATCATCATTTTGCAGCACCTTCCTTTCCCTTATGGCCGGAGACCGCCTTGGTAATGATGCCGCGCATCAGCAGGGCAAAGGCCGCCAGATAGATGATGACGGCAATGACGATGTCAATGGTCTCGGACGAGTAGGCGGGCTGCATGGCGGCACCGCCGACCTGGATATAGCTGATAAAGAGCGACGCAAAAATCGTGCCGATGGGGTTGGAGCTGGCCAGCAGGGCGACAGGGATGCCGTTGAAGCCCATGCCGAGGATGGATTTTTCCAGCACGTATTGGCCCGTACCGGCCAGGTAGTAGATGCCGCCGCCGATGCCGGACAGCGCGCCGGAGATGACCATGGACAGCACGATGTTGCGCTTGGAGTTGATGCCCGCGTACTGGGCAGCGTCGCGGCTCAGGCCGCAGGCCTTCAGCTCATAGCCGAAGGTCGTCTTTTGCAGGATGACCCAGACGAGGATGGCAAAAATAATCGTGATGATGATGGAAATATTGATCCAGCTCGAGTTGCCGAACAGTGCCGCAAACGGCCCCCTGGGCAGGATCGCACCGGGGTTTGCAACGTTCAGCGCGGCGGTGCGGTCCGAGTTGGACGCGCCCCAGCCGGAGGCCAGCATATTGGGCATGTTGGCCAGCAGCAGATTGACGAGGTACATGCCGATCCAGTTGAACATGATGGCGGTGATGACCTCATTGACGTTGAAATACGCCTTGAACAGGCCCGGGAAAACGCCCCAGATCGCACCGCCGACAGCGCCCGCCAGCAGGCAGACGTACCACGGCAGCTGGAATTGAATGGCGCACAGCAGCGAGAAGAAAGCGCCCATCGTGTACTGGCCGGACGCACCAATGTTGAACAGGCCCGTCTTGAACGCAAAGCCGACGGACAGGCCGCACATCATCAGAGGTGCCGCCTGGTACAACACCTTGCCGAGCTTGTCCATGTTGGAAAAACCGGTGGCCAGCATAGCTCTCATGCCGCCCACGGCGGCGCCGGGATTCAGCAGGACCAGCAGTACAAAGCCCAGCACCAGACCGACAACGATAGACAAAAGGCTGGCCAGGACCCCTACAACGGCGGGACGCTGCAGAAGCGGCTGTTTATTCTGTTTGCTCATGCTTTCGCCTCCCCTTGCTTTTTGGCACCGGCCATATACAGGCCCAGTTCCTCGACGGTGGTCTTTTTCGGGTCGAATTCACCGACGATCTCCCCCTCGTAAATCACGAGGATGCGGTCAGACAGGTTCATGACCTCGTCCAGCTCAAGGCTGACGAGCAGGACCGCACGGCCCTTGTCGCGCTCGGCCACGATCTGTTTGTGGATATACTCGATCGCGCCGACGTCAAGGCCGCGGGTGGGCTGCACGGCAACGAGCAGCTGCGGGTCCTTATCGACCTCGCGGGCGATGATAGCCTTCTGCTGGTTGCCGCCGGACATACTGCGGGCAATCGTCGCAGGGCCCTGGCCGCTGCGGACATCGTATTGCTTTATCAGGCGCTCGGCGTACTGCAATACGGCGTTCTTTTTAATAAAGCCGTGGTTCTGGAACTCCGGCTGCCAGTAACGCTGCAAAACCATGTTGTCGGCCAGCGTGTAATCCAGCACCAGACCGTGCTTGTGGCGGTCCTCCGGGATGTGGCTCATACCGGCCTTGCTGCGCTCGCGGATGGGGGCATTCGTGATGTCCCTGCCCTCGAGTCTGATGGTGCCGGACGTGGGCTTTTCGAGGCCCGTAATACCGTAGATCAGCTCGCTCTGGCCGTTGCCGTCGATACCGGCAACGCAGACGATCTCGCCCGCGCGGACATTGAAGCTGACGCCGCGGACGGCATTGTTCTTGTGGACCTTGCTCGGCACGACGAGGTTCTCGACTTCCAGGATCGGCTTGCCGACCTCGCAGGGCTTCTTATCGACGGCAAACTGCACGTCGCGGCCAACCATCATCTTGGACAGTTCCTCTTTCGTGGTGTCCTTGATGTCAACGGTGCCGATATACCTGCCCTTGCGCAGGACAGAGCAGCGGTCAGAGACCGCCATGATCTCGTTGAGCTTGTGGGTGATGAACAGGATGCTCTTGCCCTCGGCCTTGAAGCCGCGCATGATGTCCATGAGCTCGTCGATTTCCTGCGGGGTCAGAACCGCCGTAGGCTCGTCGAAAATCAAAATTTCATTGTCGCGGTAGAGCATTTTCAGGATCTCGACACGCTGCTGCATGCCGACGGAGATGTCGCTGACCAGCGCGTCCGGGTCGACCTTCAGACCGTACTTTTCGCTCAGGGCCATGACCTTTTTGCGGGCCTCGTCCTTCTGCAAAAAGCCGTGCTTTGTGTCCTCAACACCCAGGATGATGTTGTCGAGCACCGTGAAGCACTCCACCAGCTTGAAATGCTGGTGCACCATGCCGATGCCCAGTGCGTTGGCATCGTTCGGGTTGTTGATCTTGACCTCCTGTCCGTTTTTCCGTATCGTACCCTGCTCCGGCTGATACAGACCGAACAGCACACTCATCAAGGTGGATTTACCGGCGCCGTTTTCGCCCAGCAGGGCGTGGATCTCACCCTTGCGCAACTGCAGGGTGATGTCGTCGTTGGCTTTGATGCCGGGGAACTCCTTGGTAATGTGCAGCATTTCGATGACATAATTATCTGCCAATCGTTGCACTCCCTTTCAATGTGTACGGGCTTGTACACAAATTCTTATACTATATTATACAGAAAAATCGCGCCATGTACAATAGAATCTGCACAAAAAGTAGCCGAAATTTGGCAAAACAGAACAAAAACCACCCTGCGCGATGTGCGCAGGGTGGTTAAAAATCATACTTTTAAAGCCTTATCAGCTCTGGTAGTCAACCGTGATGGTGGTGACAGCGGGCTTGACATCGGCGTCATAGCTGTCGTCGATGGCCAGGGTGCCGTCCACGATGGAGGCGTACATGGAATCGTACTGCTCCTGGGTGAACTTGGTGAACTTGGAGGTGCTCATCGGCAGGCCGACGCAGTTCTCGGCAGCGCCGAGCTTGGTCTCCTTGCCGGAGTAGGTCTCGCTGAACTTCCAGCCATTGTTCATGGCATCGGTCAGAGCCTCGTTCACGGACTCGGCCAGGCCCTTCATAGCGGAGGTGACGACCGTGTTGAACTGGCCGGACTGGTCAACGTCAACGCCGATCATCTTGCCGCCGTTGGCCTGCGCAGCAGCGTCGCAGCTCTGGCAGACGGGACCGCCGCAGGCAAAGACAACCTCGGTACCCTCGGAGTACCAGCCGTCCATCTTGTTCTTGACCTCATCGGTAGCTGCGAAGCCGCCGGAGTACCAGTACTTGATGTTGACATCCGTAGCGCCGATCTCCTTGGCAGCGGCGTCAGCGCCCTGCACGAAGCCGTAGCCGTAGCGGATAACTGCGGGGACAGCCATGCCGCCCAGGAAGCCCAGCTCCTTGTAGCCGTCATAGACAGCGGCATAACCGGCCAGGTAGCCGGCCTGCTCCTCTTTATAGGTGATCAGAGCGGTGTTGGCGGTGGGAGCCTTGTCGCCCAGGTCGCTGGCGGAAACGTCCAGAGCCAGGAACTGCACGTCAGGGTACTTCTCCTGAGCCTCGGCGATGGCATTGCCGAACAGGTAGCCAGCGACGACGATGGACTTAGCACCGTCGTTGACAGCGTTGTCCATCTGCTCCAGACGGGCGGCGTCGGAGTCCTCGGTGGGACGGTAGTAGTTAGCGTTCAGGCTGTTTGCGGAGCAGAAATCCTGCACGCCCTGCCAGGTGTACTGGTTGAAGGACTGGTCGTCGATGTTGCCGACGTCGGTAACAAAGGCGACATCGGTCTTGCTGCCGGAGGTGGAAGCGGCAGCCTCAGAGGTAGCCTCCGTCGTGGTGCTCGTGGCGGTGCTGGCGGAAGAACCGCCGCAGGCAGCCAGAGAGAGCGCCATGCTGGCAGCCATTACAAAAGCGAGAAACTTTTTCATGGTTTTGATCTCCTTAGGTTGTTTTCAATTGCGCAGCAGGGCGGTTCCCTGCCGCTTTGCTTTCAGTATACCGCATTTGCGCTGTTAATTCAATGACAAAACGGCGTAAAAAACATTACAAAAGCATAACAAAGCACAGCCTCCTGCCTCTCTCGGCGAGGGAGGTGCCCCGCAGGGGCGGGACCCTCTCACAGAGGGGGGCCAAGCGGGGGGGGTTACGGCAGGCGGTTCACCGTGACGTTCGGGGTTTCCGGCAGCGTATCCAGATCCGAGTAGGCATCCATCTTCAGGACGCTGGTGCGCAGATCCTCATACAGCGTGCGGTAGTCGTCCTGCGTGAAGCTGTCAAACCGCCAGGGCGCCCCGGCCACCAGCGCGACTTCGCCGTTCGTGAAGCCGACCTTCTCGGTTTGGCCGCCGGTCTGGCCATTCCAGGTGCCCGCCGCAAAGAAGGTGTACAGCTGACGCTGCACAGCAGCGTTGTAGCACTTGATGGCGCTGCCCAGCACGCGGTCCCCCAGCTCTGTGTTGTCGTAATCCGTCGTAATCGCCTTGCCGCCGGTCTGGTTGACGGCGCCGGTCACACCCTCGTACAGGTTGCCGCCGCTGACCATAATAAGCGACGTACCGTTATTATACCAGTCGATCATCCGCTGGGTAATGGCGTCGTTATTCTCATAGGTATCAGTGAACCAGGTCTGCAGGGTGACATACTCGCCCTGCAGCTCGGCAGCGGCCTCCGCGCCCTGCAGAAAGCCGGTGCAGTACCGCACAATGCCCGGTATCTCCCGCGCGCCGATGAAGCCGAGCGTGGTGTAGCCATCGGTCACAGCGGCGTACCCGGCCAGATACCCGGCCTGTTCCTCCTGAAAGAGGACGCAATGGACAAGGCTGGCCGTATTGTAAGCGCTATAGTCGTCGCTGTGAGGCTCGCTGTCAAACAGCAGATAGTGGACGTCAGGGTAGTTTTCCTGCATGCGGTAGAGCGCCGCGCCCATGGTGTCGCCGCGGCAGACCACGAGCTTTGCGCCGCTCTCGGCGGCAGTGCGCAGGGCGGCCTCGGCCTCGTCTGCGGTGTTGCCCGCGGCAGTCTGGGCGTCGGCGGTATAGCCGTACGTGTTGGCGAACGTCTGTATGCCCTGCCACAGCATGGCATCCTCGCCGGATTCCGTGCCGCCGGGGCCGGTCACCAGCACGACGGACTCTCCGCCGGGCAGCGTGGCCGCCGGGTCATCGGGCTGGTAGACAAAGGTCGCGTCGTTCGTCGGGGCGGTTACAGTGTGCTGCTCCTGCGCGGTGCTGGCAGCCTCCGTATCCTTGCAGGCGGTCAGCCCTGCCAGCAGCGCCAGCGTCAGAAGCAGTGCTAAGAATTTCTTCATGTGGTAAGGGAACTCCTTTGGTTTTCTGAAAAAGCCTCCCCTTGAAGGGAGGTGGCCCCGCAGGGCCGGAGGGGTGGGCGGGAGACTCCGCGTAAATCGTGCGGCACCCAGCCACCTCTCACCCGCTGCGGCGGGAGCTCCCCTCAAGGGGAGCCAAAGGGAGTAATTTTACTCCAGATTTGCCGGGCCGAAGCCGTAGGGCAGCAGGTCGCCGAGGGTCGTGACGATGTAATCGTCCTCACTCCTGGCCATGATGACGGTCAATTCGGGGCCGCCGAACTCATAGAGCGCCTGACGGCAGACTCCGCACGGGCCGGTGACGAGAGTGTTCGTCTCCCCCACCTTGCTGCCGACGATGGCGATGGCGTCAAACTCGCGCACACCCTCGCTGACGGCCTTGAACAGAGCCGTGCGCTCGGCGCAGTTCGTGGGGGTGTAGCTCGCGTTCTCAATATTGCAGCCCCGGAACACCTGTCCGTTTTTGCCGCGCAGCGCCGCGCCCACGTGGAAGTGGGAGTACGGTACATAGGCGAACTTCTGCGCGGCGAACGCCTCGCGGATGAGCGCCTGAATCTCAGCCTTTTCCATGCTCACTTCTCCAGGAATGCGTCAACGCCCAGCGCGACCTTCATCATGGCGGTGAAGCTGGTCTGGCGCTGCTCGGCAGTCGTGATCTCCGGCGAGACAAAGCTGTCGGAGATCGTCAGCAGGCAGGCGGCACGCTTGCCCAGGACCCTGGCGTTGTGGAACAGCGCAAAGCTCTCCATCTCGACGGCCAGGCAGCCCTTTTCGTCACGCAGTTTTTCCCAGTAGGTCGGCTTCTCGTCGCTGGGCTGGCGGTAGAACGCGTCGGAGGAATGGATGTTGCCCTCGATCAGCGGAATACCTGCAGCCTTGGCGCTGGCGCGCAGGGCATCGTTCAGCGCGGCGCTCGGCGTCTGGATGTCGTCGGTGTCGCCGCTCTGGGTCACGGCGTAGTTGCTCTCGGAGTAGGCACCCGTGGCCAGTACCACGTCAAACAGCTTTGCCTTGTCGGTGTAGGAGCCGGCGGAGCCGATGCGGATGATGTTCTCTACGCCGTACTGGGTGTAGAGCTCATAGGAATAGATGCCGATGGACGGCATGCCCATGCCGCTGCCCATCACGCTGACGGGGCGGCCCTGATACGTGCCGGTGTAGCCGTACATGCCGCGGACGTCGGTGACAAGGCGCGGGTCCTCGAGGAAGGTCTCGGCAATGAATTTGGCGCGCAGCGGGTCGCCGGGCATCAGGACGGTCTTGGCGAAATCGCCGTTTTCAGCGCGGTTATGAGGGGTAGACATAAAAGCACACTCCTTTATTTTGTAATATTGGTAGATACAGTATACCACACTTTCGCCGTTTGTGGTAAACTAAAAGCAAGAAATTTTGTGAAAGAGGCATTTTATCATGCAGATACCCCATCACTGCACCCTTTGCCCCCGGGCCTGCGGGGCGGACCGCGCCGCAGGGCAGCGCGGCTTTTGCGGGGCTGACAACACCCTGCGCGTGGCCCGCGCCGCCCTGCACCACTGGGAGGAGCCGTGCCTGAGCGGCGACCCGAACGCCGAAACCGGGAGCGGCACGGTGTTTTTCAGCGGCTGCACGCTGAAATGCTGCTATTGCCAGAATTACCCGATCAGTCAGGGCGAGGTCGGCAAGGCGATTTCTGTGGAGCGGCTGACCGAGATTTTTATGAATTTGCAGAACGGCGGGGCGAAAAACGTAAACCTCGTCACGGCATCGCAGTATCTGCCGTGGGTCACTGCCGCGCTGGATGCTGCGCGGGCGCAGGGCTTTTCCCTGCCCGTCGTCTACAACACGGGCGGGTATGAGACGGTGGACGCCGTCAAGGCGCTGGCCGGGTATGTGGACATCTGGCTGGCGGATTACAAGTACGCGGACGGTGCGCTGGCAGCGGAGCTTTCCGCCGCGCGGGACTACCCTGCCGTGGCGGACGCAGCGCTGCGGCAGATGCTTTTGCAGACCGGCGCACCGGTGTACGACGCGGACGGGTATTTGCAGAAGGGCGTCATTGTGCGGCATCTGGCCCTGCCCGGCCACGTGGCAGACAGCAAGGCCGTGCTGCGGCGGCTGGCAGTGCTCCGGGAGGAAACGGGCATAGAATTTATCCCCAGCTTAATGAGCCAGTTTACACCCTTTTATAAGGCGGCAGAGCACGGCCTCGGGCGGCGCATCACGACCTATGAGTATCGGCAGGTCATCGACGAGGCTGTGCGGCTGGGACTGACCGACGGATATATGCAGGAAAAGAGCAGTGCCCGGGAGGAGTATACACCGCCGTTTGATTTGGAGGGGGTGTAAGCTCACCCAAAAGCCTCCTCCGCTTGCGGGGGAGGTGGCCCGAAGGGCCGGAGGGAGGGTGGCCGCAGGCTGCCGCTCCCCCACCGCCTGCGGGCGGAGCCCCCTCGCAAGCGAAGGGGCCTTAGGAATTGTGAGGTTCTTCATGTTATTTTCCGTTTTCTATCTTTCCCTGTTTCTCTCCGTCGGTCTGCTGTCGGCTCGGCGGGCGGTGCCGGACGGGTCGGCGGCGGTGATCGTGCCGCTGGGCTGCGGGTTCGGCGTGTCGCTGCTGGCCGTGCTGCCTGCACTGTTTGCGGTGGTACTGGGCTTTACACTGCCCGCCGTCGCGCTGGCGGCAGCGGCCGCAGCGGGCATCGGGGCATCGCTTTTGTACCGCGGCACGCGGCTGCGCGGCATGGCGAAGGACCCCGACAGCGGGGCCCTGTGGGCCTGCCTGCTGCCGGTAGTGCTCATCACGCTGTATCTGCTGCACACCCACGTTCTGCATCTGGTGGACGGCGCGTACCACACGGGCCAGAGCTGCTACGGCGATATGCCGATGCACCTCGGGTTCATCAAATATATCGCGCAGAGCGGTGAATTTTTGCCCCGTTATCCCCTGCTGGGCGGCACGCACCGGTTCGGCTATCCGTTTTTGTGCGAGACGGTCTCCAGCGTTTTTGTGGTGCTGGGGGCCGACCTGCGCACGGCGTATCTGCTGCCGATGCTGCCCGCGTTTTTGTCGGTGTACGGCATGTTCTGGCAGCTGGCGCGGCGCGTGACCGACAGCGTCGGCAAGGCGTGTCTGGCGTTTTACCTGTTTTTTATGGGCAGCGGGCTTGGGTTTGCGTACTTTCTCGGCTCTGCCGACAGCTTTGCGGGCATTTTCACGGGGTTTTACACAACGCCGACGAATTTTGTGGAGAAAAACATCGAGTGGGTCAATCCGATTGTGGATCTGCTTATCCCCCAGCGGGCGACGCTGTTCGGCTGGTGCGTGCTGCTGCCCGCCGTCTATCTTCTGTGGCGGTTCTGCTATGAGGGCGAGCGCCGCCTCTGGCCGTGGCTGGCCGCGCTGGTGCTGCCCCTGCCGCTGCTGCACACCCACAGTGCGCTGGCGCTCGTGCTGCTCTGCCTCGTCGGCGGCGTCTACACGCTGGCGCAGGGCCCGCGGCGAAAGACGCTGCTGCCCTGGCTGGGGCTGGCGGCGGTCTGCGGCGCGGCGTGGCTGTGCCAGATGCTGCCGACGGTGCTGGCGCAGAGCCTCGACGGCCAGCACATGCTGCGGCTGCACTTCAACTGGATCAACGGCCAGGACGACGGCACGCTGCGGGACAATTATTTCTGGTTCTACATCAAAAACATCGGCCTTGTGTATCTTTTGCTGATCCCTGCGTTTCTCCGCGCCAAGCCAAAGCAGCGGTGGCTGTACAGCGGCGGGCTGGCGATCCTGGCTCTGGCGGAGTTCGTCGTGTTCCAGCCGAACAATTACGACAACAACAAGCTGCTCTATGTCTGGCATATTCTGGGCTGCATTTTGGCTGCACAGCTGCTTGTGGATATTTTTGCAGAGGTGCGCGCCCTGCCCTGGCGGGCGCTGGGGCTGGCGGCATGCTGCTTTGCGGGCATGTTCGGCAGTGTGCTGACCGTAGGCCGCGAGGCGCTCAGCGACTACCGGCAGTGGAGCGCGGACGATATGGCGCTGGCGGATCACATCGACGAAAACGCCGGGAGCGACGCGCTGTTTTTGACGAGTGACAGCCATTTAACACCGGTCTTTGCGCTGGCCGGGCGGCGGATACTCTGCGGGTCGGGCAGCTATGTCTACTACCACGGCATGGACTATTCTGCCGAGTACAACGCCATGCGGGCGCTGTATGAGACGCCGGACGAGGACACGCTGGCCGCGTGGGACATCGGGTACGCCGTGTTTGACAGCAGTGTGTACGCGAAATTTGCGGCGGATGAGAGCTGGTATGCGGCAAGGTATGACGTATGGTATGAAAATGCGGCGTGCCGCGTGTATAAGATAAAGTAGCATACTCCCGCCCTCCTTCACATAGGATTTGACAGGAAATTCTATGCGAGGAGGTCAGGCTATGAAGGGCGACCCTGAGGAGCGCGCCGCGGCGGTGGGACGGTATATTGTGGAAAGCGGTGCTACCGTGCGCGCGGCGGCTGCCGTATTCGGCGTGAGCAAATCCACGATCTGGAAGGACCAGCACCGCCTGCGCCGCCAGAACCCGGGCCTTTGGGCCGAGGTGCAGGCCGTCGTACAGAAGAACAAGGCCGAGCGTCATCTGCGCGGCGGCGAGGCCACACGGCGCAAATATTTGCATACAGCATCTTGCGCGGTGCACGGCGGCACAGTATAATAGAGTAAAAAATAAAGGACGGTGTACCTATGAAACGTCAGGATTACATCAGCTGGGATGAATACTTTATGGGCATTGCCCTGCTCTCGGCCATGCGGTCCAAAGACAACAACAGCCAGGTCGGTGCCTGCATCGTCAGCCCGGAAAACAAAATTTTGTCCCTGGGCTACAACGGCATGCCCATCGGCTGCAATGACGACGATATGCCTTGGGAGCGCGAAGGCAGCGACCTTGACACAAAATATATGTATGTCTGCCACTCGGAGCTGAACGCTATCCTGAACAGCCCGAACCATGATCTGCGCGGTTCCCGGATGTATGTGACGCTTTTCCCCTGCAATGAATGTGCCAAGGCCATCATCCAGAGCGGCATCAAAGAGCTGATCTATCTATCGGACAAATACCACGACACCCATGCCAGCATCGCCAGCCGCCGCATGTTCAACATGACCGGCGTCAAATACCGCGCGTATCAGCCGACGGGGCGCGAGATCAAATTGGATGTATAAGGAGCTATGAACATGAAAACCATCATTATCGGCATCGCGGGCGGCACCGGCAGCGGCAAGACCACCCTGACCGAAAAGCTGCGGGACCATTTTGGTGCGAACGAGGTCAGCGTTCTCAACCACGACAGCTACTACAAGCGCCACGACGAGCTGCCCTATGAGGAGCGCTGCAAGCTCAACTACGACCACCCGGACAGCTTTGACACGCCGCTGATGGTCGCCCACCTGCGGGAGCTGCGCGCAGGTCACCCCGTACAGGTGCCGGTCTACGACTACACCATCCACAACCGCAGCGACAAGACCGTGACCGTGCAGCCCGCGCCGGTCATTATCGTGGAGGGGATCCTGATTTTTGACTCCCCCGAGCTGTGTGACTTAATGGACATGAAGGTCTTTGTGGACACCGACGCCGATGTGCGCATCCTGCGCCGCATCGTCCGCGACGTCAAGGGGCGCGGGCGCACGCTGGACAGCGTTGTCAACCAGTACCTGACCACTGTCAAACCGATGCACGAGCAGTTCGTCGAGCCGAGCAAGCGCAAAGCCGACCTGATCGTCCCTGAGGGCGGGCATAACCTGGTGGCGCTGGAGCTGCTGATCAAATGGGTGGATAATCACCTTCACGCAGTAGAGGCGGAATAAAAATAAATCCGGCGGACGCCTTT
>ERZ1673703.1994-NODE-1994-length-14140-cov-18.473198_pt1 | contig 14140 bp, 10 predicted proteins | sample MGYA00580233_ERZ1673703 | MGnify/ENA primary metagenome ERZ1673703 (study PRJEB41218, sample SAMN15661748) | gut metagenome | host: Homo sapiens | place: Canada: London | collected 2015-08-20/2019-03-30 | study: EMG produced TPA metagenomics assembly of... | reverse complement strand
TTCGCCGCTGCGCAGCTGGGGCGGGATGGTGGATTCCACATCGTAGCCCACCTTCTGGGCACTCACATCCCGCGGCAGGTAACCGAACGCCTGCTCCAACTGCATCACCGCATTCATGGCGGCAAGCTCGATGGCACGCTTGTCACCTTGGCTGAACAGTGTGGGCTGTGGAGTGCCCATCAGCTGCCGGAGCAGCCCACCGGGCAGCACCAGCGCACCGCCCACCACCACCGGCGGGGCGGGGGAGATGAGCTTTTCCGTTTCCAGCTCTGCAAGCCGCTTCTGCATCCGGGAGGCAAGCTCTTCTGCCCGGCGGGCCGCCATCTGGGAGTTGAGCCGCGCATTGGGTTTGCCGGCAGCTTCCTTCTGCTTCAGGTCTGCCGCCCGGTAGTCCCAGTATTGGATCTCAGCGGTCAGGCGTTCTTTCACGGCTTTGGCAGTCTTATCCAGCAGCTTCTGCTTCCGTGCTTTCACCTCGGCAAAATGCTGGGGCAATAGCTGCGCGATGGCATAGCCCCGGGCGCGGTTCTCCACATCGTGTTTCAGCCAGTCCTGTGCTTGAATGTAGGGCAGGGCGGCGGTGCGCTCTGCCTCGGTGGGGGCACGGTAATCCAGATAGGGCGCGTAACCGGCGCTGCTGGCGGTGCCATCCTCCTTCAGCTCCACAAAGTGGACGTGCTGGGAGATGACCCGCTTGGTGCCGCCCGGCAGCAGAACGCCATCTTGAATGGCATCCTCGATGTAAAACAGCAGCCGGGGGGCGGTGCTGTCATCACTGTCGTCCACAAAAATCGTGCCCTGCTTGAGAACCTCGGCATTGCGCTCCCGCACAAGATCAATGACGGCTTCCAGCAGCGGATGTCCGGGACATAGCAATTCGGCTGGGATCATGCCCTGCACATTGCAGCGCTCTTTTTCAAAGCACACCCGTTCGTATCGTTGCAACACTGGCTCCCCAAAGCCGATCTGCATATCCCGGCTGCGCACCGCCGCAGGCACAAAGGTGATCTCGTAGCGTCCGGTCTCGCGAGGACGTATCTTGCCACCCACAGAGCGGAAGGCTTCCAGAAAGAATGCCTCGATAAAATGGGGCTGCAACTTGTGCGCTTCCATCCGCTCCATCTCTTCCCGGATGGCAGAAACCTTCTGTACGTCCATGGTGTCGTCGGTCAGGGCACGCTCATCCAACAGCTCCCGGAGCTTTTGCTGGTCCAGCGAGCTGTCCACCACCTGTTGCAACCGGGCACGGACGGCAGGGTCGTTGCCGTAGCGAACCGCCTCGATCAGCAGCTCCCGCAGGGGTTTGTTGTCAAAGGTCATCTTGCCCAGAATATCAAACACTTTGCCACCCAGTGCGCCTCGTTCTTCTTCCAGTTTCTGGAACAGCCGTTGGAACACCATGCCCTCACGGGTCTGCGCCGAAACCAGATTCCACAGGTGGCACACCTCGGTCTGCCCGATGCGGTGAATGCGGCCGAAACGCTGCTCCAGACGGTTTGGATTCCACGGCAGGTCGTAGTTTATCATCAGGTGCGCTCTTTGTAGGTTGATGCCTTCACCGGCAGCATCGGTGGCAATGAGGATGCGCACTTCCGGGTCCTGCTTGAACAGTTCCTCCACCTTGCGCCGCTCGTCCCGCACCATGCCGCCGTGGATGGTCACCACGGCATCGTCGTGCCCGAACAGGGTGCGGATCTTATCGGTCAGATAACGCAGGGTGTCCCTGTGCTCCGTAAAGATAATGAGTTTTTCCCGCTGACCATCGGCGGCAAACATTTTGCTGTCGTCCTGCAGCAGCTTGGAAAGCTCGTCCCACTTGCGGTCTACGCCGCTGACTCGCACGGCATTGGCCATCTGCTCCAGCCTTTTCAGCGTGGAAATTTCCGCCTCCATCTCCCGGATGGTGCTGGCAGCGGATGCACGGTCGGTGACGTTTTCCTCGGTCTGCTCCAGCTCGTCTGCGCTGAAATCGTCCTCATCAAAATCATCTGCGATGGTAAACTGCGTGCCGGTATCCGGCTTGCCCAGTTTTTCCTCCGCCAGAATATGCTCCAACCGTTCCAGCCTGCGGTGCAGGGATTGGTAGATGGCTTCCGGCGAGGAGGCAAGCCGCCGCTGCAGGATGGTCAGCGCAAAGCCAACGGTTGCCTTGCGATCGTTGTTCAGATTCTCTGCCCGGTTGAACTCCTCCTGCACATAGCTGGTGACCTCGGAATAAAGCTGCCCCTCGGCAGGGGAGAGGTCATAGTTGACGGTATAAGCACGCCGCTCCGGGAACAGTGGTGTGCCGTCGAATTTGAGCAGCTCCTCTTTCACAAGCCGCCGCATTACGTCCGAAACATCGGTGCTCTGGTTGGAAGAACGAGCTGCACCTTCAAAACGGTCGGGGTCCACCAGCGATAAAAATAGCTGGAAGTCCTCATTTTTGCCGTTGTGCGGGGTGGCTGTCAGCAACAGAAAGTTGCGGGTGATTTCCGACAGCAGCCGTCCCAGATTAAACCGCTTGGTGTATTTGATCTCACCGCCCCAGACGGTTGCAGACATTTTGTGCGCCTCATCGCAAACGATCAGATCCCAGTCGGTGATGCGGAGCTTTTCCTGCAAAGCTTCGCTGCGTGATAGCTTATCCAGCCGTGCAATGCAGAAATTCATCTCTGTGAAGATGTTGCCGCTGACGGCGGATTCAATGCGGTCGTTTGTCAATACCTCAAACCGCAGATGAAATTTGCGAAAAAGCTCGTCCTGCCACTGTTCCGCCAGATTGCCCGGCGTCACGATCAGACAACGCTTCAAATCGCCGCGGGCGATCAGCTCCTTGATGAACAGACCGGTCATGATGGTTTTGCCGGCACCGGGGTCGTCCGCAAGGATGTAACGCAGCGGCAGGCGCGGCAGCATCTCCTGATATACCGCCGTGATCTGGTGGGGCAGGGGCTGGATGGCCGAGGTGTGTACTGCCAGATAAGGGTCAAACAGGTGTGCCAGATGGATGCGGTACGCTTCGGATACGAGGCGCATCTTATCAGCATCTGCGCCGAAACTCCACGGCAGACTGTCACCCAGCACATCCACGGTCGCCTCATCTCCACGATAGAGGATCTGACTGCCAAGCTGCCCTCGGCTGTTCTTGAATGTAACTTCCAGTGCTGCATTGCCATACCACTGCACCGCAATAACGGTCACAGTTTCCCTTGCCGCAATGCCGTTCAGCTGGCAGCCGACCGTGATCTCCTCCAGATGTGCCATGGAAGCTCCTTTCCGAATTGCCCACTGAGAACCTGTACTTTTTCAAATTAGTTAGAATACATGAAGCCTTTTGTGGAAGATGAATGGGATTTGGCTGAACTCTTGCCGGAAATTGTTGCGTTTGCCGGGGTTTCGCGGTATACTGTTGTTATATGTAAAAAGCCCTGAGAATCCGTAAAAGTACGCTTTTCCGAATTCTCAGGGGCTTTTATTAAGTGGTATTTTCGAATTTCAAAGCCTTGCTGTAAAAGGTTCCAACGGGGAGATCACAGGCTTGTGCGGCTTGCTTTAAGCTCAACCGTTTGGCACGCCATGCCTTGTGGACTTCATAAAAGTTATCCGGCAAGGGGCGAGGCGGCCTGCCGAATTTCACGCCCCGGGCTTTAGCGGCGGCAATACCTTCTGCCTGCCGCTGCCGGATGTTAGTGCGCTCGTTTTCGGCAACAAAGGAAAGCACCTGCAGCACGATGTCGCTTAGAAAAGTGCCCATCAGGTCTTTGCCACGGCGGGTGTCCAGCAATGGCATGTCCAGTACTACGATGTCGATACCTTTTGTTTGGGTGAGCAGTCGCCACTGCTCCAATATTTCTGCGTAGTTGCGTCCAAGACGGTCGATACTCTTGATATAGAGCAGATCGTCTTTTTTCAGTTTTCGCACCAGCCGCTTGTATTGCGGGCGGTTGAAGTCCTTGCCGGACTGCTTATCCATGAAGATGTTTTTCTCCGGGATCTTCAGTTCTCGCAGTGCAATCAACTGCCGGTCCTCGTTCTGGTCGCGGGTGCTGACACGAATATAACCATAGATATTAGCCAAATGTTACTCCTTTGGTTTGCGGCATTTCTGCCATGTGATTGGTGAATCATCAATCTAACACCTCCTTGGGGCAAAATAAAAGCCTGCACAATGGCAGGCAGGCTGTATGTATGAAAAAAGCCAAGAACTGTAAAAATACATTTCTTGGCCTCGAAATCGAATAGCGAATAATAGATTAGTCGTATCTTCTCAAAGGAATATTGGAATGGTAGATCTTTACATTGTCAAGGTCATTCATGGCCAGAAGCTCTTGAATGCCCAATTCCATCATGGAGCTGTCTTCACAATTATAAGGGTTCATGACAATTTGACTGATAGAAGATTTTTTGAATTTATAATCAACATAGGGAACCAAAACTTTTCCGCGACGGAAGAAAGATACATTGACGATATTCGAATTGGATTTTGGAGAACGTAAAGTTTCTTCTGGAATTTTTAGAACAATACGGTATTCTTGTTCCCCGTCAAAGTGGCTGCTTTTGAAAAAGCAGCGCATATTGTTGATTGGTTCCTTAAAAGACTGAACCAGTAAAGCACGATACTTGTCTAGTAAATTTAACTGAAGAAGGTTGGAATAAACATTGAATAGATGATCTAAAAATTTGATGACACACTTTTCTTTGTCGAAATTATTATAAATTACCAATCCACGAGAAAGCCAGATATCACCTGATAATCTTTTTCCTGTGTTGGTTTTATATGAGTTGCTACCCTCAAACATATTCCATGCAAAGTCAAAACCAATATTGACGCCTGCCGATGAAGTTGCATAATAGTTCCACATATTAAGAGAATCACAGTTTTTGGAAAGCGAGCAGGTATAAGTGCGGTAAGGCATATCTTTGTATGTTTGATCAACATTAGATATGGCAGAATATGATTGACGATAACTTTTCAAATCTTCTATTATAGATGGCTGCAAAAAGAACTGTTTGAATGAGCTCGAGTAATTGCCGTTGGTAAGTACATGCTCTATCAATGGGATGATTTCGAGAAATTCAGTAGAGTCGTTCAGAAATTTCACATCAGTAAAACGAAGGCATTGTTTTTCGATTATGGATAAAAGCGTGTCAATAGTACAGTAATGACACACGTTTGATGCACCACTGTTAAGCTCATCAGAAAAAGGGTTACCTTCATATGGCGTATCCAAGAAGTGGCAATGCGAGAGTGCTAAACAAGATGCAAATACCTCGGCTTCTGTCATCTTTGTCCTTTCTACTGATAAAGCAGCTTCTGACTTCAAAATCAGGAGCTGCTTTATCAGTTGTCAAAACCCTAAAATAAATTAAATCATCTTAAAATATTTCAGCGCATCTCTTATGGCCGCTTCCTTCTCCGGTGGGCACTGGGGCTGCTTCGTATTTTCGGACTTCGCCTTATGGTGGTTCTCTCGTACCTCCAGACCGCATTTCTGCTTAACCTGCGAGATATACAGGGAAGATACCCTCAGTCCAGTCTGTTCCAACACGCGGGCTTTGATTTCAGGATAGGTCGCACCTTTCTGCAATCCAGATGTATCCAGACCCTCCAAGGAGAACTCTACACGGACTTTTTTGGAGTCGATCTCACCCTTGGAAAGTGCAATGACACATTCGCAATGCCTCGTTCGTGGAAAAAGGTCCACCGGCTGCACCTTCTCCGCATGATACCCATGCTCTTCGAGCCATGCGGCATCTCTTGCGGCGGTGGAGGGGTTGCAGCTGACATAGACCACCCGGCGGGGGGACATCTGGACGACGGCGGAAAGGGTCGTCTCGTCGCAGCCCTTGCGGGGTGGGTCGAGCATGATGACATCAGGACGCAGGCCCTCAGCGGCGAGGCGGGCGGCAGCCTGACCGGCGTCGGCGCAGAAGAAGCGGCTCTTGGCGGCGACGGCGTCGCCCATCCGGGCGGCGTTGGCCTTGGCGCTGTCAATAGCCTCGGGTACGATCTCCACGCCGATGAGCTCCCGGCAGCGGTCGGCCATGGAGAGACCGATGGTACCCATGCCGCAGTAGAGGTCGAGCAGAATGTCCGAGGGTTCCAGCTGGGCGTACTCGGCAGCGATGCCGTAGAGCCGCTCAGCGGCCAGTGTGTTGACCTGATAGAAGGAGAGGGGGCCGAGCCGGACCGGCACACCGCAGAGAGTGTCCTCGATATAGCCCGGGCCGTAGAGCGAGACGGTCTCTTCACCCAAGATGACATTGGTCTTCTTGGCGTTGACGTTGATGAGGACGGACGCAATATCGCTGAACTGCTCCCGCAGCGCGGCCACGAGCTCCTCGCTGTGGGGAAACTTCGGGCGGGTGCAGACGAGGCAGACCATGATCTGGCCGCTGTGTGTACCCCGGCGCAGGAAGATATGCCGAACAAGGCCCTTGCCGCTCTCCTCGTCGTAGGGCTGGATGCCGTGGGCGGCGAAGAAGCTGCAGAGCGCGTTGCCGATGTCGTTCAGGACGCCGGGCTGTAATTTGCAATCGGGGCAGGGGACGATGCGGTGGGTGCGGCCGGCGTAAAAGCCGATGCAGGGCGCACCGTTTTTGTCGCGGCCCACCGGGAACTGTACCTTGTTGCGGTAGCGGTCCACCTCAGGGGAGGGAAGGGCATCCAGCACCGGCACATCCAGTCCGCCGATGCGGCGGAAGGCGTCGGCGACGCTCTCCTGCTTGGACCGCAGCTCGGCGGCGTAGTCCATGTGCCGCAGGCTGCACCCGCCGCAGGGGCCGGCGACAGCACAGTCCACCGGGATGCGGTCAGGCGAAGGAGTGAGCAGTTTGTCCAGGATGCCGAAGGCATACCGGCCGCAGTCCTTGACGATACGCACCTGAGCCTCATCGCCGGGGGCAGTACCCGGGACGAAGACGGCCTCGCCCTCCGGCGAGTGGGCAACGCCGCTGCCGTCGCTGGAAAGACGCTCGATGCGGAGGGTGAGAAGCTGGTTTTTCTGTAAGGGCATGGAATGATCTCTCCTTATGTCTCGTCAGGGGCGGGCTGGACGTCTGCGTCAGCCTGCGAAGTCATATACTTGCTGGGCGGCACACCTTTGGCGCGCTTGAACACCCGCGAAAAATAGAACTGGTCGAGGAAGCCCACCGATGCCGCCACCTCGGCAATGGACAGTGTGCCGCTGCGCAGCAGCTTGCAGGCTTCGTTGACCCGGTATTCGGTCAGATAGTCGATGGGGCTTTTGCCCACATTGAGCATGAACACCCGGTACAGATGGCTCCGGGAGACGCCGACGCTCTTGGCGACATCGTCGATGGAGATGTCGTGGGAGTAGTTGAACTGGATGTACTTGATGGCGTTCAGGACATACTGGCTGGAAGAAGAGGTGCTGTGGGGGCGGCTCTCACTGGTCTCCCGCATCAGGGCGGCGATGAACAGGTAGAGATAGCCCACCATCGCGGCCTCGTCCTGGGGCTGCAGGCCGCGGGAAGAGTAGATGCTGCTCAGAGCCGCCCGCATCCCCTCCAGGTCCTGGGTGTGGTGGACGGGAGCAGCGTCGGTGAAAGGCAGCTGCGCCGCAAGCTTGTGGGCGCAGGCGCCGTTGAAGCCGACCCAGCTGTACTCCCACGGCTGGGCCTCGTCGGCAGTATAGCGGATGAGCTGGCTGGGGCGGGCAAAGAATAGATCACCCGGTACGACCTCGTAGGTGCGTCCGCCGACCTCGAACACGCCCTTGCCCGAGACGACCAGATGGATGAGGTAGTGGTCCCGGATGCCGGGACCCCAGGTCTGCCCCGGAGCACAGCGCTCCAGACCGCAGTTGAAGATGGACAGCTCGATGTTGTTGGTGTAGTTCTGCTTGAACGACTGCTTGTAGACGTCTGCCATTGCGGTTCCCTCCTGCCTGTTGGCTCTATAGCTTGAGTATACCACATCTGCCCCCGCAAATTCAACAAAAGTACATCTTATTCTTTGGGCTGGACACCGAAAATTACTTTTTTTGCGGGTTGAAATTGCAAAATGGCAGCGGATGCATTACAATAGCGGTAACAAACCGAACATTGCAGAGAGTGCAGGGAGGGGTTCTGGATGGCAACCAGCAGGCAGCTCAGAGAACAGATCGCAGCAGGGAGGTGGGATGCCACGCTGGCCGCGCTCTACGGCGGCAGCGAAGAGGTCCTGTCCCGCCAGCGCAGCCGTTATGGTGCGGCCCTCGAGCAGTTTGAGCTTTACTATGGGCCGGGGCGGCAGGTGCAGGTCTATTCGGCCCCGGGCCGCGCAGAGCTTGGCGGCAACCACACCGACCACCAGCACGGTTACGGCCTTGCGGGTGCGGTCACGCTGGACCTTGTGGCGGTGGCGTCCCGGAACGAGGATGGCTTCATCCGGGTCAAGTCCCGTGGCTTCAACAAGCTGGACGTCATTGATTTGACCGAAGCGGAGCCGCAGCAGGGGGAGAGCACCCACTCGGCCAGCCTCATCCGGGGCATCGCGGAGGGCTTCCGGGGAAAGGGCTGCGATGTGGGCGGCTTCGATGCCTACACGGCCAGCGATGTGCTGCGGGGCTCGGGACTGTCCAGCTCAGCAGCCTTTGAGATGGGCGTGGCCATTATCCTCAACACGGAATACGGCTGCGGCCTGGACGCCCCTGCGCTGGCCCGCATCTGCCAGTTTGCGGAGAATACCTACTTCGGCAAGCCCAGCGGCCTGCTGGACCAGCTGACCAGCGCCGTGGGCGGTGTGCTCTTTGCGGATTTCGCCGACCCGACGGCACCGAAGATCGAGAAGATACATGCGGACGGCGTCCTGCCCGAGGGCATGACCCTCTGTGTCACCGATACCCGCGCCAGCCACAGCGAGCTGACCGGCGAGTTCGCGGCCATCCGGAACGAGATGGAAGCCGTGGCGGCCTGTCTGGACGGCAGGGTGCTGGGCGAGGTGGAGGAGAAACGCTTCTGGCAGGAGCTGCCCCGCCTGCGGGAACAATGCGGCGACCGCGCCGTGCTGCGTGCCATCCACTATTTTGAGGAGAATGCCCGTACCCTTGCCCAGAGAGATGCTCTTGTGGCAGGAGACTTTGCCGCCTTTGCCCGGCTGGTGGAGAAGAGCGGCCACTCGTCCTTTGAGTGCTGCCAGAATGTCTACTGTGCTTCTTCGCCGAAGCATCAGGGGCTGTCGGCGGCGCTGGCCATCAGCCAGAGCATCCTTGCAGGCACCGGCGGTGCATGGCGGATGCAGGGCGGCGGCTTTGCCGGAACGATCCAGGCTTTTGTACCGGATGCGCTGGTAAAGCGCTACTGCGCTGCGATGGAGGCGCTGTTCGGCCCGGGCTGCTGCTATCTGCTCTCGCTGCGAGAACAGGGAACCGTGCGGGTCATGTAAAACACAAAAAGAATGCCCTGCGGCATGGTGAGGATCCACCGCCGCAGGGCATTTTTGATTTCAGGAAAAATCAGCCGCGCTGAGACTTTGCGTCTGCACGCAGAGCGCTCATATCGTTCTTGTAGGTCTGAAGGTCTTCTGCAGCCTTGCTCGGTCCGCCGAAGAAGAAGGTGTGGACGCCTTCCACGGCATTGAAGCCGGCCTTGACCACATTGAACAGCAGCTTCGGAATGAACGAGATGGAGAGAGAGAGCAGTCCACCTCTAAAGAAGAAATCAGTGAAACGGAGATGGTCCGTAAATGAGGTCCATGCGTCACGAAATGCGCCGCCGCCGCCAAGAAGGGCTTTTTCTCCGTCCGGTACAACAGCATAGGAAGAAGGCATCTGGATGCGTTTCATAAACGACTCCTTTCTATCACTCCGTCAAATCAAACAGACTCAGGCAGCTGCAGCCACGATGGGGTCGGTGATGCCGGCATCCTGCTGCTGGGACGCGGCAATATTTGCCTTGGTCTGCGCGTAAGCATTCTTGAGCTCGATGAAGATGGACTTGACCGTGTTATAGATCTGGATAGCCTGCATTGCGCCGTACCAGCCAGCGAGAGCGCCGACCGCCACAGTGGCAGCTTTGCCGGCCTTATTCTGGCCATCCCAGTAATAGGAGACCGACTGGGACAGAGTCAGACCATCCTCGTGCATCAGGATGAGGCCGCCAACGGCTGTGCCGAGGGCTGCTTTGCCCATCAGCTGGGCAAAGTTGATCGTGAAGTTGACCACAGACTGAAGCAGGGCCTCGGGATGGAATTCGATGAGATAAGAGCCTATCTGGATGGCACCGCCATCAATATAGGTCATTTCATCGGCAGAGAGGGCAGTGTAGGAAGCCGGCATCAGCGGGCTCTGATATGTAAGTTCCATAGTGGGAATGCTCCTTTCGCACATGCGCTCCGTCCACAGACGGGGACTAAGTTACCTGAATTATAGCATAATTGCCCAAAAACAACAAGAGAGCGAAAAAACATAATCGGAACGGGATTTGGGACTCCGAAACGGAAAATCCAGGAGAAACAAACGAAAAAACGATAAAATATAAAAAGCAAAGTAGGCCGGAGACTCCGAAAAAATGTTGTGTAAAATTTGAAGAAAAACGCAAAAACAGCAGCGCCCCGGCTGCTGTCCGTGAGGGGACGGCAGGCAGGGCGCTGCTGCTATCAGGATGAATCGGAGAAAAATGGGGAAAACTTAAAGTTCTTCGCCCGGCACACGGTGGTACAGCGTGGTCAGCTCAGCGATGTGAGCGCTGAGGGCCGGGGTGAGCGGCTGGGTGAGCCGCCACTGCCAGTTGGCACCCTGGGTGCTGGGGGTGTTGATGCGGGCCTCAGCGTCCAGATGGAGCCAGTCGGCCAGCGGGATGACAGCCATGTCCGACACGCAGGAAAGGCAGGCGCATATCATGGCCTCGGTGAGGTCTTCGGGTGCGCAGCGCAGGTAGCGGCAGGCGTAGGCCACATCCTCGGCGCTGGCGCTCTGACGCCAGCCCTCGGCGGTCACGTTGTCGTGGGTGCCGGTGTAGACCACACTGTTGCGGGGGTAGGTGTAGGGCAGATAGTTGCCCGGCTCGCGGCTGTCGAAGGCGAACTGCATGATCTTCATGCCCGGGTAGCCGCTTGCGGCCAGCATGGCCTTGACCTCGGGGGTCAGATAGCCCAGATCCTCGGCGATGATGCCGCCCTCGCCCAGAGCCTTGTGCATGGCGTCGATGAAGGCGCGGTCAGGGCCTTTCTCCCAGTGACCGCCCGCAGCGGTCTTGTTCCCGGCGGGGATGGAGTAGTAGCTCTCGAAGCCCCGGAAATGGTCGATGCGGACGACGTCGTAGATGGAAGTAGCGTGTTTGATGCGCTGCTTCCACCAGCGGAAGTCTTCGGCCTCATGGCGGGGCCAGTCGTAGAGCGGGTTGCCCCAGAGCTGACCGTCGGCGGCAAAGGCGTCGGGCGGACATCCGGCAACGCTGGTCAGGTGGACGGCGCCGTCGGTCTGGAACAGCTCCGGGTGGGTCCAGAGGTCGCTGGAATCGGGGCTGACGTAGATGGGGATGTCGCCCACCAGCTGGATGCCGTGGCTGTTGGCATAGGCCTTGAGGGCGTTCCACTGGGTGTAGAAGAAGAACTGCACGGCTTTGTAGTAGTCCACCTCGGCGGCCAGCCGCTCTTTGGCGGCGGTGAGGGCCGCAGGCTCCCGGGTGCGCAGGTCGTCGGGCCAGTCGGAGAGACCGGCCTGCTCCTGCTCGGCCTTGACGGCCATGAAGAGGGCATAGTCCTCGAGCCAGCCGCTCTGGGCCTCACAGAAAGCCTCATAGGCCGGGGTGGGGGAAGCCAGCAGGCGGTCAGCCGCTTTATGGAGCACCACGGGCCGCTGCTGGTAGAGCGCACCGTAATCGACGGGACCCACCGGCTGGGACGCGGGCAGCTCAGCCTCGGTGAGGAGGCCGTCCACTGCCAACAGACGGAAATCGATAAAGTAAGGGTTGCCGGCAAAGGCAGAAAAGCTCTGGTAGGGGCTGTCCCCGTAGCCCGTAGGGCCGATGGGGAGGATCTGCCAGTAGGTCTGCTTTGCAGCCGCAAGGAAATCGACGAAGGCAAAGGCTTCATTTCCCAGCGTGCCGATGCCGTAAGGACCCGGCAGGCTGAAGACGGGCATCAGAATGCCGCTTGCACGCATGGCTGGAACCTCCTTGTTTTAACCCTTGACAGCGCCTGCCACGACACCCTCGATGATGTACTTCTGGCAGGTCATGTAAAGGATGATGATGGGGATGATGGCGATGATGATGCAGGCCATCATGGGGGCCAGCTCGACGCGGCCATAGCCGCCGCGGAAATACTGGATGGCCATGGGAATGGTGCGGTACTTCTTGATGTCCAGCACCAGCGTGGGCAGCAGGTAGTCGTTCCAGACCCACATCGTCTCAAGGATGGCGGTGGAGATCATGGTGGGCTTGAGGATGGGGAAGACGACCTTGAAGAAGATCTGGATCGGGTTGCAGCCGTCGATCATGGCAGCCTCTTCGATCTCGATGGGGACGCTCTTCATGAAGCCGGTGAACATGAACACGGCCAGACCGGCACCGAAGCCCAGATAGATGATGCAGATGTTCCAGGGGGTGTTCAGATTGAGCGTGTCGGCGGTCTTGGACAGGGTGAACATGACCATCTGGAAGGGGACGACCATGGAGAAGACGATGAGCAGATTCATGAGCTTGCTCAGCTTGTTGTTCACGCGGGTAAGGTACCAGCCGGTCATGGAGCAGCACAGCAGGATGAGGGCCACGCTGGACACGGTGATGACGAGGCTGTAGCCAAGGCTGGACAGAAAGCCCATCTTGGTGACGCCGTAGATGTAGTTGCTAAGGCCCGCGAAGGTCTCAGCCGTAGGCAGCTTGAAGACGGTGGAAGTGGTGAAGGTGCCTTCTATTTTCAGGCTGTTCTGCAAGATCAGGACGATGGGGTAGATCCAGAGCAGGCACAGCAGGCTCATGATGACAGTGAGGATGTTGTCCCACATTTTTTTATCTTTCGGCATTACTGCTGCACCTCCTTGGAACGGGTAAACTTGAGCTGGATGAGCGAGATGATCACGACGATAAGGAAGAACACCGCGGCCTTTGCCTGACCGATGCCCTTCCACTGAGCACCAGAGCGGCCATAGAAGGTGTTGTAGATGTTCAGGGCCAGCATCTCACTGGCGTTGGCAGGCTCACCGGCGGTCAGGGCCACGTTCTGGTCGAACAGCTTGAAGCTGTTGGTCAGGGTGAGGAAAGTGCAGATGGTGACGCTGGGCATGACCATCGGGATCTTGATCTTGAACAGGATCTCACGGTCATTTGCGCCGTCGATCTTCGCAGCCTCGATGAGGTCGCCGGGGACGCTCTGCAGGCCCGCGACGTAGATGATCATCATGTAGCCGATCTGCTGCCAGCACATCAGGATGACCAGACCGACGAAACCGGCCTTGGCGTCCAGCGCCAGCAGAGGCTTCTGCAGGTTGGCCAGCACACCGTTGAGCAGGATCTGCCAGATGTAGCCCAGCAGGATGCCGCCGATAAGGTTCGGCATGAAGTAGACGGTGCGGAAGATGTTGGTGCCGCGGATGCCGCGGGTGAGCACCAGCGCGATGGCGAAGGCGCAGACATTGATGAGAACGGTGGACACCACGGTGAACGCCGCCGTAAAGCTGAAGGCGTGGAGGAAGGTCTCATCCGAAAAGACGTTGATGTAGTTCTGCAGGCCCACGAAGGTGGTCTTGCTCACGGTGGTGAAACGCTGGAAGGAAAGATAGATGCCCCAGATGAAGGGCCAGATGAAGCCGATGATGAACGCCAGCAGGGTGGGCAGTACGAACACCGGCCAATATTTACTGATGGCCTTTTGCATGATATACCTCCTGAAAAAGAAGGGGAGGCGGGCGAACACATCGCCCGCCTCCCCGTTATTCAGCTATTGCGGAAGAAGGGGAACGCTTAGCCGTTGGCCAGCTTGTACTCCTTGGCCCAGCCGTCCACAAAGGCGGTGACCACATCGTCCCAGCTGCCGGTGCCTGCTGCATAAGCAGTCAGTGCAGAGCCGACGCCGTTCTTCCACTCCTCGGAAGGCATGGTGGAGAAGCACCAATCCACGCTGGTCTTGCCCTCAGCAACGTAATCGTTGGCGATGCCGATGAGGGGGTTGGTGGAGTCCTTAGCCTTCTTGAAGGGGATGACGAAGCCCATCTTG
>ERZ1673703.1985-NODE-1985-length-14236-cov-6.184472_pt1 | contig 14236 bp, 7 predicted proteins | sample MGYA00580233_ERZ1673703 | MGnify/ENA primary metagenome ERZ1673703 (study PRJEB41218, sample SAMN15661748) | gut metagenome | host: Homo sapiens | place: Canada: London | collected 2015-08-20/2019-03-30 | study: EMG produced TPA metagenomics assembly of... | reverse complement strand
GAGCGCGGCCGGCAGCCGTACATCTTCGATATTCAGGCAGACGAGAACGCAAAGCGCGACGCCGACGCCAACTACAAACCCAACACGGACCCCAACCGGTACGCCTATCACCAGGCGAACAAGCCGGTCACCGAACAAGACGAAGCCGTAGGCCATGCCGTGCGCGCCGGCTACTTCTACTCCGGTCTGGCGGACGTGGCCCGACTGACCGACGACCAGGACCTCGCCGATGCGGCCGAGCGGCTCTGGCGCAATATCGTCGATAAGAAACTGTACGTTACCGGCGGCATCGGCGGCACGGTGGACGGCGAGGCATTCTCCTACAACTACGACCTACCCAACGACTCCGCCTACTCCGAGACCTGCGCCGCGATTTCGCTGGCGTTCTTCGCCCGTCGCATGCTCGAGCTCGCGCCAAAGGCCGAGTATGCGGACGTTATGGAGTCGGCGCTGTACAACACCACGCTGGCCGGCATGGCGCTGGACGGCAAGAGCTTCTTCTACGTGAACCCGCTGGAAGTCAATCCGTATGCCTGCCATAAAGACAGCCGCCTGCGCCACGTCAAGCCAGTGCGTCAGAAGTGGTTCGGCTGCGCATGCTGCCCGCCGAACATCGCCCGCATCGTTGAGTCGGTGCAGGAATATGCCTACACGGTTGCCGAGGATGGCGGTACGCTGTTCACGCACTTGTATATGGGCGGCGTGGCCAAAGCTGAGTTGAATGGTACGGCTGTGGAGCTGGATGTTACGGCGAACCTGCCGTGGCAAGGCGATGGCAAGGCGGTCGTGCGCTTGGGCGGTGACGCTGCTGGCACCTCGGCTCAGGCTCCTGCTCGCTTTACGCTGGCCTTCCGTCTGCCCGGTTGGGTGGGCGATGAGTCCGCTGCTGCCGCCGCGATTACGGCCACGGGCGAGTCTGAGTCTGGGGCCGATAGTTCCCGCGTGACCCGCGAAATTCGCGACGGCTACCTGTATCTGACCGGTGAGTGGCGCGACGGCGACACCGTGCGATGCCGGTGCGTATGCTGGCCGCCAACCCGCTGGTGCGCGAGGACGCCGGCAAGGTGGCGTTCGTGCGCGGCCCGATCACCTTCTGCGCCGAGGAAAAAGACAACGGCGCCAACCTGCACCTGCTGCACGCGGATGTGGAGGCACTGCTGGCCGACCCGAGCGCGGCCAAGGTCGAGGAGTTCGACTTCCACGCCGGCGCCAAGGGCATCGACGACAAGGGCCAGGGCGAGGTGGAAGACGTGACCCGCCGCATGGTGAAGCTTGAGGTGCCGGCTTGGCGCGAGCCGTTGCCGGCTGCTGTGGCCGCCGCGGGTGAGGGCGCGGCCGAGGTTCCGGCGTTCGCGCCGCTCTACGCCGTGTACGCGCCGGTCAAGCGCGAGCCCGCCACCGCCCGCTCATCCCGTACTTCGCCTGGGCCAACCGCGGCGAAAACGAAATGACCGTCTGGCTGCGCGGCTGATATTTGCTCTCGGCTACTCTGGTAGCCATGGGCATCACGACATGTCGGCTCGAAGGGCCGGTGGACTTTTACTCGGTCGGGCAGTTTGTGTCCGGACCGGGCTGGCGCCATCTGCGGCGCACCATCGACACCTTCGAGCTGATGTTCGTGCGTCGGGGCGTCCTGCCGATGCGGGTGGGGGAGCAGACCCTGCATATCGAGGCCGGCCAAATCGCACTCTTGCCGCCGAATGTGGAGCATGCGGGCGCCGACATCATCACGTCTGACGTGGACTTCTACTGGATGCATTTCAAATTGCCGGATGCGCGCATGCTCCCCGATGACGCGGGTCTGCCGCAGGACGACCATTGCCTGTTGCTGCCCGATGAACGCACCCTGCCCGACCCCGACCGGCTGGCGGTGATGTGTGGGCAGCTCATCGACATCTATGCGCGATTCGGCCCGTATTCCAACGCTTACTGCGATTACTTCGCCACCGGCCTGCTGCTGGAGGTCAGCGCGCAGGAGCGGCTGAAGGCGGACTTTGCCGCCCATCGTACGCTTGCCGGCTACCGGGGCGACGGCAAGCCCATCACCAGTGCCGACCGCGTCCGGCAGCAACAGGAATGGGCCATGCATGTCGATTCGGCCGGTGCCGCTGGCGATTCGTCCGGCCTGGCGCCGATGCTGGCCATCCGCTCGTGGATTATGGCCAATGCCTTCGACGACATCACCGTGGCCAAAGTGGCCGCGCGCTTCCACTATTCACCCAGCTATCTGACCGCGATGTACCGGCGCGTGTTCGGCGTGGGTGTGGCCGAGCAGATCATCGAATATCGCATCGACCGTGCGCGCGAACTGCTGAGTTCTACCGCTTCCAGCGTGGCGGATATTGCGCGAGAAGTGGGCTACGCCGATCCCAAGTACTTCATGCGCGTCTTCAAGCGCCGCACTGGCCTGACCCCCGGCCAATACCGCGACGCTTTCCCCGCCCGCCTCTACAACACCGTGTGATTAGGGAAGGTCATGGTCCTAACCCTAGGAAAAGTGCGCATGGGCGCCACCGCCACATGGGAGCGCTGGGAACGGTTTGATGCATGCCGAAACCTCGCACGTCACGCCGCACGGCACTTGGGCAGTGGGCGCGGCAGTCGGGAATCGCCGCCCTATTTCGGCGTTTCAGCGTTACCTGTTTGCCGAACCGACAGTGGACTCGCGCGGAACCAGTGTGTATCCAATGGTGGCGCGCGTGGCCGGCATGCCAGCGGATTCGTCGGACCTGCCGTCGCCCTGGTCGCGCTGCTCCACGCGGCGGGTGATCATATCAAGCGCGAATTGGGCGAGCTGATCGAGATCCACTTGGACGGTGCTCAGCGTCGGTGTGGTGTACGAGCCGGCCGTGGCACCGTCGAAGCCGATGACTCTCACATCGTCGGGCACGCGGATGCCGTAGTCGGCAAGGCCTCGGATTACTCCGAATGCGGCATAGTCGTTAATGCAGAAGATGCCATCGATGGCCGGGGTGCTTCCCGTTGCCCGCGTGGTGCCCGGGGAACGGGACTCAGCAGTGTCATCAGCCGATTGCGCACGAGCCTCGAGCATCGCCTCGGCAATGGCATGACCGGCTTCGATGCCGCTGTCGCTACCGTAACCAATGAAGTTCGTCGATTCGTCATACGGCAGCCCGGCGTCAAGCAGTGCGCCGCTGGCCCCGCGCAGGCGCAAACCGCTGGAACTTTCCACGTGCGCCAGTTCGGTTCGTGGCGAATACCCGTCGCCGACGATGGCGATGCGGTGGCATCCGCATTCGATGAGATGCTGCACTGCCGCCCGCGCGCCGTCCTCGTTCGGGAAATTCACTGTATCGAACGTGGGCGTTTCCTCGCAGGCGTCAATCAGAACCAGCGGTCGGCCGTGGTTGATCGCGGAAAGCGGCACACCGGCATTCAGGCCCGAAGCATGGATAATCTCGCCGTCGAACAACTGCCCGGAGAACGGGTTGTTGGCCAGCGCGTGTTTGGCGGCATCCGGAGAGTACCGGGTTTGCTCCACGAACGGCGTCAGCCCGCGCTCGGTGGTTTCGGTGACGAGCGATTCGACGAGTTTGGAGTAGAACGGCGAATCGAATTCGTTGACGATGATGTGGATGATGTTGCTGCGGCCGGACTTCAGCATGCTGGCCGTCAGATTGATGCGGTAATCAAGCTTTTCGGCCACCGCCAGCACCTTGGCGCGCGTGGAATCCTTAACACCCGGCTTGCCGTGCAGCGCATTCGAGGCGGTCATGGGGGAGACCCCGGCGGCCTTCGCTACGTCGCGCAATGTTGGTTTGCCGCTCGGCATAACGTCACCTCATGTTTCGCCTGTGATGGGCATTGGATCATGCCCGTAATGCTTCCAATGGTTGTAACGGTATTCACAACATCGTGTTTTGGCAAATGGTGGCTGTGTGCCGGAATCGCTGAAAATGCTGCGCTTGGGCGATGACGCGCCGAGCGTAACATGCGCTTGCTTGATATCGTTCCGGTGGAAGAATATGTAACGGTACATACGTCGGTGTGCCAAGAGGCCATGAAGTTCGTCGTACGTTGGGATGGGACTCTCCGGGGGAGTGGCGTCACTCTTCACCTATCCGTACGTGCGCGATGCCGATTGGTTTGCGGCTGGCATACCGCCGTATGGCAACTTATGCGAATATCAACGAAAGCAGGATACGATGACGGATCTTCCGCAGAGCCTTCCTCAGGCATGGCGTCCGCCGATGGGCTGGAACAGCTGGGATTCCTATGGCACGACCCTCACCGAAGACGAGCTGCTGGCCAACGCGCGGTTCATGGCTGAACACCTGAAAAGCGCCGGCTGGGATACGCTGGTCATCGACATCGACTGGTACGACCCGACCGCCCGCGCACATGGTTACAACGACAACGCGCCGCTGATTCTCGACGAATACGGCCGTCAGCTGCCTGACCCGGTGCGTTTCCCGAGTGCTGCCGGCGGCAAGGGATTCGGCCCGCTCGCCGCCGCCGTCCACGAACTGGGCTTGAAGCTTGGCGTGCACATGATGCGCGGCATCCCGCGTATCGCCGTGGACAAGAACCTGCCCGTATACGGCACCAACTACACCGCCAAGGACGTGGCCGACCTCGACCACGTGTGCAAGTGGAATCCGGACAACTATGGCCTGAACCAATCCCACCCGGGCGCGCAGGCCTGGTATGACGCGCAGCTCGATCTGTTCGCCTCCTGGGGCCTCGACTTCCTCAAGGTCGACGACATGCAGACCCCGTTCCACTCCGACGAAATCGCCGCCTATCATCGCGCCATCGCCAAAGCCGAAGCCAAATACGGCCGTTCGATTGACCTGTCTCTCTCGCCCGGCGGCTGGGTGGCGACGAGCTACGTCGACTTCCTGCGCGAGAACGCCCAAATGTGGCGTATTTCCGACGATCTGTGGGACCGTTGGGAAGACATCTACCAGCAGTTCGCCCGCCTGGCCCGCTGGGCGCCGTTCCAGACCACCGGCCACTGGGCCGACGCCGACATGGTGCCGTTCGGGCACATAGGCCTGCGCGCCGAACGCGGCGACGACCGCCAATCCCGCCTTACGCTGGACGAGCAGAAGACACTGCTGGCCCTATGGTGCATGGGGCGTAGCCCGCTTATGGTCGGCGGCGATCTGCCCACCAGCAACAGCGACGCTATCGCGCTGCTGCAGAATCCCGCGTTGCGTGAGGTGCTTGCCGGCTCCACCAATAACCGCGAGACCGTGCGCGAACGGATTTTTGGCAAATGGTGGGATGAGAGCACCTACCGTGGCGAGTTCATCGTCTGGTCCGCCGACGCAGCCGATTGGGCCGATGGCACACGTTCCGCGCATCACGGCGGCCATTACGCCGCGCTGTTCTGGACCGGCAGCGACACATACGAGATCGGCCGCAACATCCAGCTCCAATCCATCGTGGGGCTTGACGCCCGCAATGACGATTGGACACTCGCCGATCTGTATGCCGACGCGCCGGGCGAGCCCGCCGACGTGCGTCTTGAAGGCGTGGGCGCCGACCGCGTCATCACCGGCACGATTCCGCCGCACGGCGTGCTCTGGGTGGCCTTGGACCGACGCTGATACCGAACCTGCCTCCGCCAACCAACCTCCTGAACCGACCGCCCGAATCGTATGGAGAAACCTGCCATGAATGCGAACATCGCAAACGAACAATCCCCGGTAGCTGTTCCGCCCGCAAGTTGGCTCCTACGTGCGTTCTCTGGCGTTCTGACCTGTAGGCTGTCTGTCTCTGTCTGTTCGTTGTCTTCGCCTTGCTTGCGTTTTATACGTTTTATCTGTTTCGTGAGTTTCGTGCGTTCTGCGGATTTCACGCGTTTCGCGCAGTGCCGCACGCTGATCACAATTCAGCGTGCGGCACTTTTGCATATCTCACGTGTTGCGGGAGATGCCGATTCCGTCGCACAATACGTAAAACGTGAATGAGCCACTCACTATGCTGGGTTGTTTGAGCGTGATATGACATGCGCCACTTTCCCGGGAATGTGTCGCGGATTGGGCCTGTTTGGGGGCGCAGCGACGCATTCCGGGGAATGTTGCGCTTAGAGAGCCGCGTATCGTTGCTAATGCGGGGAACACGCAGAGTTGCGGGCCGTTGCGATTAGACGCAGGCCGTCTAGACTAGTACGCGTTTGCGAAAGTCGAACGTGCTTCGACCGATGAAGGAGAGCTTCGGTCATGCGGCCAATGACAGGCGCAGTGCGAAGCACGGCTGATCGTGAATCGCGGCGGCAGCGATTGCCGCGTGTGGCGCAGGAGCATGCCGCACCATACCACAAGCAAACAATCCCCAAGAAACGGTGATCTCCTCACATGTACGTCGATCCGGGAATCAATGCCAGCGCAAGCAATCTCAAATGGGTGCTGCCATACTGCAAACCAGACCTGCCCCGCGTGGTAGGCGCGCTTCTACTGTTCATCGCAAATAACACGATGGCCCTGACCATTCCGATTCTGTCCGGTATCATCGTGGACCGCGTCATCGTCGGCGGACATGCCGACGAACTGCCACGTCTGTGTGGACTGATGATCCTCATGACCATCATCCGCGTGGGCGCGCGATACGGCTACCAGATGTGGATGGAGCGTTTCGGCCAGAACTCGGTCTACCGCCTCGTCTCCGACGAATACGAGAAGCTGCACGAGCTCGACTTCACGTATTTCAACCACACACGCACCGGCGACATCATGAGCCGCCTGACCTCCGACACCGACGCGATCCGCCACTGCCTGAGTTGGGTGAGCTATCAGATTGCCGACTGCGTGGTCATGTTCGTGGGCGCCCTGTGCGTGATGTTCGCCATCGATTGGCGACTCGCGCTCGTCCTGGCCTGCGTCACGCCGTTCATTTTTGTGCTCACGCGCGGCCTGTCCACGCACGCCCACCCGCTGTTCTTCGCCATCCGCAACTCGCTGGCCTCCCTCAACTCCATGGTTGAAGAGAACATCGAGGGCAACCGTGTGGTCAAGGCATTCGTGCGCGAACCGTACGAGACCGAAAAGTTCGACGAGCACAACGACGATTACATGCAGCGCAACATGGCCCTGGCCTACAACTCGCGCAAGTACATGCCGTGGCTGGACGGCCTCGGCTTCTCGCTGCAGCTCATCACCCTCGGCCTCGGCGGCTTTCTGGTCATCAAGGGCTACATGACCCTCGGCAATCTGGTGAGTTTCAACTCCTTCCTGTGGATGATCGACGGCCCGGTGCGCCAGTCCGGCTGGCTGATCAACGACTGGCAGCGATTCAACGCCAGCTGCATCAAAATCCGCAAGCTGCTCACCGAACAGCCGCGCATCGTGGAGAAGCCCGACGCGGTCGAAGCCGTCAAGCAGGCGGTCACGATCGTCGAGCAAGTCAAGCACGATGATGAGGCTACCGGAGCGCCCGTGGCTTCCGGAACATCCGGTGCCCAGCAGTCCGCCGAACGCAAGTCCTGCCCGCTGCACATCAAGGGCGACATCCGCTTCGACCACGTCAGCTTCGCCTTCCCGGACGACCCGGAGACCCCGATCCTCAAGGACCTCGACTTCACCGTGCCCGCCGGCTCCAAGCTCGGCATCCTCGGCGAAACCGGCGCGGGCAAGTCCACGCTCGTCAGCCTCATCTCCCGCTTCTACGACCCGACCGTTGGCCATGTGCTCATCGACGGCATCGACGCACGCGACTGGCCGCTGGCCACCTTGCGCTCGCAGGTGTGCATCGTGGCGCAGGATACCTTCCTGTTCTCCGACACCATCGGCGGCAACATCGGTTTTGGTGCCAGCGGTGATAGCGACGACCGATATATCCAGAAAATGGCCCAGATCGCCGGCGCGGACAATTTCATCAGGTCGATGCCGCAGGGTTATGACACCGTCGTGGGCGAACGCGGCGTGGGCCTGTCCGGCGGGCAGAAGCAGCGCCTGTCGCTGGCCCGCGCGCTCGCGGACAATCCGTCGATCCTGATTATGGACGATACGACCTCGGCCGTCGATATGGAGACCGAGGCGGAGATCCAGAAGCGCCTCAAGGAGATGGACGGCGGCAAGACCATCGTCGCCATCGCCCACCGCATCTCGTCGGTCAAGGATTCCGACCTGATTCTGGTGCTCGAGCACGGACGTATCGTCGAACGCGGCACCCACGCCGAACTCGTGGCCGCACACGGCCGCTACTGGGACATCTACCACAAGCAGCTCGGACTCCAGTCCGGCGTCGCACAAGGTTTTTAGAAGAGGACTTATGGCACAACGCAATACATACCGCGAGGATGAGGAACTCGAGGAGCAGATCAACTTCCGGGACATCCTGCGCGTCGGCAAATATCTCAAACCGTATATGGCACAGGTGGCGCGCATTCTCGTCGTCGTCATCTCGATGAGCTGCATCGTCGTCGCCGTGCCGTACCTGACCAAGATCATGATCGACGAGGCGATCCCGAACAAGGACCTCGGCGAGCTCGGCATCCTCGCCGTGATCCTCGCCGCGCTGATCGTGCTGTACGAGTTCGGGCTGCGCTACCGCACGGTGGCGATCACGCGCGTCGGCCAGCTCATGCTCAAGGACATGCGCCGCGATATCTTCACGCATATCCAGACGCTGCCCTTCAGCTACTTCGATTCGCGCCCGCACGGCAAGATCCTGATCCGCGTGGTCAACTACGTGAACACGCTTTCGGACACGCTGAGCTCCGGTCTGATCAACGTGATCTCCGACGTGTTCACCTTCGTGATCACGCTGATCGTGATGTTCGTGATCGACTGGCAGCTGGCCCTGTGGAGCCTGATCCTGTTCCCGGTGCTCATCATCTGGGTGCGCGTGCTGCAGATCTTCCAGCGGCGCGCCTTCCAGAAGCTCTCCAACAAGCAGAGCAACCTGAACGCCTACATCCACGAGTCGATCGCCGGCGTGAAGACCACGCAGACCTTCGCGCAGGAGCAGGCCCAGTTCAGGACCTTCCAGGAACAGCAGGGCGAGGTGCGTTCCGCGTGGATGCACGCCGTGCACATCCAGTTCCTCATGTGGCCGGGCGTGCAGACCATCTCCGTGATGACCATCTCGTTCATCTACTTCGTCGGCGTGATGGGCTTCGGGGGCGTGAACGTGACCACCGGCGTGCTCATCGCGTTCGTCGGCTACGCGAACAACTTCTGGAATCCGGTGATCAACATCGGCAACTTCTATAACCAGCTCATCACCTGCTCGGCGTACCTCGAGCGCATCTTCGAGACGCTCGACGTCACGCCGGAGATCCGCAACAAGCCCGACGCGGCGGACCTGCCGCAGATCCGCGGGCGCGTCGACTTCAACGACGTGGTGTTCCGCTACGAGAAGGACGGCCGCAACATCCTCAACCTCGTGGACTTCCACGTCGAACCGGGGCGCACGATCGCGCTGGTCGGCCCGACGGGCGCCGGCAAGACGACGATCATCAACCTGCTGTCGCGCTTCTACGACGTGTCCGAGGGCTTGGTGACGATCGACGGCTACGACGTGCGCGACGTGACGCTCGCATCGCTGCGCCGGCAGATGGGCGTGATGCTGCAGGACACCTTCATCTTCTCCGGCAACGTGCGCGAGAACATCCGCTACGGCAAGCTCGACGCCACCGACGAGGAAATCGAGGCGGCGGCGAAGGCCGTGCACGCGCACGAGTTCATCATGGAACTGCCCGACGGGTACGACACGGTGGTGGAGGAGCGCGGATCGACCCTGTCGGCCGGCCAGCGCCAGCTCATCGCCTTCGCGCGCGTGCTGCTCGCCGACCCGCGTATCCTGATCCTGGACGAGGCGACGAGCAACATCGACACGCGCACCGAGGAGGCGCTGCAGGCCGGCCTGCAGCATCTGCTCAAGGGACGCACGAGCTTCATCATCGCGCACCGCCTGTCGACGATCGAGAACGCGGACGAGATCTTCTACATCGATCACGGCCAGATCGTCGAGCACGGCTCGCACGCGCAGCTGCTCGCCGCCAAGGGCGCGTACTACCGCCTCTACGAGTCCCAGTACGCGATGATTCGCGTGGCCAGTGGAGCGCCGGAAGAGTGACGAGATGTTGCTTTAGGTATGTTTCGTGATGACATTATCGGTAACGATAAACACTGTGAAATATGCCGGTAGTGTTCCGCTTTTCCCCATGTTCTGAGAGTTTTTCTGCCTCATATTTTATCAAAATGAGGCAGAAAATGGGCTGATGAGGCAGAAAAAGGCGGCAGGATGGCGGCCGTCTCGCTTGCCGGTTGCGTTACTTTCCCGGGAATGTTGCGCTCGTGGCAAGAGACGGCAAGTTCAGGCGGACGCGACCGACGATACCCGTCGTGTAGTCGAACGTCTTACCGGACTGCCTTACGAGCGTTGCTGGCGGTAGCCTACACTGAGAAACCATGAGCAAGCACCACCATCGCGACCGTAGCTGGGCCCCGGCACCTGAAGCATTGCCGGACGACGCCCAGACCATCGACAACCACACTCACGTGGCCTCCGTAATCCCTTTCGCGCGCGCTATGAGCCATGAGGCGCAGGAGAAGGGACAGCCCGAAGTCCCGGTGTACGACGTCGACCAATTGCTGGCGCAGGCGCAATCTGTCGGCATTGGGGGTATTATCGACTGCGGTTGCGAGCTGCCGCACCTGATGACCGCCGTCCAGATGGCCCTCGATCATCCAGGTAATGTGCACGCGGCACTCGCAATACACCCCAATGAGTCCGTGCTCCACGGGCATCGCGGTGTGCCGGGGCCGGATGGTCTGCCCCTCAAATACAAGCCTTACCATGACACGTCTTTCGAGGACGCGCTCGCCGAAGTACATCGCCTCGCCGCCACATACCCCGAGCAAGTGGTGGCTATCGGCGAGACCGGCATGGACCTCTTCCGCACCGGCGAAGGTGCCAAGGAACTGCAGCGCGAGGCTTTCCGCGCGCATATCGCCTTGGCCAAGGAACTGGGCCTGCCCATGCAGATTCACGACCGCGACTCCCATCGCGAGGTCATCGAAACCCTGCTGGCCGACGGCGCGCCCGAACGCACCGTATTCCACTCGTATTCCGGCGACCGTGAGATGGCCGAGATCGCGCGCGAACATGGCTGGTATCTGAGCTTCTCCGGCACCGTGAGCTACAAAGGCAATGACGGTATCCGCGAATCGCTACGGATTGTGGGGCTGGGCCATGCGATGGTCGAAACCGACGCGCCGTATCTGACGCCCATGCCGTATCGTGGCCGCACCAACGCGCCGTACATGATTCCCTACACCTTGCGGGCCATGGCCGATACGCTCGACTTGCCCATCGCGGATGTGGCGCGCGGCACCCGCGATACCGCCCGCGCCGTATACGGACTGTGAGGGCCGGGTGTGCGGCCGTCGCGGCGCGTGTAGAGACGATGTGTTGACTTGTAAAATTTGTCAGAATTGTGAACGAGGTCTATCATGATGTGTTTGACATAAGCGAGGGGGATGATCTCCACCTCAATGGAGGACTGAACGTATGGCTGAGTCGAACCAAAGGACCGCACGCGCCCAAAAAGCCTTAAAGGCCCAGAAAGCCCAGTCTGGCGCCGCCAAAGCCAAGGCCCGACAGGAAGAAGAAGCACTGCTGAGGGCCGACACCTTTACCAACGCTCCCAAGGTGTCCCGCCGCACTCTCACCAAGGAGGAGCGCGAGGCACTCGCCAAGCAGAGGGAAGCTGAAACCAAAGAAGCCGAGAAAATCGCCAGCGCATGGTCGAAAGGCGGCCTCGGTCGATGGTGGGCCCGCCTGCAATCCAGCCCAGACAAGGTCACCTGGGGCATGGCAATCGTGGCGCTCGGCGTGGTGTACGGCGACATCGGCACCTCGCCCTTGTACACCGCGCAGACCTTCCTTGCCGGTCAGGGAGGGCTTGGCAGCGTAGACCGAGAGGCCGTGCTCGGCATGCTGTCGCTGGTCTTCTGGTCGATTACGCTGATCACTACCGTCAAATATGTGCTCATCGCCATGCGCATCGACAACAATGGCGAAGGCGGCATCTTCGCACTGTACTCGTTGATTCGCAAGTACGGCGCATGGCTCGCGATTCCCGCCATGCTCGGCGGCGCGGCATTCCTCGCGGATTCGGTACTTACCCCGGCGGTTTCCATCAGTTCCGCAGTCGAAGGCTTGCAGACCCTGCCGCCATTGGAAGGGTTGTTCGACGAAAACCCAAGCCTGACCCTGATGATCACCGTCGTAATCATCGTGATTCTCTTCTCCGTGCAGTCGCGCGGCACCGAAAGCATCGGCAAAGTATTCGGCTCGATGGTGCTGGTCTGGTTCGGCTTCCTCGCCATCGTGGGCGTCACGAATCTCTCTAACGACTGGTCTGTGTTCGAGGCCCTGAACCCGGTGTACGGCATCAAATTCCTGTTCAGCCCGAACAATGCTGCCGGCATCGCCCTTATGGGCACCGTGTTCCTCTCGACCACCGGTGCCGAGGCGCTGTACTCCGACATGGGCCACGTGGGGCGCGGCAACATCTACTTCACCTGGCCATTCATCAAGGTTGCGCTGGTGCTCAACTACTTCGGCCAAGGCGCGTGGATGCTGGCCAATAGCGATAACCCGCAATACACTGCGATGGAGTCACTCAACCCGTTCTTCCAGATGATGTCTCCGAACGTACGTTATCTGGCCGTGATTCTGTCTGTTTCGGCCGGCGTGATCGCTTCCCAGGCCCTGATTACCGGCGCGTTCACCATGGTCTCCGAAGCCACCCGCCTCAATTGGATGCCTCATCTGCAGGTGCGGTACCCGGCCCGCACGCGTGGCCAGCTGTACATTCCGGTGGTCAACGGCGTGCTGTGCGTCTCCACACTGGCCGTACTCGCCATCTTCAAGGATTCGGAACACATCTCTGCCGCATATGGACTGGCGTTGACCATTACGATGATCACCACCACCGTGTTGCTCGGCGTCTACCTATGGCATTCCGGCAAGCGGGTCGGTGCCATCGTGTTCACCGTGCTGTTCTTGGCGATTCAGGCCATGTTCTTCATCGCGTCTATGGCCAAATTCCTGCATGGTGGTTGGTTCACCATGCTGCTGACCGCCGCGATTCTGTTCGTCATGTACACGTGGAATGAGGGCACCAAGCTCGAACGTGCGCAACGCCGTCACATGCGGCCCAACGACTTCCTACCCGCGCTCGACAAGCTGCACAGTGATTTCCGCATCCCGTATTTTGCGGACAACATCGTGTACCTGACCTCCGACTCGGAGACCAAGCGACTCGACACGGACATCTTCTTCTCCATTTTCGCCGACCACCCCAAGCGCGCCCGTGCTTGGTGGGCAGTCAGCGTGGAAACCACCGACGAGCCGTTCACCCGTGAATACTCGGTGGAGGACTTCGGCACGAACTACATCTACCGCGTGCGCTTCCGTTTGGGATTCAAGGTTTCGCAGTCCATCCCGGCGTACATCCACCAGATCATGCACGACCTGTCCAAAACCGGCGAACTGCCTAAGCAGAAGTCGATTTACCCCAAGGTCGACGCCGATCCGGACATCGGCACCATCCGTTACGTGCTGATTCACAAGGCCCTGATGCCGGAATCCAAGGTTTCCGCACGCGGTGCCCTGTCGTTGCAAGCCAAGTACGCAATCCGCCACATGGCCGGCTCGCCGGTTAAGTGGTTCGGTCTGGCACCTTACAACCCGTTGGTCGAGGTGCAGCCGCTGTTCGTCTCCACCCGCCGCCCACCGCGTCTGAAGCGCACCGATACGGCCAAGACCATCCCGACGCCCACGCCGACTCGTGCAGTGGCCGACCCGGCCGCCGTCCCTGACCCGATGGACACCACGTCCGGGCTTGGGCGATTGGTACAGGAGCTCGATGCCGCCGTATCGGCCGAGGCGCGGAAGACCGCTGAGGCCGCTGCCGCCGATGCGCCCGCTGAGCAGGGCGATAAGGGCGATAAGGGCAAGGCCGAGAACGGCAAACCCGCCGCCAAGCCTCAGCGCTCCGCCAAACAGAAGCGATAACATACCAGTTTGCAGCGGCGCTGATGCGCTCTATAAAGAATGCCTATAACGGTCGCCGCACGTCGCCACACGGTTTCGGTAAGTTGAAATACCATGTGCAGATTACTGGGATACGCGACGGCAGGCTTCAACCTGAGTCTCAACGCTGTGTTGGGGCAAGACAATGTCGAGGATTTCCGTGAACTGTCTGAAATCCACAATGATGGCTGGGGTGTAGCCCAGCTTTCCGATCCCGCCG
>ERZ1673703.1984-NODE-1984-length-14243-cov-3.663871_pt1 | contig 14243 bp, 19 predicted proteins | sample MGYA00580233_ERZ1673703 | MGnify/ENA primary metagenome ERZ1673703 (study PRJEB41218, sample SAMN15661748) | gut metagenome | host: Homo sapiens | place: Canada: London | collected 2015-08-20/2019-03-30 | study: EMG produced TPA metagenomics assembly of... | reverse complement strand
CTGCTCATAATAATCGCTTTTGCCAGTTCTCGGTTATTCATGCAATCACCGACTTCTATTTTTTAAATTCGCACACAAATATTTATTATCTGTACTCGATTTTTATTTTAGCATAGATCATAAATAAGCACAACAAAAATTCACACACAAAAGTCAGAATTTGCGCGCGAATTTTATATATTAGAAAGGCCGCTAACACCTACTGTTTCAGAATTGTCGGAAACTGGTTCTGAACGGCAATGGGCAGGATCGTTTTATTCAGCATCATATCAAATCATAAAAGCCTTTACTAAGGTGACATCACCTTTAGGTTCCTGTGCAGCAATTCGCGCGGGTTCAACTCCCACGGCCCGTACCAATAAAAAGAGGACATCCATTAGGTGTGTCCAGTTAAGAAAACATTCTAAGGCGAGAGAGAAACGGTATAGCTTCGGCTATGCCATTTCTTTCATTTTTGCCTGCTATCAAATACTTTGGCCATTTTCAAAATCCCGATACCTTTGTAGTAGATATCAACCTCTTGCCTGCGGTTGATTTTGCTATGGGGATCGGTCGCTGCGTGAATGACGATCTTCTCAACGAACTCATGCAGGATACGGGGGTGTCAGCTCTGGGATATCGGTGTACTGGCGGACAACGGACAGGAACCTGTCAACATTGGCACTTTTGCCTTCTGCTTCTTCGATTTCTTCATGGAGCATTGCTGCCTGCGTCTGCAAGTTACGGTCCTTCCGGTTCCGATGATTCGATTTGCATTACTTATTATTCCAAGTTCGCATAATCCCCGCGCAGAATGAGGCCGAGGCGATAAGTATTTTACTTATCGCCTCGGCCTTTTCAGCCTATCCCTTTGCTCGTATTTTTGCTCTTTCTCATTGCGCTTACCGCATAACCATCACACCGTATGCTTGCTTTACCGAAGAAAGGAACGCCGCCGAATAAATTCGACAGCGTTTTTCTGCAGCACAGGGGCAACGCCTGCGCTGCATTTATCCTCTCTGCATTAGGGAAAGCAAAACCGCTTCCCGCCTGTCTGCCCAGCAGACAGGCGGGAAACGGTTTTGTCTTAAAAATTACCGGTACAGGTCATAGTCTGTACCAACAGAGCCGGGGGGGCTTTCACCAGCCGGGTCTGAACCGCCTGCAAATCGAGGTTCTTCAATATCTCGCTCCGCTGAACCGTCATAGCCGCGCAGAGCTTGTCCAGCGCAGCGTCCAGCCGCTCCTGACCAACGGAGACCGCGCCCATACCAGGATACGCAACTTCTTTGCCATACTGCGCCTCAAAATAAGCCAGCAGCTTCTCCGTCAAAATCGTCTGCCGGGCCTCCACGCGAAGACTCTTTGTGGTCTGTCCCTGATAGCCATCCCGGAACGGTCCCCGTTGGTCCACCTCCGCATCCGTGACCGTAAGGTTCAAGGAGGCCGCCAACGCCTCCCGCGCCGCGTACAGCTTGACTGTCTTTTCAAGATAAGTCAATGCGGCGGGAATATCCTGATTTCCGTTCGTAAGCAAGTGGTTTTACTGTTTCCGCAGCCCTTGATACAGTGCTTCGGAGCAGTCCTCCGCCGTGAAGTCCGCACCATCCACCATAAGCAAGACCGCCGCTGGGTCAACGCCCAGAATATCCCGGCACTGGCTGAAGGATTGGAAGGACAGCTTCAGCCGCTGGGCGGGATCCACCAGCCGGGCCAGCATAGCCGCCGCCTGACCACGGGTCACGGTGTGCTGACCGTCAAAGGTGCCGTACTCGTCCACGCCGTTCAAAACGCCGGAGAGATACAGCTCATACACCACGCTGCCGGCAGTCAGGTCCGGTACATCCCGCTCCAGCGTGTTGATCTCCGGCAGGGTGACATGGGCATTGTCCAGCACCAACAGCAGCAGCGCCGCAAAGTCGCTCCGCGTACACGGCTGCTGGGGCTAATCCGTCCCCTCACTGTATCTCCAAGCCTGCAAAACGCTGCGGCTCATGGCGGACTGAGCCGTGTCGGTGGACAGGCCGGAGAGCAGCGTCAAAGCAGACTGATACCACGCCTCCCCCACCGCCGGAGCCGCAAGGCCGCTGCCTCCGGTGAGCCGGTCATACAGCCGGGCGGAAATCACCAGAATTTGGGCGTTGGTCAGTTCACTGACGGCATCAAACCGGTCAGCCTGCCGCCCCTCCAGCAGCCCGGTATCAAAGCTGGTCTTCACCGCGTCGGCGCACCGCAATCCGCTCATGTCCCGGAAGCGGCCATCGTAGGTCCTCTGCTCCGGCACCAGCAGCGTGTCCGCAGCCGCTATTTGTGCCGCCTTTGCTCCTCCGGTCAGAAGTGACAGCAGAATAAACAGGCCCAGCAAAAAACTTCCCAAACGGCAAACCATAAAAAATCGTCTCATGTTCCATCACCCTCCGTTAAAAAAGCTCTTGGTGTAATGCTCTCCGCCATTTTCAGAAGCACATCCTTTTCAAAGGCACCGAAGATGGTGAAGGTCACGCCTTCGGCGTTGGTCCATGTAAGGGTGGCCTTGTTGCGGGGCTTATAGGAAACGGCAACAATCTCATTCCCTGCCTCATCCTCTGTCATTCTCTTGGCATAGCCGGAATATTCGTCCAGAGAGCCCGCAACGGCGTAATACATACCGGAACAGCCGTTGACCGTGACAGGTTCCGAAGCGGCTCCACCCGCAAGGTGAGGACCGGCAATACCGTTGGAATACAGAAATGTAATTATTTTGATATTTCTTTTATATGTTCCGCATATGATAATAGCTGTTCAGGTGTGCCATGAGCAGTTATATGAAACATGACGTTTCTGTCATTGTCCTGCCATACAAAAGTCTTTGCATCATCTGGATAATCGACATATTCGTACAGTTCACCCGAAAAATACTCGCTTTTAATAGTCGTTACATTAAATGAGTCATCTCCACTATCGAGAACCAACATAGAACCATCTTCCATGTATCCATAATAAAAAACAATCGCAGCCTTACCATCTTCTGCATTTGGTAAATTGTAGATAACTGTGAACCCTGCTGCATCTTGTATATCTTCTATAATATAGCTATCCGGTAAATTAGTAATTTCAAAATCTGGTAGTTCAGGCTTTTTCTCGTCATTAGAGATTCCAGTATACCGATATATCACTTGATTCTGAAACACCTCTTTTACGAAGTTAATTACCGCAGCTCGCACAGTCGGGCTGATTGCCATAGCCGATCCCAGCCCAACCAGCAGGATTAAGAAGAAACACGCTGCTTGCTGAACCACCCTTTTCCATACCGGCTTTAGGTGTTCCTTGCACCACTTATTCGGGTCTGCCAGCATTTTCTTCCGCTGGCGGCGGTAAGGCAGCGTTCAGGGCGACTCCGTCCCCTCCGGCTCCGACAGCACCTCTGCGTAATCCATGGTGGCCGCCAGCAGCAGGGCCTCCTTTAGCTTCGCGTCAAACAGAGCGTCATTCATAGCAATAGCCCTCCGTCTGCAATTTTTCGATCAGCAGCTTCCGTCCACGGGCCACCAGCGTGGCCACGGTGGAGGTGTTGAGCTTCAGCGCCTTGGCGATCTCCTGATTGCTGTACTCCCACGCGAACCGCAGCTCCAAAGCCTCCCGGTACCGCTCCGGCATGGAGCGGATCAGCTCCACGATGCGCCCGGTCTCGTCCATCTCCGGGGCGGAGGGCGCCGGGGCGTCCCAGTCCTCCGGCAGTGAATCCGTGTGGTTCTCCTTCCGCAGCATGGTCATGGACACATTCTTCACAATGACCACCAGATAGCCATCCACAGCTCCCCACGGTACCTGTTTCACCTTTTCAAAATGCTGGATGACCTGCACCCAGCTCTGCTGAACGGCGTCCTCCGCCAGTTCGTGAGACCGCAGAATTTTCAGGGCAATGCGGTAGAGCTTCTGTTCGTATGCGGTATGTAATTTCAAAAATTTTCACTGGTCTTCCTCGTCCTCCAGCATGGCCAGCAGAATCGTCAGCATGGCAGCCACCTCATTTTCTCTTTCTCTCTTGATAGGGTAACACATTTTTCCAAAAAGCGCACCCTTCATCTTATAAACGCACCGGCCACTGAATCTGTCTCATGAAAACAAAAAGTTTTCAAAAAATTTTGGGTGACTGTTCTGTGAATCTCTCAAAAGGCGGGGAGGCGAACGCCTCCCCGCCAATTTGGGCTTGTTATTCAAATTTGCCCCAGAAGGAATCCACGACCACATCTACATTGGTAACTGGTCCTCCGGCCATACACCAAGTCAGTGTTCTTGCAAAATCTCCTTCATCCTTTTCAAGATAGAATGCACGAGTCACCGTCTGTTCCAGCGCGATTTTTACTTTAGAAAAAAGTTCTACATCCGTTAGACTCCCATTAGGCCGCCGAACGATGTACACGGACTGTGTTTCTTTAGAGTGGTTTATGAAACTGATACGCATGGTAGCTCCCGGAACACCTTCCTCATCCTCATTCAGCTCTGCAATATCAATTTGATAAGGTCCTTCTGCATCCTGCCCGAGAAGAAATCCTGATTTGGCAGGATGAGAAGGATTTTCCCTTCAAGCGCCGCAAAATCAGCCTCAGTCACGGAATTTTGGTTCATAAGATCGGCAAGCAGTCCCGAGATATGTACATTCTTTTCCTGTTTGTAATCCTTAAAAATCGTTTCAAACATATCCTGTGCATAGGCGATTTCTTCCGCGCTTTCATTTCGGATATGGCTCATACCAGCCTTTATGAGCTTCGATTTCAGCTTTTCATAATTGCAGTGCTTCATATACCACAGCATCAGCGGCGCAAGGAAGTATTTCCTTTTCAGGCTTTTCAGCGTATTTTCGTCCATGCCGCCGGTCGAGATCAGGACCAGTCCGCCGGTTTCTCCCGGATATTTCTGCACATAGATCTGCGCGACCATACCGCCGTCACTCGCACCCACAAAAACGGGATTTTCAATGCCGAGCTTCTGAAAAAAGGCGTACATTCCGGCAACAAGCTCCTGATTTGTACGCAGCTCCTGCGGATAGTCGAACAGGAGCACCCGGCAGTCACCGGACAGTCCCTCTACATAGTCCATCCACATTTCAAGCGTATTCATACCGCCATTCAGGAACACAAGTGTTCTGCCGATATTCTCTCCGCTCAGGATATAACGGCACTGTGCACCGCAGACGGTGATCGTTTCGCATGGATGCGCTGCCTGAAATGACTTTAGCTTTTCCGAATATAGCATCACACTTTTCTCCTTCCGCATGGTCCGTATTTTGTAAGCAGCAGTTAGAGTCGGCTAACCACCTGCTTTCAGAAAAGCCGCACTTTTGCGGCCTTTCTGCCGGTTCCAATCGTTATCCGCAGGGCAGTGGCTGAAGCAGCGCCGCCGTGCGTCCCACAAATCACTCGGTCACATGGTAGCAAATCCCCATTCTCATGTCAGGACACCGCTGTGCCACATCGGTCAGAAACTCTTTTCTATTTATTGCAGTTATCGCTCCTTATCGGGTTTATTCTCCGCATTATCCGTAGCCATACGTTTTCACTTCCCACGTTCCGCCGTTGTCCCTCACCAAGATCCACTGAAAGTCATCATACGTTGTATTTGGCTCTAACGAGCCATCACCACCCGATGCATCCGTATCAAAAGACGAATACAGAATAATGGCCTCGTCCGCGTTATATTCCTGCGCCCATTGGGTGAACAGATTGGACAACGCATCTCCGGGGTAGCGAAGCTCCGTCAGAGTGCAGCCCTGAAACTCCGTTTCAAAACAGGCGGTTACGGCCGCCACAGCATTTTCTATGTCATCATCCGTATAGAGGTCAGAATGATAAGTCACCGGTTTCCCATAGCAGGCGGAGTAAAGAAGCTCCTCGTCCTCCGTCCGAAATACAGCGTCGGAAACCTCGGCTCCCGCGTCCAGAATGAGAATATAGGGCGCATTGTTTTGAACGGAGATAGAGACCTCCCTCCCGTCAGCGAGCTTTGCGGCGACGTCCGTAAAGGTAACGTCCCTGCGCGTGTCCGTGGTAGGATCGTAGAGCGAACTGCCAATATCTCCAAAGAGGACGGTTGCTTCCTCCGTGCTCAGCACCTCCGCAGAAAAGCCGATGCTGCCGGGGCCATAGGCGTCCCCTAATGCTTCGATGGTGTACCCCTCGCCCTCTGCGGCCACAATGTACGCCCTGACCATGGTGTAACCCTTCTCCACGCCGGGCGGCGTAAAGGTTGTCAGCAGCGCATATACGCCCTCCTTGACCGTGTCGGTACTGACAAGGTCATAGTTCGGCTCCTCTGCTGTGAACCACTCCCTGACCGCATCGACTTCACTGTCCGCATTATCCGCGGCAGGCTTCGCCTGACAGCCGGTCAGAAGCAGCAGCGCCAACACAAAAAGCGCGATGTTCTTCATTGCTTTCATTTGGTATCTCCTTCTAACATTTGAAAAGCACCTTGCCGATTCCCGGCTTTCCGCTTCCTCAGTTCCCCGGTTCTATCACAAAATCGCCATCGCCGAGGTCATACCGCGTGCCTCCGTCCGGCAGGGTCTCGCCCTGCATATCTCCAAGATACACTTCCTTGGACTGCCCCTTAAAGCCGACCATGCAAAGGATAGCAGCCGCCGCGATCACCACCATGACCAGAATGCCGATTGCTCTGCTTTTCATAAAGTAAACCTCCCTTTCTTAGCCAGTGAAGTTACCTGCTGTAATTATGTAATATAACCTGCCCTAATTTCCTTGACTATTCCCGTCATCCATTTCAAAGCCAAGCACATAGATGCTCGACTCCGTATCGTAAACCCCCAGCATATCTTCAGTGATTTCCAGCGGCTCCATGTCATCTATAATGTCGATTCGTTCATCATCTGAAGTTGAAAAAGCCCAACTTGCATGGGGAAGATTGGTTTCCTCATCAATAAATGTATCGGCGTTCAGAACCTTTGCCATTGCTCCGGGATATACAACATAGACGTCATACACACAGGTTTCCATGCCATCAAAGCAGCTCCCTTGCTTGATTTCTTTCACATTAGATACTTCCAGAGAGAAGTCATTGTATTGAAATGTTTTCACTGTCCCCTTCGCCGGAGGCGCGTCAGCCGGTTCTGACGGGGTTACTGCTGGCTGTTCTGAATCAGACTGTGCTGGCTCCGAAGGGGTCTCATTTCCGTTTGCACAAGCGGATAAGAGCAGAAGCATCGCAAGAATCATGCTGATGCAGATATTTTTCTTCCTTGTTTTCATGTGGTTCTCCTTTGAATGGGAAACGTCTGAAAGGCCCACCGCACAGAGGTCTTGCACTCTGCGCGGTGGTTTCCCCAACTCTTTACTTATACTGCTTCAGAGAAACCGTAATGTCACTGAGGCTGGAAACGCCTTTGGCGTAGACGCCGAAGGCCAGCGTGCTTTCCAGTTCCTCCGCACCGTCCGCGATGGTAAATGCTCTGGTCAGGGTCTCGCCCGCGTCAGTCCTGCTCGTCATACTGAAGCAAAGAAATCACAATGTCGTTCTCTGCCGGACTGAGGTCAACCGGAGCATCGATATCAAATTCCAACGTAGTTTGCAGCGGATTCGCGTTGTCCAAGATGCGGAACACTCTGGTCAGGGTCTCGCCGGCTGGAATGGCAACACTTGTAAAGTCCTCATGTTGACCGGAAGAAATCGTCACAAAACGCCGAACCTCGGAATAGACTGTGCGCGGGCCGTTATTCGTAACGGCAAACACAACGTAAGGGCCAGCATACGGGAGACAGTTCATCGTAAGTCCGGGGAAATCAGAATCAAGGAACTGCACCTTCATATTACGAGCAAAGTTTCTGGTTCGATGGTCTGGGTTATTGATGATCGCGGCAGCAGCAGAAGGGTCGATTTCCTCAATGCCACCGACGATCTTTCCATACTCCGGCTTCAAAACATTTTCTCTTTCCGCTGCCTTTCCAGATCCCACGATCACATCCTCTCCAATTTTCCCAGCATTGGGCGCGGCAATATCTACACTGTTAGTAGTAGCATTCCATCCAACAGAAGCATCCAGCAGCTCAGAGATCTGGCGGATGGAGAGATAGTTGGTTTTGCCGCCGGTCTCATCAACGTATGTAATGACAGAGGGAACATCCTGCCCGTTAGGGGCCTTGTAGGATTCTCCGGCGAGGACCTTATTCTCACCGAACAGGGAAATTCCGGCTTTGTTGTACTCCACGCGGCTGGAAGCTGCCGACACGCTGCCCACGGTGGAGACCACCATAAGCATCGCCACCATACCCGCAGCGAATGACCCGTACTTTTTCATCATAAATGCCTCCTTATTCTTTTTCTTTTATGGGTGGGTTCTGGCTCTCTACTTTCAAGACGCAGGAGCGATGTGATTTGTTACAGGATTTTGCGAGTTTTATTTATTTTTCTGTTTTTGCTAAAGAAATACTTTCGTCTATGTGCAAAATGGCAAGCTCACCGCAGAATACCTTGACCGCAAATCGAAGGGACAACAATAAAAAGATGACCACATTCCAAAGCCCCCGTCTCCTCACCCCGCAAACCGGCAAAGCGTTTGCGGGGTGAAAAGGAGGAACAGCGGTGTGAGCGCGCTCTGACTTATAAAATAAGTCGGAGCAAGCGATACAAAGCTTGCTCCGACGTGGTACGGGTAGTGGGGGTCGAACCCACACGAATTGCTTCACAGGAACCTAAGGGGTATGTCACCTTAGTGAAAGATTTTCAGAGTCCTCCATATCATGAGGGAAGGACATCTTTCCAACGCTTCAAAAGATATTCGGTCATGACCGGCCGAATACCTGCTAAATCATAGCACACTCTGCCGGAAAAGTATAGCATGATTATAGCTTGCTGGAGAAAATTTCTGCTGCCCCGGCATAAAGCAGAAGGGGCAGGGACGCTGTCTATTCGTTTTCTTCCGGGGAACTCATTTCTTGACGCTAAGTGGTTGTTTTCTTATCCTACAAATCCGATACGCCTTTGTACTTGCACAGAGTCCAAGAGTGCGCGCATATCGCTTTCTGCGAAAACCGCCTGAATATCTTCTGCGCTGATCATATTATCGCTTGTACGCATGGCTTGCTTCATACGAGTGCGCTCAAAGACTTTGCGGATCAGCCGGGCGTTGGAGAAGTTTTCATCTTTATTACGAATGATTTGTTCAGCCATTTGCCGCAGCGTTACTTTTGCATCGGTGCCTAACTGATACGCTTCTGACTCCGCATATTTGCAATATATCTGCACCAGTTCTTCTGCTGAATAGTCCGGAAAGTCAATATAAAACTGAATGCGATCCCGAAGTCCGGGGTTGCTGCTCAACATCTGATTCTTCTCGTTTGTGTAGCCAGCCATGATGCAAACAAAATCCTTCCGCGAATCCTCCAAGCGCTTTACGAGGGTGTTGATTGCTTCGTGTCCGTAGTCATAAGAAGCGTTAGATGCGAGTGCATATGCTTCGTCAATGAACAATACCCCGCCGATTGCATCCTTAACAACAGATGCCGTCTTTGCGGCTGTTCCTCCGAGATATTGAGAAACCAGACCATCCCGATCCGTTTCGATGAACTTCTCTCCGTCCTTAATAACACCAATTTCACCGAACAGTTTACCAACCAAACGGGCGACAGTCGTTTTGCCTGTTCCCGGATTTCCCCTGAACACCATATGTAGGCACGGAAGCGCAGATCTTCCCCGATTTTTAAGCAGGGCGACAATTTCTCTGACGCATTTTTTCACGGAATCAAGTCCGATCAATGCGTCTAACTCTTCAAGGGCGTTACTGTTCTTATCGGATTTTTTCGCCAATGGATCAAAATCAGATGCGTGCATGATGAATTCCGTATTATCGGCATCCGCCAACTGATTCTGTATCACGGAGTATAGCTGCGTCTGCAATGTGGGATATGGAAGTTTTAGGATGTCACTATTTCGGAAACTCTTTGCATCAAAACCAAATCCATACTCTTTTGCAGCACATTTTAACAGCTCAACTTTTTCTTCTTTCTCGAGGTCTCTGATTTCGACGGTATGCGGGAAAAACGCCTTAAAATAATCAAATTCCTGCGCTTTTTCGTATTGAGCGCGATCCATCGTAGTAATATAGATGTTTTTTCTGCGGCTCAGTAGACGAAACGATTCTTCCTGTGGCATCCCCCATCGGAAACCATCATGATTGCCAAAATCCCAGGTTTCCACGATGAAATAAAACAAAGATGTATTCGAAGATGTACAAACGGCATCGTCCAAATCGCCGCGCACAATTCTTTGATCTTTAATAATGCCCTTACTGACTAACAGGCTGTAAAGCATATCAGAAAACACAAACTCATTGACACCGCAGTCATTTACAAGAACCACGTTGTAGTTTCCTCTTTTGCCCAGTTCTATCATTCGGTCAGACAAGGAATTGATCCTGCGAAAAGCTTCTTTGAAGGAAGAAAAGCCTGTCATTTTTTTCGTGCGGCTAAGTTGTTCTTTTGAAGTTTCTAAAATAAGGCGGAACTCGGCGTTTCCTCGAATATAACCGCTGGAGTAGGCACTCATCAGATTTTTTGCGATGGGCAGTGCATCCAAAACTTCTTTAGGAGCAGTATGCTGCTTGATTGGCAAAAGTTCGATCTTACAACCGAATATGTCCTTCAGTTCCGAGATATCTTCCTGAAGCGGGGTGTCCTTCCGATCTGCCTTGACCAAATACAAAAATCTGAGCATGACCCGGTTTGGCTTTTCCAAATCATAGAAAGGTTTGTCCATATAAAGATACTTGCAACTGCCGTTCAAATCTGCAATGCAATTTGTAACCGAATCCCAGTCTCTCTGAATTTTGGGAGAACGTGGTATTGTAAAATAGTAATATTCCATCTTCTCCATAATGTCTTAGCCTCCATATATGGTACATATCCTTGAATGGAATGTAAGGGGATGAAAGAATCCTACCATAGCGATCTGCCCGGGAATATCGCCGTTATTGTCGACTGTTTCGGCGGCTTCCTGCTCTGCGTTTCTTATAAGCTCCTGCACCTCCGCAATAGCCGCAAGGAGGTCCTGTACAGAAACCTGTTCTGCCCACAGTACTTCATAGTAGCGATAGCGTCCTGAGGAATAGAAACATCTGTCATATTCGGGGTGTAGTTGGTTATGCGGACGATTTTGATTCACTGTTTCCAGGGCCGAAGTCAGATTATCCAAATAGTAATTCAACGTTTCAAGTCTGGAAGGATAGCTGCAGACTGAACGCTCAAAAAGCCCGGTGGGGTTAGAATCAGGCGTATAGTTTGAAAAGTATCCCATTTCTATGTTCTCCCTTCCAAAAAACGTTCAGAAACATCCAGACAACGCAGTCGCAGCGGCATAGGTTCAGTTATCGCGTTCTCCGTTCTAACAATAAGATAGCACGGCACCCTGTACAAATGTCTGTACAGGGTGCCGTGCGATTATTTTCGCCAGTTAGCTATGGGATAGGTGCCATACTTCCTCTTGAAATTTTCCAGCAGGAGGTGTTCCTTATCTTCACAGTGTTCGCAGATACACCATCTGCAGATAAGGTTTTCATATCCTTCGACTTGAAAAATCGCCCGACCGCCGCGGTGATTGTTCCCTCCACCGAAGCCATAGCGCATATATTGCCGCAGCCGCTGGAACAGCCCTTTTTCTCCATTCGCCTTACCTATGTAGAGAATATCGGAGGAGGGAACGCGCTTTGCCTCCAATCTTTCGATGGGATAGGCGGTGCCGGGGTGATTGTCAATGATCTCCTTGAAAGTAACCTCCATCCCGGCTGGGATGCGGATGCAGTAGACTCCTTTTTTTGCGGGAACGGGGTGCGGATCTTCAAAATCCTTTTGCCCGCAAAAATCATCCCACAGTTCAGCCAGTGTTGCTTCTCCCATAGCTATCTCTCCGCTTATATACTTAAATCAAATTTGTCGCATACTCGACTATATACATGATGCCCCTCGGCGGCATTCTTGGTGTATTGGAACACACCCACAAAACGATAAGCGTCCTCTCCGCGTTCGTCCTTACTCTTGGCGAAGGTAAGGCGTGGCTTATTCGGGTGCTTTACTTCGCTGGTGCCGCTATCGTTGTATTCAATGATCGTTTTCCAGTCAGCAGACAATTCATTGACCCAGCCGCGAGCCTGTGCCGCCTTTGAGCCGTTGGGCAGTTTGATTGCCAACTTGGGGCACCAAAGCATCCGATCATCGGTCACGCGGAAAAAGCTGCGCTGAATACGATAGTTCGCATCCTTACCGAAGCACTTTTTACAAATATCGGCAATCGTTTCAAAGGGATAGGCATCCTCCACTCGCAGAATCCCGCGTTCTTTAATACCGCGCCATTCCTCTTCGGGGTTAAGCCAATGTGGAAGATGATTGCCCTTTTCCGCTACCTTTTGCTTGATCTCACAGACGATCTCGCGGATGCGGGCATGAAGCGCGTCTGCATCCAGCGTTGCATCCACGCGGCGGATCGTCAATCCGTTTTCGCTGCAGGCGGACAGTGCTGTTTGCAGGTCGATTTCGCGTGCGGCATCTTTGAACTTGTTATCCTTGTGGTGGGCTTCATCACACTCCACACCGTAGTTGATCTGCGGGAAGTAGAGGTCGATCAACGCATACCTGTTGGACTTGGAAAAGTGGACATATTGCTGCGTCACGGGCTTGATGTTCAGATCATCCAACCGCTGCCAAATCGCGTTGACAACATAGTTCTCCTTTTCCTTGTCCTTAGTATGGTGCGAGAACATTCGGTAGAGGTACTCCTGCTTGTCCCATTTTTGCTCTTTTTCCTCCATATCACCCATCCTTTCTGTTTGTATATTGATTTCCTGCAATGCTCTCCGTGATCTCATCCCGCAGCCAAGCGGGCTCTGCCACCTCCACAAAGGAGAGGTATTGCAGTGCCCAAAAGCGCACACCGCGCGGCGGGGTAGTCAATACGGCGGTAAAGGTCTGCTCGTCCCGCTCAAAAATCTGTATGTCCGTACCAAAGCGGTCCAGCACATCGTCCAGCACGGCGCGGTCGCAGTGCAGCGCCACCCGCTCCGGCGCGCCTACAAAGGCGTAAACGGCATCTTGTGCCTCTTGCTTCTGCGCCGACTTTTCGCTGCGGGGCTCGTCCAGTATCCGAATATCCGCCATGCGGTCAATGCGGTACAACCGCGTGTGCGGATCGTGGTCGGGGACGCAGATAAGGTAATAGTGTTCGTTGGTGTACACCATCTCATAGGGGCTGAGAGTGTAGGTCGCCGTAGGATGCTGCCGTTTGTCATATCCGTAGTGCAAGTAATCCAAGGTCACTTTCTTCTTGCGTGTAATGGCCTCATCCAACTGCTCAATATTCCAAAAAACCTGCCGGTTACCGGTCTTATGTCCCTGCCGGGCGACGGTCAGATGGCGATACTTTTTCCGCTGGTGGACACTGAGCTGCTTTTGCAGTTTTTGGACAAGCTGCTCGGTCTGCCGAGGGGGAATAAAGGGAAAGGCGTACACCGCGTCCGTCAGCAGAAGAACTTCCGACTGCTCCAGCTCTCGACTACGGAGGTAATAGCCCACGCCGTTATCCTCGTAAAGGGAGATGTCGTAACCGAGCTCGATCAAAAGCGCAACAGCCCCGTATACGGTGCGGCGATCGATTTTGATACCGTAGAGGGACTGCATCTTTGCAATGATCTCCCGCATGGGCAAAATGTGTTCCGCATCGGAATACTCCTTTAGAACCTCCAAAAGGCAGATGGCATTGGCTTTTTCCGTCAGCATAATGCAGTCCCTCCGTGTTGTTTTACTTCAGTACCGGCCACTTAGCCCAATTAGAGCAGGAAGAACTGCAAAATTTCGTACTGCCCCGATTGGAACCGTTTGGAATTTGGCACTTGGCGCTATTGCTGGTCGGCTCCGAAGAATTTCCGGAATTCACCAGATTGCGGCTTCCGGTCCAATAGGCGCAAGTGGCGCAGACCTTGTTTGTTCTGGAATAATGCATAAAGACATCTCCTCTCATAGTATAGCATCGGTTTCGATGCTTGCATAGATGCTACCATAAGAGGGTGTACAAAAGTCTGTATTGCTGTTCTGACTATACAGAGATGTTATTTATACCTGAGGCAGCTTCGCTCAGCACGCCATAGACCTCTGCCAAAGCACGGACATACTGCAGAAAATTGCGCCGCAGCTCACTGTCCTCCTCCGACGGCAGGACCGGCCTCCGCATCATACGATGAACAGCCCTCCATACCTGAAGCCTGCTGCCGGGATAGGATCCTCTCAGCT
>ERZ1673703.1951-NODE-1951-length-14440-cov-4.696142_pt1 | contig 14440 bp, 12 predicted proteins | sample MGYA00580233_ERZ1673703 | MGnify/ENA primary metagenome ERZ1673703 (study PRJEB41218, sample SAMN15661748) | gut metagenome | host: Homo sapiens | place: Canada: London | collected 2015-08-20/2019-03-30 | study: EMG produced TPA metagenomics assembly of... | reverse complement strand
GAAAGCCCCCCTTTTGGAAAGGCCGCCTCTGGCGGCCTTTTCCGTCCGTGGTCCCTGCCACCGGCGGGCTTGGCTTTTGCCCCGGCTGCGTGTAAGGTAGTCCAACTTTTTATTGCGAGTACTGTCATGCAACGAATGCCCTGGCCCGATTATTTCATGAGCATCACCTATCTGGTGCGCGAGCGCTCCACCTGCCTGCGCCGCAAGGTGGGCGCCATCGCCGTCAAGGACAGGCACATCCTGGCCACCGGTTACAACGGTGCGCCCTCCGGCGTGCGCCATTGTCTGGAGACGGGCTGCCTGCGCGAACAGATGGGCATCCCTTCCGGGCAGCGCCACGAGATCTGCCGCGGCCTGCACGCCGAACAGAACGTCATCATCCAGGCCGCCGTGCACGGCGTGAGCATCGCCGGGGCGGAGCTGTACTGCACCACCTTCCCCTGCGCCATGTGCAGCAAGATGCTCATCAATTGCGGCATCAAACATATCTGGTACAGCGAGCATTATCCCGACGAGCTGGGACTGGCCATGCTCAGCGAGGCCGGTGTGACCTTCGAGCAGATCCCCTTCTCGCCCGACATGCTCAAAGGACCGCAGCATGTCTGAGAACATTTTCGCCCCCTTCATGCGTGAGGCCCTGGCCCTGGCCGAGAATGGCCGCTGGAGCGCCTGTCCCAATCCCACGGTGGGCGCCGTGCTGGTGCGCGGCGGTCAGGTGGTGGCGCGCGGCTGGCACCATGCCGCCGGGCAGCCCCACGCCGAGGTGGAATGCCTGCGCGACGCGCAGCGTCAGGGCATCGACCCCGCCCAGTGCACCCTGGTGGTCACGCTGGAGCCCTGCAACCATTACGGCAAGACCCCGCCCTGCAGCGAAGCCGTGCTGGCCGCGGGCATCAAGCGCGTGGTCATCGGCCTGTACGACCCCACCCCCAAGGCGGCCGGCGGTGCCGAACGCCTGCGTGCCGCCGGTGTGGAAGTCATCGGCCCGGTCTGCGAGCGGGAATGCCGCGACCAGGTGGCCGACTTCCTGGCCTGGCAGCAGGGCCGCCCCTATGTGATCCTCAAGATGGCCGCCACCATGGACGGGCGCATCGCCACCCGTACCGGCCACTCCCGCTGGGTCAGCAGCGAAGGTTCGCGCGCTCTGGTGCATCGCCTGCGTGCCGGTATCGGTCGTGCCGGGGGCGCCGTGCTGGTGGGCGGCGGCACCTTCCGGGCCGACAACCCCTGCCTCACGGCCCGCATCCCCGGTGAGACGGTGGAACAGCAGCCGCTGGCCTGTGTGCTGACCTCGCGCCTGCCCAATCCCGCGGGCGACATCCATCTGCTCAAGGAGCGTCCCCATCAGGCAGTCTTCCTCTGCTCGCCTGCGGCGGCGGCCTCCACGGCGGCCCACGCCCTGCGCCAGATGGGCGTGCGCGTGCTGGCCCTTGGCCCCGGGCAGCGCGGCTGCCCGGACTTCCCGGCCATGTTCCACATGCTGTACGAGGACCTGCACTGCCCCTACGTGCTTTGCGAAGGCGGCGGGCATCTGGCCCTTTCCCTGCTGGAAGCGGGCTTTGCCGACGAATTCCTGCTGCATCTGGCGCCGCGCATCCTGGGCGACAACGAGGCCGCGCCCCTGTTCGACGGCCGCAGCCCCCTCACCATGGCCGAGGCCCTGGACCTGCGCGTCTGCCGCACCTCCCTGTGCGACGGCGACGTCCACCTGCAGCTGCGCCCGGCCATTCCTCAGGAGTAGACCATGTTTACCGGCATCATCCAGGGACAGGGCGAGATCGTGGGCCTGCGCCGCAGCGGCCAGGAGTGCCGCATGGAAGTGCGCCCCCTCTTCCCTCTGGAAAATATCGTGGACGGGGAGTCCATCGCCCATAACGGCGCCTGCCTGTCCGTGGAACGGCACAGCGGTTCCACCTTCACTGTCTATGCTTCGGGCGAGAGCCTTTCCCGCACCACCCTGGGCGACCTGCGCAAGGGCGACCTGGTCAATCTGGAACGGGCCCTGGCCCTGGGCGACCGCTTGGGGGGGCACCTGGTCAGCGGCCATGTGGACTGCGTGGCCACGGTGCGTTCCGTGGAACAGGCCGGTTCTTCCCTGCGCTGCACGCTGGCCTTCCCGCCGGCCTTCGCGGCGGAAGTCATCGAAAAAGGCTCCGTCACGCTGGACGGCATCAGCCTGACCATCAATGCCTGCGGCAAGGATTTCCTGACCGTCAACGTCATCCCGGACACCCAGAAACGCACCACCATGCTGCACTGGCGCCCGGGCAGCCGCGTGAACATGGAGACGGACCTCATCGGCAAGTACGTGCGCCGCATCATGCAGTGCCAGGCCGACGGGCCCGCCACGCCGCAGAAGAGCAGCGGCATCAACAAGGAATTTTTACTGCAAAACGGTTTTCTTTAGGAGCAGACCATGAGCAATCCCACTACCATCAGCGGCATGCTTGATGCCAAAGGCCTCAAGATCGCCATCCTGGCCACCCGTTTCAACGACTTCATCGTGGACCGCCTGACCGGCGGCGCCCTGGACTACCTGGAACGCCACGGCCTCGATGCCAAGAACATCACCATCGTGCGCATCCCCGGTGCTTTCGAGATGCCCCTGGTCTGCCAGAAGCTGGCCGCCAGCGGCAAGTATGACGGCATCGTGGCCCTGGGCGCCGTGATCCGCGGTGCCACCCCCCACTTCGACTACGTGTGCAACGAAGCCAGCAAGGGCATCGCCCAGGTGATGCTGCAGTACAAGACCCCCATCGGCTTCGGCCTGCTGACCTGCGACAGCATCGAGCAGGCCATCGAACGCGCCGGTTCCAAGGGCGGCAACAAGGGCGTGGAAGCTGCCGCCGCCATGCTGGAAACCATCCGCGTGCTGGAGCAGCTGTAATCCATGAGCAAGGGTAAATCCGCCAGCCGCCGGGGCGAACGCGCCCAGGCTTTTCAGGTTCTGTACGGGCTGTCCTTCGCCGACGCCACCTCGCTGGAAGACGTGCGCCGCGCCTTCCTGCAGTCCCCCGACCATCAGGAGACCGAAGAAGGCGAGCTGCCTTCCGGTTTTGCCTGGGATCTGGTGCAGGGCGTGTGGAGCAGGCGCGATGAACTGGACAAGACCATCAGCCGCTTCTCGCGCAACTGGCGCGTGGACCGCATGGGTCGCGTGGAGCTGACCCTGCTGCGCCTGGCCATGTACGAACTGCTGTACCGCCAGGACGTCCCCGCCAAGGTCGCTATCAACGAGGCCCTGGAGCTGACCCGCCAGTTCGGCGAAGACAACGCCACCAGTTTTGTCAACGGTATTCTGGACGCCGCCGCCAAGGCTCTGGAAAAGGGTTCCCTCTCCGCCGGAGAGGATTCCACCAACTAAAAGCAGACAAGTGTCATGACGCAAGATCGTTATTCCCCGCAGGACATCGAACAGAAATGGCAGGAGCGCTGGCAGCAGCAGGATGCCTTTGCCTGCGACCATCACAGCGACAAACCCAAGTATTACGTGCTGGAGATGTTCCCCTACCCCTCGGGCAACATCCACATGGGCCATGTGCGCAACTATTCCATCGGTGACGTGGTGGCCCGCTGCAAGCGCATGCAGGGCTTCAACGTGCTGCATCCCATGGGCTGGGACGCCTTCGGCCTGCCCGCGGAAAATGCCGCCATCAAGCACAACACCCATCCGGCCAAGTGGACCTATGCCAACATAGACAACATGCGCGCGCAGCTGCGCCGTCTGGGCTATTCCTATGACTGGTCCCGCGAAGTGGCCACCTGCCGCCCCGAGTACTACCGCTGGGAGCAGAGCTTCTTCCTGCGCCTGCTGGAAAAGGGCCTGGTCTACCGCAAGAAGGCGCCCCAGAACTGGTGCCCCTCCTGCCACACCGTGCTGGCCAACGAACAGGTCATCGACGGCCTGTGCTGGCGCTGCGACAGCCATGTGGAACAGAAGGACCTGACCCAGTGGTTCCTGCGCATCACCGCCTACGGTGACGAACTGCTGCAGGACCTGCAGAAGCTGGAAGGCGGCTGGCCCGACCGCGTGCTCTCCATGCAGCGCAACTGGATCGGCAAGTCCACCGGTGCGGCCGTGCGCTTCGGCCTGCCCGCTCCCCTGGACGGCGTCGACCATCTGGAAGTCTTCACCACCCGTCCCGACACCGTGTTCGGCGTGACCTTCCTGACCCTGGCCCCCGAACATCCGCTGGTGGAAAAGCTCATCGAAGGCTACGAAAAGGCCGACGAAGTGCGCGCCTTCGTGACCCGCATCCGCAACATGGACCGTCTGGAGCGCCAGTCCGACAATCTGGAAAAAGAAGGCATCTTCACCGGCGCCTATGTGATCCATCCCTTCACCGGCGAGCAGGTGCCCGTGTGGCTGGGCAACTTCGTCCTGGCCGACTACGGTACCGGCGCCGTCATGGGCGTGCCCGCCCACGACCAGCGTGACTTCGAATTCGCCCGCAAGTACGGCCTGCCCGTCAAGGTGGTCATCAGCCCCGAAGGCGAGGTCCTCGACCCCGCCACCATGGAAGCCGCCTTCACCACCGAAGGCGTGATGGTCAATTCCGGCGACTTCGACGGCATGCCCAACACCGACGGCAAGAAGACCGTGGCCGAACGTCTGGAAAAGGAAGGCAAGGGCAAGGCCACCACGCAGTTCCGCCTGCGTGACTGGAACATCTCGCGCCAGCGTTACTGGGGCGCCCCCATCCCGGTCATCTACTGCGACAAGTGCGGCGTGGTGCCCGAGAAGGAAGAGAACCTGCCCGTGCTCCTGCCCCTGGATGCCCATGTGCGTGAAGACGGCCGCTCTCCCCTGCCCGAGACCGACTCCTTCGTGCGCTGCACCTGCCCCGTCTGCGGTGGCGAGGCCCGTCGCGAGACCGATACCCTGGACACCTTCGTGGAGTCCTCCTGGTACTTCGCCCGCTACACCGGCGCCCGCAATACCGAGAGCGCCTTCGATATGGACGCCCTCAAGTACTGGCTGCCCGTGGACCAGTACATCGGCGGTGTGGAACACGCCATCCTGCACCTGCTCTACGCCCGCTTCTTCACCAAGGTCCTGCGCGACCTGGGCTTCTACCCCGAAGGCCTGGACGAGCCCTTCACCAACCTGCTCACCCAGGGCATGGTGCTCAAGGACGGCAGCAAGATGTCCAAGTCCAAGGGCAATGTGGTGGACCCCACGGCCATGATCGCCAAGTACGGCGCGGACACCGTGCGTCTGTTCTGCCTCTTCGCCGCGCCGCCGGAGCGTGACTTCGACTGGTCCGACAGCGGCATCGAAGGTTCCTCGCGCTTCCTGCACCGCGTCTGGCGTCTGTTCATGGACGAGGCCGAACGCCTGTCCGCGGTCAAGGCCTGCGGCGCCGGTGCCGACGACGTGACCACGCCCGAAGCCCGCGACCTGCGCCGCCGCGAACACCTGACGGTCAAGAAGGTCACCGAGGACATGGGCAACCGCTTCCAGTTCAACACCGCCATCTCCGCGGTCATGGAACTGGTCAACGCCATGTACCTGTCCCGCGAAAAGCTGGGCAAGAGCGACGCCGAGAACCGCGTCTTCTCTTCGGCCATGGCCACGGTGCTGACCCTGCTCTCGCCCATCACCCCGCACCTGTGCGAGGAACTGTGGCAGCGCATGGGCCACACCTCTTCCCTGCAGGAAGAAGCCTGGCCCGTGTGCGAGGAAAGCGCCCTGGTGCAGGATACCGTCACCATCGCCCTGCAGGTCAACGGCAAGCTGCGCGGTACCATCGAAGTGCCCGCCGGTGCCGACAAGGCCCGGATGGAAGAAGTGGCCCTGGCCGACGCCGCCGTGCAGCGTCACACCAGCGGCCTGACCATCCGCAAGGTCGTGGTGGTGCCCGGCAAGCTGGTCAACGTGGTGGCCAACTAGCCCGCAGGGAGCCCCGCTCCGCAATACCGAACTGAACCGTTGCGGGGGAAGAAGGCCCGGACATGCCGTCCGCCTTTTTTCCCCGCAACGTCGTTTTCCATCCCGAACCCAGGACGTACCATGCCCAGACCCGGTTTTTCCTTTCTCGTCTGCCCGGACAGCCGCCTTTTGCAGGCCCGTCTGGAAGCCCTTGTGAGCGCCCAGGGCGACAGCAGCCGCTGGGAACGGCACGTCCACTGGGGGGACGAGGAGCCTTCGCCGCGCTTCTGGGAACAGCTCACCCTCCAGGGGCTGTTCGGCACGCCGCGCCTGCTGGTGGTGCGTCAGGCCCATCTCTGGCCCGCCGCGGTCTGGAAAAAGATCTCCGCCGCCCTGGCCCGGCCCTCGGAACAGTGCTGGCCTTTCTTCTGTCTGGAAGTGGCCTGGGAAAAAGGCCAGCCCAAGATCCCTGCCCACATCGCCAAGCTGCGCTGCCTGGGCTTTGCCGACCAGCAGGGCTGGATCTGGCGCAGCGAAGGCCTGAGCGAGCGCAGCATCAAGAAATATGTCCGCGACCGCGCCCAGGCCCTGGGCATCCCCTTCGAGGCCGACGCCTTCGAACAGTTCTGCACCTCCGTGCCCCCCGATGCCCAGGCCGTGGAGAACGAACTGGAAAAACTCCTGCTCCTGCGCCCGGCGGATGACGGGCAGGCCATGCCCTGGTCCGTCACCACGGACATGCTGGCCACCAGCTCCTGGGCCCCGGAATGCAATATCTTCGCCTGCATCCGCCATATGGAAGCCGGCAACCTGGCCGCTGTCTGGAAAGAGCTGGCCCGGGGCCGCAAGGACGTGGAAGGATTGCTCTTCCCCCTGCTCTCCCTGCTGGCCCGCGAGTTCCGCCAGCTCTGGCAGGCCTGCGCGGGCGAGAAAGTCCGCTTCCATCCCTCCGAAGCCAACGCCAAGCAACAGCTGGCACGCCGTCTGGGCCCCGCCGCCCTGGCCCGCTGTCTGGGCATGATCATGGACGCCGAGCTGGCCATCAAGAGCGGCCGCTGCACGCCTGAGCAAAGCCTGGACAAGCTGGCCACCGATCTTGTGGCCCTCTTCGCCGCTGCCCGGCGCTAGGGATTTTTGAAAGCCCACTGATTTTTTTGGGGAAGCCCCCCTTGTTCCGCTGTCGCCCGCAGCTTTCTCCGTCGCAACGGGCTCGGCCCGTGTCGCTTTTATTGGGGGAAGGGACCCCCTTTTGCTGGCGCGAAAAGGGGGTCCCTTCCCCCAAGCCCCCATCCTCCCCCAAACGCGCTTTCTTCCGGAAAATTTTTGCATGACGGTCAGACCTTCGACTCAAAAGGGCGAAACCTTCCACGAAGACATGTGACACGGCGCCTGCAATTCTCCGGGCGCACTCTATCCCCAAAAATCACAGACGACAGTCACAGGGCTCTCTGCCACAGGCAGTTGAGGGCCTGCATCATCAGCCCTTCCGAGCTTATGACTGGTCACGAAACCAAAGAGGACGCTCCCCGGGGCGTCCTCTTTGGCTTCCAGTAAAACGCGCTGGGGAGGGGGGGAATTTGAAGGGAGGGGGACACCTCTCGCGCCGGCAACGACCGAAGGCGGCCGCAGGCCGTGCCCGTTAGCGACGAAGGAGCCTTACGGGCATCGACAGCAGAGATGAGGGGTCCCCCTCCCCTCAATGAATCTCTTTTCTGCCCCTTGCGCTTGCCAAAAAGCATCTTACCTTATGACCGCAATGCCTGTATCCTCTGCCTCTCCTCATAGCGGCCACCGCAGCCGCCTGCGTCAACGACTGGCTCGCGAACCTCTGGCTGTGGCCGATTATGAGATCCTGGAACTGTTGCTGGGCTACGGGCAGCCGCGCAAGGATACCAAACCGCTGGCCCGGGAACTGCTGCTGCGCTTCCATAATATCCGCGGCGTGCTGGACGCTCCGCCGGAACAGCTGCTGGCCGTGCCGGGTTTCGGCCCCGGCCTGCTCTCCATGTGGCAGGTGCTGCGCGAAGTGCTGGCCCGCCATGCGGCCGCGCCCCTGTTGCAGGGGGTGGAAGTGGCAACGCCCCAGGCAGTGGCCGAGATGGCCCGGGCCCGTCTGGCCGGCAGCCAGCAGGAAGAATGCTGGCTGGCCATGGTCAATGCGGGCAACCGCCTCGTGGCCTGGGAACGCCTGCGCCAGGGCAATGTGGAAAGCGTCCCTTTGCTGCCCCGCGATGTACTGGAGCCTGCCCTGCGCTACAAGGCCAGCGGCATCATCCTGGTGCACAACCATCCGGGCGGCCAGACCCGGCCCTCCCAGCCCGACCTCATCTTCACCAATACCGTGCGGGAGCTGGCCGTCAACATGGGGCTGCGTTTTCTGGACCATGTGATCGTCACCGATAATGGCTGCTACAGCATCTGCCAGTGCAGGCACCTGTAAGCAGTCCGGGAGTATATATGTCTGATCAGAAAAAGAACGACCATCCGCTGGAGGACATGCTGTCCCAGTTGCAGGATGCCCTGAGCCAGGCGGTGGATGCCGCCGGACAGGACCAGGGGACGAGCGGCGACGAACAGGCGTCGGCCCCCGGCGAACAGCAGATCTCCGACCTGCTGCCGGTGCTGCCCGTTCGGGATGTCGTAGTGTTCAACTACATGATCCTGCCGCTGTTCATCGGTCGCGAAAAATCCGTCAAAGCCGTGGAAGCCGCCCTCAAGAAGGGCCGCCACCTGCTGGTCTGCACCCAGAAGGAAGAATCCACCGAAGATCCCGGCCCCAACGACCTTTACACTGCCGGTACGGTGGTGCAGGTCATGCGCATGCTCAAGATGCCCGACGGCCGCATCAAGATCCTGGTGCAGGGCGCCAGCCGGGCCAAGGTGGAAGGCTACCACCGTGTGGAGCCCTATCTGGAAGCCCGCATCACCGTCCTGCAGGAAGAGACGCCCCCGCGCGACGCCAAGATAGAAGCCCTGCTGCGCTCCGCCCGCGAGCAGAGCGAAAAGGTGCTCCAGCTGCGCGGCGTAGCCTCCCCGGACATCCTGGCCGTGCTCCAGGGCGTGGAGGAACCGGGCCGTCTGGCCGACCTCATCGCCGCCAACCTGCGCATGAAGACCGCCGAGGCCCAGCGCATCCTCGAAGCCGTGAACCCCGTGGAGCGCCTGATGCTGGTCAACATCCAGCTTGAGCGCGAGGTGGAAGTGGCCACCATGCAGGCCCACATCCAGAGCACGGCCCGCGAAGGCATGGACAAGGCGCAGAAGGAATACTTCCTGCGCGAACAGATCAAGGCCATCCGTCACGAACTGGGCGATGCGGCCTCCGAAGGCGAAGAAGAGCTGGACGAGCTGCGCAAGGCCCTGGACAAGGCCGGTCTGCCCAAGGACGTGCGCAAGGAAGCGGACAAGCAATTGCGCCGCCTGTCCGGCATGCACGCCGATTCTTCCGAGGCCAACGTGGTACGCACCTATCTGGACTGGCTGGTGGAACTGCCGTGGAAGAAGCTTTCCCGCGACCGTCTGGACATCGCCCATGCCAAGGCCATCCTGGATGAGGATCACTACGGTCTGGACAAGATCAAGGACCGCATCCTGGAATTCCTCAGCGTGCGCAAGCTCAATCCCCAGTCCAAGGGGCCCATCCTCTGCTTCGCCGGCCCTCCAGGCGTGGGCAAGACCTCGCTGGGCCGCTCCATCGCGCGGGCACTGGGCCGTCATTTCCAGCGCCTGTCCCTGGGCGGCATGCATGACGAGGCCGAGATCCGCGGCCACCGCCGCACCTACATCGGCGCCATGCCCGGCCGCATCATCCAGGCCATCAAACAGGCCGGGACCCGCAACCCGGTCATCGTGCTGGACGAAGTGGACAAGCTAGGTTCCGATTTCCGGGGCGACCCCTCGTCCGCTCTGCTGGAAGTGCTGGACCCCGAACAAAACCACACCTTCAGCGACCACTACCTGAACGTACCCTTCGACCTTTCCAAGGTCATGTTCCTGTGTACGGCCAACCATCTGGAGACCATCCCGGCTCCCCTGCGCGACCGTATGGAGGTCATCAGCCTGCCCGGCTACACCATGCAGGAAAAGGTGGAGATCGCCAAACGCCACCTGCTGCCCAAGAAGGTGACGGAGAACGGCCTGCGTGAAGGTGACGTCATCATGGACGATACCGCCCTTACCGCCGTCATCCGCGGCTATACCCGCGAAGCCGGCCTGCGCAACCTGGAACGGGAGCTGGGCTCCATCTGCCGCAAGCTGGCCCGCCAGCGTGCCGAAGGCAAGAAAGGCAGCTTCACCGTGGACAGCGCCATGGTGGAAAAACTGCTGGGCGCGCCGCGCTTCATCGAAGACGAGAAGGACAAGCGTCTCATGCCCGGCATGGCTCTGGGCCTGGCCTGGACCCCGGCCGGCGGCGAGGTGCTGACCATCGAATGCGCCTGCATGAAGGGCAAGGGCAACCTGCAGCTCACGGGCCAGCTGGGCGACGTCATGAAGGAAAGCGCCCGCATCGCCATGAGCTACATCCGCAGCCGGGCCGACAGCCTGGGCATCGACGCGGACTTCAGCGATACCCAGGACATCCACATCCATGTGCCTGCCGGTGCCGTGCCCAAGGACGGCCCCTCCGCCGGTGTCACGCTGACCTCGGCCCTGATCTCGGCCCTGAGCGGCCGCATCGTGCGAGCCGATACCTGCATGACCGGCGAGATCACCCTGCAGGGCCGGGTGCTGCCCGTGGGCGGCATCAAGGAAAAGATCCTGGCCGGTGTGGCACGCGGGCTCAAGCATGTCATCATCCCCAGCCAGAACGTCAAGGATCTGGAAGAGGTCCCCAAGGAACTGCTGAAAAAGATCAAGGTCCACCCCGCGCACACTTATGATGATGTGCTGGCCCTGGCCCTCGAACCCGTCAAAAAGACGGCCGCGCGTGCCAAGAAAGCCGCTCCGGCCACGGAAAAGAAATAACGCCGCTGTCGCCCCTGCAAGGCGGTAACGCGGATGGCCCGGGACGACATGGCGTTGCCCCGGGCCTTTTTGCTTTGCCCAGCCGCACACAGGACAAGGATATGACCCTTCAGGAACTGCTGACCTCGCTGACCCGCGGCCTGCATGCCGCAGGCACGGATGCCCCCGCGCTGGAGGCCCGCCTGCTGGCAGGCCATGTGCTGCACCTTGACCGCATCGGCCTGATGCTGGCCATGCCCTCCCCTGTGGCGGACGACGCAGCCGCCGCCATCCGCGCCCTGACCGCCCGCCGCTGCGCCGGTGAACCGCTGGCCCACATCACCGGGCGGCGCGAGTTCTTCGGCCGCGATTTCGAGGTCAGCCCGCAGACCCTCATCCCCCGGCCGGAGACCGAGCTGCTGCTGGAGATCGTGCTGCGGGAATGCGAAGGGCACAGGGACGTGCGCTTTGCGGATCTGGGCACGGGCACGGGCTGCATCGGCATCACGCTGGCTCTGGAGATGCCGCACAGCCGGGGCCTGCTGCTGGAATACAGCGCCGGGGCCCTGCCCGTGGCCGCCCGCAACATCAGCAGCCTGCAGGCCGCTGACCGTCTGGCCCTGGTACGGGGGGACATGTTCACGCCGCCGCTGTTGCCGCAGGGGCTGGACGTGCTGGTCAGTAATCCGCCCTACATCGCCGCTGCGGAAGAAGGCGAGGTCATGGCGGAAGTCCTGCACCACGAACCGCACAGCGCACTCTTTTCCGAGCAGGACGGTCTGCGCCACCTGCACGCCGTCATCCGTGCCGGACAGCAGGCCCTGAAACCGGGCGGCCTTATCGCCATGGAACACGGTTACCGCCAGGGCGAGGCCGTGCGCCGTCTGCTGATGGAGGCCGGTTACGGCGCGCCCCGCACCGAGCAGGATCTGGCCGGTCTGGACCGCTGCACCTGGGCCCGCCGGGGCTGATCCGCCGGAGGAACCAGCAGCAGCGGGCGTCCCTGCCCTCCCGCATCGGCAGGGCACTGCCAAGAGGCACCACCGCTCCCCTTGCTGCACACGCCATCGCCGCCGGCGAGGCCTGCGATGTGTGCCGCCCGCGAGCTGCACACATCTTGATAAAATTTTTCCGGCTCCTCTCCCCGCAGCGACCCTGTACGGAAAGGACGGGGCAGCACTCCGGCACTCCGTATCTTCCGCCGGGCACGTCGCGCGCGCCGAGGCCGGGCACGGCGAAAAAATTTCCCTCTTCCCGGCTAGGCCCGGAAGGCACTCTTTGCTATAGCAAGGCAAAGGTGTTCGTCATGGGAAGATACGCAGACCCCACGGAAAAAGCCATCCGCTGCCCGCTCAAGGGGCATCAGCGGCCCCTGCTGGCCTGTCTGGCCTGCCGGCATTTCCCCTGTCGCGCCATGACGGAAGAACGGCTGGCCCTGTTGCGCACGTCGCCCTTTGTCCAGCTGGATACGAAAAACTCAAAACTGCTGCCACGGAGGCACGTCATGTATATTTTCAGGATGACTTCTGGAGAACTGCGGGACGCTCCCGAAGATTTCAGCCCCGATGCCCCGGACTTCGAACAGCTGGCCGATGTGGAAGAAGTGCTGGTCATCGGCAAGGTGCTGGTCAAGCAGTTGCGCCTGGTGGCCAAGCCCCGGGAAGAGCGCGACCGCATCCGGGAACAGCTCTCCACGCCCGACCTTCCCGAGGAAGTGGAAGAAGAAAAGCCCCGCCGCAGACGCCGCAGCAGCGTCCGGGACGAGGACTGATGCCTTTGGGGACTGCATCCGTGCGGTCCCTTTTTCTTTTTCCCTTGCTGATTTTCCTTTTCGGGATGCAGGTCAGTTTTTTCCATCACCGGGATCCGCCAGCCCCGTCCGCCTTTTGTCCGCCTCTCTTCCCCTGCCCTGGCATGCCTTCCCCCTGACGGCGATCTTTTTTGCGGTGTCCGCCACTGCCAAGGGCACGCGCCCTCCCGGCCCCTGATCCCGGCCTTTCCCGTCCCTGACGGGCTGCATGTCCCTCTCCGGACCGCAAGAGCAAGGGCGCTCCCATCCGCTCATCCCGGGGCAGGACTTTTTCCATAAACGGCAGCCAACAAGCCGGCATCACGCATATTTTTTTGCTCTCCACGCGATGCTTGGGAAATGATTCCCAATCAATTCCGGCATGGACATTTTCCGCGTTACGGTTTAATGTCGCACATGCATAGATAAATCGACGACAACCATAGCGAACAATGACAGCGCCCCTGCCCGCCGGACACCACCGTACCGGCATCCGTACCGGGCCCGCCCCGGAACGAAAAAAGGACGCGCTGTTTTTTTGGCCCCGTATGGATGCAGATCATTCATCCATACATGAATCTCGCGAAGGTTGCCGGGAACATGACACCATCATTCCATATTCGACATGCCTTGCCAGACGACGGACGGACACGGGGTTCTCCTGCCGGATGACATGCAGGCCGGATAGCCTGAGGGGGAAACCATGGAAGAATTGACGAAACTTGTCTCCAACATCAACAGCTTCATCTGGGGCATGTACTGCCTTATCCCGCTGCTGTGTGGTGTGGGCATATACTTCACCATCCGGCTGAAGTTCATCCAGGTCCGCAAGTTCGGACAGGCCGTGCGCATGCTCTTCGGTGACCTTTCCCTGAAGGGCAAGCGCGCCGACAAGCACGGCATGAGCTCCTTCCAGTCCGTGGCCACCGCCATCGCCGCCCAGGTGGGTACCGGCAACCTGGCCGGTGCCGCCACCGCCATCGCCATGGGTGGTCCCGGCGCCATCTTCTGGATGTGGATCGCGGCCTTCTTCGGCATGGCCACCATCTTCGCCGAAGCCGTGCTCGCCCAGACCTACAAGACCACGGACGATCAAGGCCATGTCACCGGCGGCCCAGCCTACTACATCTCAAAGGGCCTCGGCAGTAAAAAACTGGCGGCCTTTTTCTCCATCTCCATCATCATCGCGCTCGGGTTCATCGGCAACATGGTCCAGTCCAACTCCATCGCCGATGCCTTCCAGACCGCCTTTTCCCTGCCTCCGCTGCTCATCGGCGTAATCATCTCCGCGCTCGCCGCGTTCGTGTTCTTCGGCGGCATGGGGCGCATCGCCGCCTTTACCGAAAAGGTCGTGCCCATCATGGCGGCCCTCTACCTGCTCGGCGGGCTTATCGTCCTGTTAGCCAACGCCTCCCACATCATCCCAGCTTTGAAGATGGTCTTCGTGGGCGCGTTCGATCCCGCCGCCGCCACGGGCGGCATCATCGGCGCGGGCGTCAAGGAAGCCATGCGCTACGGCGTGGCCCGCGGCCTGTTCTCCAACGAGGCGGGCATGGGCTCCACCCCGCACGCCCATGCCGTCGCCAAGGTGAAGTATCCCGCCCAACAGGGCTTTGTCGCCATCGTCGGCGTTTTCGTGGATACCTTTATCGTGCTGAATATGACCGCCTTCGTCATCTTCGTGACCAACTCCATCGACGGCTCCACCACCGGCATCGCCCTGACCCAGAAGGCTTTTGAAAGCGGCCTCGGGTCCTTTGGCATCACCTTTGTGGCAATCTGCCTGTTCTTCTTCGCTTTCTCGACCATCATCGGCTGGTATTTCTTCGGCGAGC
>ERZ1673703.1949-NODE-1949-length-14447-cov-4.465397_pt1 | contig 14447 bp, 10 predicted proteins | sample MGYA00580233_ERZ1673703 | MGnify/ENA primary metagenome ERZ1673703 (study PRJEB41218, sample SAMN15661748) | gut metagenome | host: Homo sapiens | place: Canada: London | collected 2015-08-20/2019-03-30 | study: EMG produced TPA metagenomics assembly of... | reverse complement strand
GCCATTTCGTCGGTGCATTCGCCGTGTTGCTTGGTGTGGTGATTCTGCTGCTGCCCAGCCCGTACGTCATCGAGATGCCCGGACCCACCCAGGATGTGCTGGGCAAAGTTGAGGATGGTGCGGTTATCGACATCACTGGTACCGGCGTGACGACGTATAAGGATTCCGGCAAGCTGCTGCTGACCACGGTGAACGCGTCCGGCGTGCCCGGGTACCCGATCATCAACGCGCAGGCCGTCTGGGGTTGGGGCAATCCGCAGGTGGAGGTCATGCCGCGTGAGGCCACGGTACCGGTGGGCCAGAGTGCGGACCAGTATCAGAAGAAAGTCGAACAAGACATGGCCGGTTCCCAGGATTCGGCCAGTGCCGTCGGTCTGGCGTATGCCAAAGCCCATGCGGACGAACTGGGCATTGACGCCAGTGCATTGCAACACGCCAAGGTGACGATGCACGTGGACAGCATCGGCGGGCCGTCCGCAGGCATGATGTACACGCTCGGTCTCATCGACAAACTCACCCCCGCCAACGAGAGCGGCGGCAAGACCATCGCCGGCACCGGCACCATAGACAAGGACGGCAAAGTCGGCAGAATCGGCGGCATAGAGCTGAAGATGCTTGGCGCCAAGCGCGATGGCGCCACATGGTTCCTGGCCCCCGCGTCGAATTGTTTGGATGTGGCCGGCCGCGTGCCGGATGGTCTGCGCGACGTCAAGGTCGCCACGCTGAACGAGGCGTATCAGGCGTTGGTGGCCATCGGCAAGGGGCAGGCCGACGATTTGCCTCATTGCGAGGCATGACACGCGCGGCCAGTCGTTGTTTCTGGTGAGACGACTCGCATGGGTCTGCCCACAATGCGGCGATTTTCGGCCGCGTTAACGCATTTGTTCGCGAAGACTTGCTAATGTGTCCCCTGTGAATCAAACGGCATCACAGAACGCTGAAGAATTTGGTTTCGAGCCCGGCGATATCGTCCAGGAGTGGCTCTGGGACGACGACGTGGACGATTCCATTCGTGCCCAGATTGAAGAGCTCACGGGCGAGGATCTCGTGGACGAGGACTACGACTCCGCTGTGGACGGCGTCATCGTATGGTGGCGCGACGGCGATGATGAGGACGAATTGTCCGATACGATCGTTGACGCCTACGCGGTACTGGGCAATGACGGCCCGCTGTGGATACTGACTCCCAAGCCCGGCCGTCCGGGTGCCGCCAGCTCCTCCACCGTGCAGTCCGCCGCACAGACCGCCGGTATGAACGCCGCCACCCCGCTGACCGTCAGCTCGGACTGGAACGGCATCCGCCTGCGCGCATTCGGCAAAGGCCGCTGATAAACCTCAATCAATACGCTTGACTTTAAGCGTGTTGACTGGCGTCGCGTGCTGCGTAGTGCTGCTGGGCGTGACTGAATGTCATTGCGATTGAGCGCTACGGCACGCGTATGCGACACCACGTGTCGCGTAGTGCCGGCCATGCGCTATTGTTGTCATTTGCGGGCAATTAGCTCAGTTGGTTAGAGCGCCACCTTTACACGGTGGATGTCGGGGGTTCGAGTCCCTCATTGCCCACTTTCATTTTTTTTTCATCACTTCATGGAATCCCCTCATTCCACGGATATAGGCTGTGACGATATTCCTTGACAGTCTTCGGCAAGGGTTCTGAAATCTCAATGAGATGCGTGCAGAAGGAAGCTTGCAGTACTGCTACAAAATCGTGAATTTCGGTCTTCTTGGTCAGATGCGTCTCAATAGTCACGTAAAGTTGTGGCAGAGTGTTTATATCCAGCAGGAGGTCGAATAGCCGATGGCGCAGGAACTTCGTGAAGGGGACGGCAAGTCAGGCATCGCACGTGCGGGCAAGCGCAAGTGGGGGTATGACCCCGCTCAGGTGGACGCTTTCCTGGAGCGCGCCCATGCTCTGTATGACAGCGAGGGCATGAATCTCACCCAGCATGACATTCAGAACGTGTCCTTTGATTTGCGCAAGAACGGCTATGTGATCGCACAGGTTGACGCCGCGCTTGGACGTCTGGAACGTGCCGTGGTCGATAAGCAGACCACATGGGAGATCGCACAGCATGGGCGTGTGACGTGGAAGGCGAAGACCGAGAAGCTGTATCACGAAGTCCAGAACCATGCGGAGCGTAACGAGCGCGAACGCTTCAAGTCCGGAGCGCCCAAGCAGCCTTCGTACGATAAGAAGCAGGTGGATCGTCTGGTCGACCAGATTGTGGACAAGGCGGCGGCCGCATTGGGCGTTGACGGCGTTACCGAAGACGATGTACGGTCTTTGGCCGATCTCAATGCGAATACGGTCAACAATGTGATCTTCACCCAGCGCAAGGGCAAGAAAGGCTATGACGAGCGACAGGTCGATTACTTCCTGAACGCCTGCGTGCAGTTGCTGAGTCGCTTGGAATCCTATGCCCGTGTGGCCGATTTCGTGTCCGGCGAGCCTGCGGCTCCTGCCCAGACCGCCACGAACGTGACCGTTCAAGCGAACGGCGTCTCACCGTTGTTCGCTTCCGGAACGCAGCGCCCGGCAACTGACGAACGTTTTGCTCCGGCTGCCGTTGCTCATGACGAATCATTCGATGCCCTGCATCAGGCCGAGCAGAGCCTGTTCACGGCTCCGGCTCCGGTTGCTCCCGCAACGCCGGCCGCGGCGGCGCCGATCTCCTATGCGCCGGCTCCTGCATCGTTCGATGCTTCCACAAGCACCAATAGCACCACAAGCACCAATAGCACCAATGCGGAACAGCCGGTTTCCTTTGCTCCCGCAGCATACCCGGTGCATGCGTCCAACGAGTCTGCGGCGAAGCCCGTCTCCGAGACGCCTTCCGTGGCTCCTACCGCAGTTGCTGCGGCTGAGCCTCCCGTCAGTGCCCCGTCCGCGCCGGTTTCCGGTGTGACCGCTGGCAGCGTCCCCTCGTTTGCTCCGGCACAGGCAGCTCACGAACCCGCAGCTCCGTCATCGACCCCGTCGGTGTTCGCGGAACAGCCCGTGGATATGGTGCAGAACGATTCCTCTTTGGCCGCTCTCGCCCACATGGCTGCGGTTTCTCAGGAACTTCCGGCAGTGGATGCACCGTCCTTCGCTCCTAAGATGCCCAGCCTTGATGCACCGAATGCGCTGAAATTGAATGAGGTACCGGGTTCGGTTTCATCCCCGGCACCCTCCGCCCCGGCAGTACAGCCTGTGAATAGCACTGCTGACGAGGCTGCGTCCGCTGCTATGCCGGTCTCCTTTGCTCCCACCAGCAAGCCGGATCGTAACACGAACTCCATTCCGGTTCGCGTATCCGATAGTCAGCCTGCAGACAGCACGATCTCCCGTCCGGCTGCGGAATCATCTGAATACGTTGCCGCCTCCCATGATACGGAAGCAGCTCAGCCGTCACAGGATAAGCACGATTCCAGCGATTCGTTCCCGCTGCTGTTCCCGCTTGGCGGTAACTTCGATTCGGATATCCCCGACCTGTCGTTCCCCACACTGAACAATGACGATTCGAAGAAGGAACAGTGAGCATAGCCTCCAACTCCACTGTCATCATTCTCGGATCCACCGGATCCATCGGCACCCAAGGACTTGACGTCATCTCGCGTCATCCTGAACGATTTACCGTCACCGGTCTGGCGGCGGGCGGAGCACATATCGAGCTGCTGGCGCAACAGGCCGCACAGTTCCATGTGTCCGAAGTCGCGGTGTTTGATGAGACCAAGGTTCCAGCGCTGCAAGCAGCTCTCGCACAGGCCGGCGCACAAGGTGTCCGCGTGACCGGCGGTCCGGATTCGGTCATCGCCATGGCCGGCTCCGGTGCGAATGTCGTATTGAACGGCATCACCGGCTCCATCGGACTCGAACCGTCGATCGCGGCGCTCAAGGCCGGTTCCCAGCTGGCATTGGCCAACAAGGAGTCCGTAGTCGCGGGCGGGCATCTGCTGTTCAGCGCGCAAGTGCGCGAGAACCAAATCAACCCGGTCGATTCCGAGCATTCCGCCATCTGGCAATCCCTGCGCTCCGGAACCCACGCCGAAGTCGCCAAGCTTGTGGTCACCGCCTCCGGCGGACCGTTCCGCGGCTGGAAACGTGCCGACATGGAGAACATCACTCCCGAGCAGGCGCTGCATCATCCGACGTGGAACATGGGGCCGGTTGTCACCATCAACTCCTCCACACTGATGAACAAGGGCCTCGAAGTCATCGAGGCGTCCCGCTTGTTCAACGTGCCGCCTGAACGCATCGACGTGACCGTGCACCCGCAGTCCATCGTCCATTCCATGGTTGAATTTGTGGACGGCGCCACGATTTGCCAAGCTTCGCCGCCAGACATGCGTCTGCCCATCGCGCTGGGTCTGTCCGCGCCGGACCGCATGACCAATGTGGCCGCCGCGTGCGACTGGACGAAAGCCGCAACTTGGACCTTTGAACCGTTGGACGATGAGGCGTTCCCTGCCGTGCAACTGGCCCGCCACTGCCTGGCCGCCTCCGAGAAGCATACGGCGGTGCTCAATGCTGCCAATGAACAGGCCGTGCATGCCTTCCTCGAGCATCGTCTGCCATACCTCGGCATCGTGGACACGGTCAAAGCCGTGCTGGACCAGATGGACGCCGAGCTTCGTGGTAACCCGCTGTTCACGGACGTGGAGGAAATGAACCAGCTTGAGCTTGAAGCCCGCCGACGCGCCGACGACCTGATAAACAAGCAATGATGAATACCTTGAATACGGAAAATCCCATCGAAAAGCCGTTCCGCAAAACCGGTGATCCGGTCGACCTGACCAGCGAATCGCCCTTGCACCCGCGCCGCAAGTCCCGCCGCATCATGGTGGGTCCGGTGCCGGTGGGCGGGGGAGCGCCCATCTCCGTGCAGTCGATGACCAACACGCTCACGGCCAACGTACCTGCCACGTTGCAGCAGATCGCCGAACTGACCGCCGCCGGCTGCGACATCGTGCGCGTGGCCGTGCCGAGTCAGGACGATGCCGACGCACTGCCGGAAATCTGCCGCAAATCGCCGATTCCGGTCATCGCCGATATCCACTTCCAGTCCAAATACGTGTTCCAGGCCATCGACGCCGGCTGCGCGGCCGTGCGCGTGAACCCTGGCAACATCCGTAAGTTCGACGAAGTCGGCCCGGACATCTGCAAGGCCGCCACCGACGCAGGCATCTCGCTGCGTATCGGTGTGAACGCCGGCTCGCTGGACAAGGAACTCTACGCCAAATACGGTGGCCCGACTCCGGAAGCGCTGGTGGCCTCCGCCTTGAAGGAAGCGCACATGTTCGAGGACGTCGGCTTCCACGATTTCAAGATCTCCGTCAAACACCATGACGTCATCACCATGGTCGAAACGTACCGACTGCTCGCTTCCAAGGGCGATTGGCCGCTGCACCTCGGCGTCACCGAGGCCGGCCCTGCTTGGCAAGGCACCATCAAATCCTGCCTGGCGTTCGGTGCGCTCTTGGCCGAGGGCATTGGCGACACGATTCGCGTGTCTCTCTCCGCGCCGCCGGCCGAAGAGGTCAAGGTGGGTTGCAAACTCTTGGAATACATGGGATTGCGCCCCCGCAAGTTCGACATCATCTCCTGCCCGAGCTGCGGCCGCGCCCAAGTGGATGTGATCCAGCTCGCCTCCGCCGTCACCGAAGGCCTGAAGGACGTGACCGCGCCGATCCGAGTGGCCGTCATGGGTTGCATCGTCAACGGTCCGGGCGAGGCACGCGAAGCCGACCTCGGCGTGGCCTCCGGCAATGGCAAGGGCCAGATCTTCATCAAGGGCAAGGTCATCAAGACCGTGCCCGAAGACCAGATCGTCGACACGCTGCTCACCATAGCGAACGATATCGCCGCCCAAATGGAGGCCGACGGTCAAGTCCCCGTCAATTCCACCGGCCCGGTCGTGGTCCCAATCCAGCACCCCGGTCACTGATTCGGCCGAATAGGCCCTCGGCATAAATATCGCGGTCAGATTACAATAGCGCACGTGCCGCAAGAAGAAGAGCATCGCCTGACTGTTCGATCCAAGCCGTGGACCAGCACCCACCGGCTGATGGTCAGCCTGCCCATCTTCATTATCCTGATTGGCGTGCTGGTCTCCATTTCCAATCTGACCACGGTGCCTTGGAACATCGAACCCACCGGCCAGTCGATGGCCACGCTCACCGACGATACCGAAGTCACCTTCGATAACCCGTCCGGAGAAACGCTGCCGGCAAAAGGCACGTATGAGGTCACCGAGCGATACATCACGCTGAACATGACCAGCGACGGCAATCTGACCAAGGAGTCCGGTGCTCGGGGCAAGGCCAATGCGGACGGCGTCCAAGCTATCAAGGTATTGATTCGGGAACCTCAGAACGCATCAGGCAAGCGCCCCGGCGTGGTGTTCATGCACGGTGCCGGATACGGCACCTGTGACAACTCCTTTGGCGACGTGGCCTCCGGTATGGCTTCGGCCGGCTTTGTGACCGCAGTGCTCGACAAACCCGTCTGGAACACCACCGACATCAACCGCGATTATCCGGCCTCAGCCAAGGCTTATGATCAGGTCATCGAATACCTGCGAGACCAAAGCGATGTAGACGAGGCCAAGGTCGGCATCTATGCCACCTCCGAATCGACATGGATCTCCTCGTATCTGCTCGAGGACGATCCGGACGTCGCCTTCCAGATTCTCCTGAGCCCGATGGTGTTCAGCCCACGCCAATCACTGGGATTTTTCGTCACCCAGGACTTCACCCTTGTTGGCGCGAACGAAGGCTATCAATCCATCGTCCAACGTGTGTTCAGCGCGGACACCGGCCTGTTCGGACTGAACAATTTCGACCTCGCCACACTCAAACCCGCCGCCTACGCCGTACCCACCTATGTGGCTTACGGTTCGAAAGACGTGATGACGGCGCAGGTCGACGGTGTGCGTGCGATTCTCTACAACGCCCACAAAGCCGATAACTGGAATGTGACCGTGCGCAGCTACCCGGTCGCCAACCATGTGCTGCGCTTGGGAGATGAGTCCGAAGCGGGCACCCCGTTTGCGGACGCCTATGTGGACGATCTCATCGACTGGGCCGTCGGCACTTCCGCCGGACTCACGCAGACCAGTGAAAAGGTGGCCGGCACCAATCTGTACCAATCAATCGGTCTGCCGGGCGCTTTGAAGGCAAGACGCGTCGGCACCATTTATGGTGTGATTCTGCACGTCACGGTGGTACTGCTGCTGCTCGCATCCATCGTGCTGGCACTGGTGGCGCTGGGTCGCAAAATCGCGGCGGATGCCCGATGGCGGCGAGAGAAGCGCGAGGCCAAACGTGCGGGCATGCTGATACCGGAACGGCCTGTGGTACTCGGTTTCGCACATGGTTTCGGCAATGCGCTGCTGACTTTGACCCTCACCACTCTTGCCACATTGCTCATCTTCTTCGCCGGACTCGGACAGGTGATCATGGGCGTGGTCAAACTTGCATGGGGTAGCGCACCTACCGAGACGCCGGGTGTCATGTATTGGAGCTGGCCGGTCATCCAAGTGGTGTCCGTGCTGGTGCTATGGGCTTGGTCCCGCGTCTTTATGCATCTGATAGAAGTCGCTTCCGTCCGCGGCCTGATTCAGATACCCCCTCGTCGCGAATCCGTTCGAGACATCGTCACCGGTGCTGACCCGGTACTGGCCTCCACCCGTCTGGGCCGAATCCTGTTCTGGCTGGTGGCCTTCACCATGCTGTACATACTGTTGGTGTTCGCCTTCTGGGGTCTGTTTATTTACTGACTACTTCATTGAGTAGAGTCTGCCAGGCGTCGCGGGGAAAGGAGATGAGATGTCGCTGTACCGAGACGAAGGTGTGGTGTTGCGCACCTCCAAACTGGGCGAGGCTGATCGTATCATCACCATCCTGACGCGTGGGCATGGCAAGATTCGGGCGGTCGCCAAAGGCGTACGTCGCACCAAATCACGCTTTGGTGCCAGGCTCGAGCCGTTCATGCGAGTCGATGTGCTTATCGCTGAAGGCCGCTCGCTTGACGTGGTCTCCCAAGCTGAAGCGGTCGCCGCTTATGGTGCTCCGATCGCGGCGGATTATGCGGCGTATGAGGCCGCCAACGTCATCGTTGAGACTATCGATAAAATCGCCAGCACCGAACATGAGCAGCTGCCGAACCAATATCGGCTGCTCATCGGCGCGTTGAACGCGCTCGCCAAACAATCCCACGCCCCGCAAGCCATAGGCGACTCCTATGTGATGCGCGCCTTGGCCTTGGCCGGTTGGACGCCACGATTGGGCACTTGCGTGGTATGCGGCAAGGCGGAGCCGGCGTACCTGTCCATCGCGTCCGGCGGTGTGATGTGCGAAGCCGACCACACTACCGATGCGCGCCGTATCGCACCGTTCGTGTTAAACCAGTTCGATGCACTGATTCGTGGCGATTGGTCGGTGCTTGATGCCGCGCCTGTGGAGCGGGTTGTGCAGGAGTTGGTTGAAGATTGGGGGGAGTATTACCTCGAACGCCCGATTCGTTCGCTGCGCTTGATAGATTCATGAGTATGGCTTTTGAGAACGTTGATTACACGTCGTTGGACATTCCCGCAGCTCCGTTCAGCGACCCCGCTCGTATTCCCGACTTCCCCAAGAACAAGGTACCCCGCCATATCGGTGTGATTATGGACGGTAATGGTCGTTGGGCCAAGCAGCGCGGCATGGTCCGCACCAATGGCCATCAGGCCGCCGAACCGGTGGTGTTCGACACTATCGCCGGTGCCATCGAAGCCGGTGTACGGTATTTGAGCCTGTACACGTTCTCCACTGAAAACTGGAAGCGCTCGCCACAGGAAGTGCGCTTCCTCATGGGTTTCTCGCGTGAAATCATCCACCGCCGTGTGGAACAGATGGACGAGTGGGGTGTGCGCGTGCGCTGGTCCGGCCGTCGCCCCAAGCTGTGGAAGTCGGTGATCGACGAGCTTGAAGCCGCCGAGGAGCGCACCAAGAACAACAAGGTCATCGATGTGGTGTTCTGCATCAACTATGGTGGCCGTGCTGAAATCGCCGACGCCTGCGCCGCCATCGCTCGCGAAGTGCGCGATGGCAAGATTTCCGGCGACCGTGTGACTGAGAAGATGATTGCCGACCATCTGTACAATCCGGACATTCCCGATTGCGACTTGGTGATCCGTACTTCCGGCGAACAGCGCACCTCCAACTTCCTGCCGTGGGAGGCCGCCTACGCCGAGCTCGACTTCGTGCCCGAACTTTTCCCGGACTGCGGCCGTGACGTGCTATGGCGCTCCATCGACCATTACATCCACCGCGATCGCCGATTCGGCGGTGTGAAATAGTCCTTGTTAGGCCCCCTCTGACGGGCTGAGCCGTAAAGCAAACGCCCGGTGGACTGTTTGTAGGCGAAGTCGAGACGAGAGTCGAGCCAGAAGAATGCGAGCGGCAGCTTGTCCGTAATTGCGGTCGAGCTGCCCGTGTAGCGGACTGAGGGGAGTTACCGGCACACCTCAGCCATCCTCTCTACAAACTCATCCAAAAAACGTCCCGAATCCACACCAAGTGCCACATGCACATGCGGCATGGAATGATTCACCAGCCCAACCGGGTCTCCGGTGGTCCGGCCTCGTACTCCATTGAAATCACCGGTATTGGTCTCCGCGCGCAACGCAAGATCAAAACAATCGACCAGTGAAGAATCAAGTGCAACCGCCGCCGCCAACGGATCATGCAACGGCATGCCGCCAGAGAACAGTGCGGGGTCGGCTTCCAAATTTGCCTTGATGGAAAAGTCCGCGAGATCAGCCAAGAACCGCCCGCGCTTGGTCCCCGTCGCACGCCACCGGTCGGCCGCCGATTGCGGTAGCAAACACTGGTGAGTCACATCAAGTCCCACCAGTGTGATGTCTGCGCCGGAATGAAATACACGATTCGCGGCCTCAGGGTCTTGGATGATATTCGTCTCAGCTACCGCATCCCAACAATTACCGGGTTGGGTAAGCGTACCGCCCATCATCACCAGCCTGAGTTTCGATGCAATATCCGGTGCTCGAGTAATAGCCGCATCCACATCCGTCAACGGCCCGGTAGCCAGCACGGTAACGTCTCGGCCAAACTCGCGAACCTGCTCAATCAGATACTCAATCCCATCCGCAGCATCAACGGAGCATCTCCTTTTGCCCCCGCTGGCGAGAGCTGTCGGCATAGCCGACTGGGGGTGGCCCACCGACCGAGAGCGGTTCACACGAGAACAAGCACCCAACGCCGGATGAGCATGAACATCCCCCGCCAAATACCCGCCAACAGAAACAACCTCATCGGGCACATCCACAGACATATCATCACCAGGCACACAAGCTCCATCAGCCAGAGCCCCGGACCCTGCCAGCCGAGTATTCCCCAGTCCATCATCCCCGTGGAACTGGGCACACCCTGCATCAGGAATAAACGCATCAGCCCAAGAAGGATGCTCAGACCCTAAAAACACTGGAATATCCGCCCGACCAAACAAATCAAGCACCGCGCAAGTATTGGCATAAGCCGTGTTCGCATCCACATTGCCATAACTGGCAATCACGCCACCCAACTCGCACTCATCCGTCGACCCCAACAAATACGCCAACGCCAACGCATCATCAACACCCGTATCTATGCTGGCAATAATGCGGTCAGGACATTGGACCATAGAATCGTCTCCTTGTTAGCGTAATCCGCTATGAATAACCTTATCGGCCGATACGCAAAAATGCGTCCTTTCCTCATGGGAAGGACGCATTTTTGCGTAGATTCAAACTCGGAATATCGGAAATTACTTGCCGATGAATTCGTCGGTGGCAAGGTCCTTGGCCTGCGGGGCCTCATGAATTATCTTGTCATGACTGTCGGTGTATGCGTCTTCTTCAGCCAGGAAGTCGAAGTATTCCTGAGCGCCCTTGAAGTCGTTGGTGCCGAGCACGAAAGAGCCGTCCTTGATCTTGGCCGGATCGCCCCAGTACTGGCCGTCGACGATAACCTGCATGCTCTTCTTGACGAATTCGGGCTTGAGGTTGGCGTCAGGGGCTTCGTCCACGAGAATCTGCGCGGCGTCATCCGGGTTGGCGTACGCGTACTCGTAACCCTTTTGAGTGGCCTGAGTGAACTTCTTGACCAGGTCGGGATTGTTCTTGATGGTCTTGTCGTTGGTGATGATGCCGATGGTGTCGGCGTTGCCGGGCACGCCATAGTCAGGCTCGGTGAAGCAGTTGAGCTTCGGGCCGTACATGTCGGCTTGCACGCCTTCCCACGTGGCGTAGAAGCCTCCGAAATCGGCCTTGCCGGATTCCATGGTCTGGAAGGTGGAGGTGCCGACGGTCACCTTGTCGAATTCGCCCTTGCCACCATCGGTTTGGATCATGCGGCGCACCACGGCATCGGACTCGTTGGAGCCGAAGGTGGCGAAGGTCTTGCCATCCAAATCCTTAGGGGACTTGACGGCGGTGTTGGACGCCAGTGCGCACCAAATGGCGCTCGGCTTCTGCTGCACCTGCAGCACCTGCTTGATGTGAGCGCCCTTCAGCGTGTAGACGCCCACGTTGGTCAGGTTGGACAGGGCGAAGTCGGCCACACCGTTGTTCACGGCCTGTTCGGCACCGGCCTGGGCCACGGCCACGATATCCACGTCAAGGCCGGCGTCCTTGAAGTAGCCCTTGTTCTTGGCCACGTACACGCCGATGTGGTTGGTATCGGGTGCCCAGGAAAGCATGAAAGTGACCTTCTTGAGGTCGGAGGTGTTGGAGTTGGAGGAGTCGGCGGTGTTGGTCTGGCCACATGCGGCGAAACCGAAAGTCATGGCAAGGGCGCCCACGAGGGCAGCGGCCTTGGATACAAGGCTTTTCTTCATAATGATGGTTCCCTAATTCGTTGTCTCTCTATCGTTCTCTGGGATTGCTTCGAACGGAAGTCGGCAGAAAACGATATGGAGGGCCTTGATTTCCGTTCGACCAGCGTCCCCGACATTCCCTATGAAAGCTCGGGAAAGCCGGTTTGCCACACGCTGGTAAAGCTGTTCCATTATAGAGACAGGGTTGGAGACCTCATGAGAAGCCGCCTCGTTCAGTCGGTCCTGGCCGCCGGCTCGTGCCTTTGACGGTAAAAAAGAACTACTGGTCCGCGTCGGGGTCTTCGTCGTCGCCGGCCGGGCCGAGCAGGATGCGCTCGCTGGCGTTTACCGCCAGCATCAGTACGCATGTCATCAGGATAATGACGATGGTGGCGGAGAAGATCAGCGGTGTGCGGAATGAATTGTAGGCAGCCTGCAGCCAGATGCCGAGGCCCTTGCGTGCGCCAAGGTATTCAGCGGTGGATGCCGTGGCGAAGATGTATGCGGCAGATACTCGGATACCGCCATAGATCTGACGTGCGGCAACGCGCAGCTTCACGTGCCAGAGCGTCCAGACCGGGGTCGCGCCGCAGGTCAATGCGACGTCGGAATAGAACTGGGGCACTGCTTCTAGTCCGCGCACAGTCTGCACGGCGATGGGGAAGAGGCCGAATACCGCCACGATTACGATTTTGCCGGAAATCTCAAAACCGAACCAAATCAGGAACAACGGGGCGATGGAAATCAGCGGCATGGTTTGTGCGGCGGCAAGCAGCGGATAGAACGCCGCGTTGAACGTGTGCGAGCAGTACAGTGCAATGCCGATCATAATGCCGAAGAACACGGCAAACAGGAAGCCGACCACGCCCTCATAGCCGGTGATTGCCGCGGCCGGGCCGAGCGTGTTCCATGTTTCGATGGTGGCGGCGAAAATCTCGCTTGGCGCGGAGATCATCGTGGGGGAGACATGTCCTAGATCCACCCACGTTTCCCAGACTGCCAGCAATACGATGACGGCGATGGCGGTGGGCATGCGGCGCTTGAGGCGCTTGGCGATGGACATGGGATGTCACCTTGCTTTCCGCGCCAGTCCGGTTTGCTGGTGGCGCTTGCGGCCGGGGCGTGGAACAGTAAGGTGAGGAGCCTGCGCGCCTGCCGGTCGTGTGATGGATTGTGTTATATGCCGTCCATCAGTATAGGCGAAGGCGAACGACAGGGCGCACAAAAAACCTCCCTCGTCAGAGGGAGGTGAGAGAGCTACTCCAGTCCGATGGACTTCATGTGGTGGAGCTTCAGGGAATCCACCTTGAGACTACCGGACTCGGCGACGAGCTTGATGGCGCGCGGGCCTTCGGAGGCGTAGGAGTAGGAGCTCAGCACTTGGTGGCCACCGTTGACGTAGACCTCCACGGAGCCGCGATCCACGAACACACGCAGGTCCAGCTTGCCGGAGGCCAGTTCGGCGTCGGTCAGTGGGGCGGCGCGGTAGCCGCGATCGCCGTTGGCCATGGCCTGACGATCCACCACCACGCGGCCGATCTGGCCGTCATAAGCCACGTAGGTGTAGGCACCGTCCTCAGTGGCGTGAATCTTCAGACCCGCACGCTCGGCAGTGGAGGCAGCCAAGTCGATGGTCATTTCGATTTCCACGGCCTCGGCGTCGTCGGCGATGATCTGCTCGCCATCCATGTCGAGTGTGATCGAACCATGGTCGAGGGTATCCTCGCGCAGGCCTTCCATTTCGGCGACCGGTGCGGTGACCACGTCGCCGTCATCGCCAAGGGTGATCTCGCGCGGCAGGGTGAGCTGGCCACACCAGCCGTCATCCTCCATGGGAATCGGCTGCACGAACGGGCTCATCCAGCCATAGACGATCTGACGGCCGTCCACATTGAAGGACTGCGGGGCGTAGTAGTTGTGGCCGCAATCCCACAGGCGGAACTCGGTTTCCGGCTTGAATTCGCCGCCCGGCTCCCACGTGCCGATCATGTAGCCGGCGTTGCTGACGTTGCGGTTCATGAAGCCGCTGGGCTTGGACCCCATGGCGGAGAAGCCAATGACCCACTTCTCGTTGCCGTCCTTGTCTTTGATGGGGAAGAAGTCGGGGCATTCGAGCATGAACACATCCGGATCCGGGTGCTGGAAGAGCACGCGCTCGTATTCCCAGCGGACCATGTCCTTGGAGGAGAACAGCCACATCTGGCCGCGCTTGTCCGCAGAGGAGACACCGAAGGTCATGTACCAGGTGTCGCCGGTCTTCCAGACCTTCGGGTCGCGGTAGTGGTGGTCGACCTTGTCGGTCGGGCAGTCGATGATCATGCCCTGCTTGGTGGCGGAGGTGAGCTCGTCATTGTCCGGCAGCGCGGTCATCTGCACCTGCCAGTCGCCGCCGGTGTTGTCGTGGCCGTTGGCCCAACGGTGGCCGGTGTAGTAGAAGCGAAGGTCTCCGTTGTCGTCGATGACGGCAGAACCGGAGAACACGCCGTCCTTCTCCTGCTCTAGAGACGGTGCGAACATGATGGGCTCGCGCTTCCAGTTGAGCATGTCGGTGGAGGAGACGTGGCCCCAGTGCATCGGACCCCACTGGGTGCCGTACGGGTGCAGCTGG
>ERZ1673703.1947-NODE-1947-length-14453-cov-3.752605_pt1 | contig 14453 bp, 9 predicted proteins | sample MGYA00580233_ERZ1673703 | MGnify/ENA primary metagenome ERZ1673703 (study PRJEB41218, sample SAMN15661748) | gut metagenome | host: Homo sapiens | place: Canada: London | collected 2015-08-20/2019-03-30 | study: EMG produced TPA metagenomics assembly of... | reverse complement strand
GGCGATAAACGTCGTATAGACCGCCGTCTTCATTTCGCCCAGTTTTTTCGCGCCGAAGAGCTGAGAGACGATGACCGAGCAGCCGATGTTGCAGCCGAACGCAAACGCGATGAAGATCAGCGTGATTTCATAGCTGTTGCCGACGGCAGCCAGCGCGTTTTCGCCGATGAATTTGCCCGCGACAAAGCTGTCCGCGATGTTGTAAAGCTGCTGAAAGATGATGCTGCCGAAAAGCGGCAGGCAGAATTTCCAAAGTACCTTCGCCGGATCGCCGACCGTCAAATCCTTATTCATGGCTGTTCCCCTTCTGTAAGCTTTCGCAAAGCAGATCCACGCATCCGTCCACGCCGTAATGGCTGCTGGAAAGCATCACATCATAGCTTTCCGGATCGCCCCACTGCGTATCGGCGTAAAAATCGAAATAGTGCTTACGCATGCGGTCCATCTTGCGCATCCGCGCGCGGGCCTCGCGTTCATCAAGCCCGTTGCGCCTGGCAATGCGCGCCACGCGATCCGCCTCATCCGCGTAGATAAACACAGACAGCACGTTTTTCCGATCTCTCAGAATCGACGACGCGCAACGGCCGATGATGACGCATCCGCCCTTGGCCGCCGCGTCCAAAATGGCCTTCTTCTCCGCGTCGTAGACAAGCTGGCTCTGGGAATAAAACGCGCCGCCGATACTCGCGCTGTCCGCAAACATGTTGCCGGAAAGGAATGAGCTGGCACTGACGGGCTTTTCATCCTGCCGCTCAACCTCGCCGAGCGAAACGCCGCCCTCTTTCGCCGCCTGCTTGAGCAGCAGTTTATCGTAACAGGTCACGCCCAGCCGCTTCGCCAGCTTTTCGCCGACCTCGCGTCCGCCGCTTCCGTATTGTCTGCCGATGCAAATGATCATATCGTTCATATCCATTTCCTCCTGTCCAAACGCAAGGCTTGACAACGCTCAACGCTCCGACTATACTACAAATACGTCGATATGAAAAATATATAAATGATATTCTGAATATATCCAAAACGCATGAAGGAGTTTCCCCATGATCGTCAGCTATGACGCTTACCGCGTATTTTATATCGTCGCGCGGTTCGGCAGCTTCACCAAAGCAGCCAGTGTGCTGCTTGCCAGCCAGCCCAACCTCACCCGAACAATCCGCAATCTGGAATCTGCGCTGGGCTGCACGCTCTTTGTGCGCAGCAACCGCGGCGTATCGCTCACGCCGGAGGGCGAAAAGCTGTTTGCGCGCGTCTCCGTCGCCTGCGAGCAGATTCAGGCGGGCGAAGAAGAGCTGGCCAGCGACCGCAGTCTGCAAAGCGGCGTGGTTTCCATCGGCGCGAGCGAAACGGCGCTGCACGGCTTTCTCCTGCCCGTGCTGGGCGCGTTTCATCGGGCGTATCCGGGCATTCGTCTGCGCATTTCCAACCATTCCACGCCGCAGGCGCTTGCTGCGCTGAGAAACGGTTTGGTGGATGTGGCCGTCGTCACCTCGCCCACGGAGGATACGAGCGGCCTGCACATCGAGCCGCTGGGGCAATTTGAGGAAGTGCCGGTCTGCGGCCCGTCCCTGATGCGTCTATGCGGGCAGAAGCTGACGCTGGCCGATCTGGCGGCCTATCCGTTCATCAGTCTGGGGCACGAAACGGCGAGCTATGCCTTCGCATACAACCTGTTTGCCGAAAACGGCATCGCGTTTTCTCCGGATATTGAGGTTGCCACGTCCGACCAGATTCTCCCTCTCGTGCGGCAGGATCTCGGCATGGCGTTTCTGCCGGAAGCGTTTGCCGCACCTGCGCTGCAAGCGCAGGAAATCGGACGGCTGACCCTTTCGGAAACCATTCCGCCCCGCCATCTGCTGATGGCCCGCCGCAGCGGGCAGGCTTTGAGCATTGCCGCAAAAGCGCTGGAAACGATGATTGTGGGGTGACGTTTTGGGTTACGTTGGGGCTTTGCCCCAAACCCCACCAAGAACCTGAGGTTCTTGGATTTCCCTCCTTGGACTGCTATCGCAGTCCATTCTTTTTTTCTATTTATTGCGAAGCAATAAATAAAGCGGGAGATGCAGGAACCTCAGGTTCCTGCCGGAGTTTGAGGCGGAGCCTCAAGCGTTCCCCTCGTTCCCCTCGTTCCCCTCGTTCCCCCGTTCCCCTCGTCCTCTTCGCAAAACGCCATCAGAAGCGCCATTGCCAATAAGTCTGCGCAGCCGCCGGGGCTGATCCCTGCCGCGCTCATGCGCACATCCCAATCGGCCAGCTGTTCTTTCAGTCGGCCGATTTTTTGTTGAAGCTCGTCTGCTTCCAACGCGCGCACAATTTCGCCGTCCAACGCCTGCGCTTCGCCGCGCATCGCCGCCGCGCCGTCCTCTCCGCCGCGCCGAACGGCGTTCGTATCCTGGGTACTGGCCATCAGCGCGACCAGCGCGCAAAGCGCCGCGTCGTTGAGCGGCAGCCCGGCGGACAGCCCCGCTTCGAGTCTCGGCAGAGCGATTTCGCGCACGCTGGCAAACCCGCCCGCCGCTTCCGCGCGAACGCCGCCAATGCCCGCTTTTTGGTAAATCGTTTCGCCGAAAGTACGCGCCTGTCCGGCTTTCGCCGCCTCCAGCTCTTTGTGCATCTGCGCGCCCGTCATCGCGCCGCAGCGCATCAGCGTTTCATGCACATCGAGCGGAGCGCCGTAACCCATGCCCAGCGACGCGCACGCAATGCCCAGCGAAAAGATCGCGCCCTTGTGCGTGTTCACGCCACCCGTCGCGCGGCGCATCGCGTCCTCCGCCAAAAGCCCCGGTACGCGAAGCGCGTCGAAGCACGCCGTCGCGTCCCCGCCCCGGTGCGCAAGGCCAATCCGCGCACAGTTTTCAAAATAGGGCCGAAGCGCGCACGCGCTGTGGATGAAGGTGAACACATCCATATCGTTGTGCGCGCCCGCGTTGTGTCTGTCCACCAGACCGGGTTTGGGCGTAACCGCTACCTCGCAGAGCAGCGCGCGCTGCGCGTTTTCCGCCGTTCGCGCAGCGAACGCCGCCTCAAAATGCGCGTCGATCATCGCGTTTGCCCGCTCAAAGAGCGCGTCCACGCTGTGCGCGCGACTTCTCGCGCAGACGGGCGCGGGCTTGTCGCAGAGCAGACAGCGCCGTGCAGGCAGGCCGATATCTGTCCGCGAAATCTTGCCGCCGTCCGGCGCGATGACGTCGATATCCAGCAGCCGCCCCAGCTCTTCTCCGTCTTCCAGCGCGCAGAGCCGTTTCTTGACGGCCTTCGCTTCCACGCGCACGCAGATCATCGCTTCCGGCCCGGTCTTTTCATGAATGGCCGCGTCAAACAGCGTCTCATACGGCGCAAGCACCGCTTTCACCTGCGCCGCGCCCCACGCGAACGCCCGCTCGATGTTCTCCGTCCGCTTGACAGGCCCGGCGATGTTCATACATAAACACACCACTGCCGCGCCAGGATAACGCGCCAGCAGCGTCCGCTGCGCCTGCGCGCGCGCCTCCCGCGCGTTCATCATATCCGGCACCGTCACCCGTTCGGCCATTGTTTTGCCCTCCAAATGTTTCATTCCTCCGTATTTTATCAGAATTGCTTTCTGCGCGCAAGCCGCCCGCTTCCTCTATCTCTTTTCGGCGTTTCATGGTATAATCCCCTTATCAAGTTGATTTCAGGAGTTACCGCCATGATGGATGAATATTTCGCCGTTCCGATTTCCCCGACGAACAAGCGCGCGCGGGCGCAGATGGACGCGCTGCTTGAGCGCGAGGGCATCGAGCGTGACCGCAATTTAACCTATTCCGCCGCCATTTATGATGACGACGGACAGATGATCGCCACAGGCTCGCTGTTTGAAAACACGCTGCGCTGTCTCGCCGTGGACGGCGCGCACCGCGGCGAAGGGCTGATGGCCGTGATCGTCGCGCATCTGGTTCAGGCGCAGCTTGAACGCGGCAACACGCACCTGTTTCTGTATACCAAAATCGACAGCGCAAAATTCTTTGCGCCGCTGGGCTTTACTGAAATTGCGCGCGTGGACGGCCGTCTCGTGTTCATGGAAAACCGCCGCGACGGTTTCGCCCGCTATCTGAAAAGCCTCGCGCCTTACGCGGGCGAACGTCCCGGCGCGGCGCTGGTGATGAACGCCAATCCCTTTACGCTCGGCCACGCGGCGCTCGCGGAGCGCGCGGCGAGGGAAAACGAGCGCGTTGTGCTGTTTGTGCTCAGCGAAGACCGCTCGCTCGTGCCTTACAAAGACAGGCTGGCGATGGTCAAAGCCGCATGCGCAAAGTATGACAACGTTTCCGTCGTGTCTTCCGGAAGCTACATGATTTCGTCAGCAACGTTTCCTTCGTACTTCTTGAAGGATGCGGATATCGTCACCCGCACCCACGCCGAGCTGGACGCCACGCTGTTTACCCGCATCGCGGCCGCGCTCAACCTGACGCGGCGCTACGTCGGCGAAGAGCCGTTCTCCCACACGACCAGCCTGTACAACGAAGCGCTTGCCGAAGTTTTGCCCAAGGCGGGCATTGAGCTGGCCGTCATCCCCCGCGCACAGGCGCAGGGCGAGGCCATCAGCGCGTCGCACGTCCGCCAGCTCATCCATGACGGACAGATTGAAGCCATTCGGCCGCTTGTGCCGGAAACGACGTATGCCTATCTGACCAGCGACGCGGGACAAAACGCCGTGAAACGGATTCAGGCCTCGGATGATGTGATTCACCACTGAGAAAACGCTTTTGGGGCTTTAACCCGCCCTCCCGCCAAGAACCTGAGGTTCTTGGATTTCCCTTTTCATATTCAATCCATTCAATCCGTTTTAAAAAGGGAGACCGTTTTTCGCGGTCTCCCTTTCTTATTATGCCGTTCTTTTTTCCGCGTGTACGCGTGCCGCATGTTTCAGCAAACTCAGGCGGAAAAGCCGCAGGCATGGCCTGCTTATTTCGCGGGCGTGATGACTTCCTTGCCGCCCATGTACGGACGCAGCGGCGCGGGAATGCGCACGGAGCCATCCTCGTTGAGATTGTTCTCCAGGAACGCAATCAGCATGCGGGGCGGCGCCACACAGGTGTTGTTGAGCGTGTGGGCGAAATACTTGCTGCCGTCCTTGCCCTTGATGCGGATGCCCAGACGGCGCGCCTGCGCGTCGCCCAGCGTGGAGCAGCTGCCCACCTCGAAATACTTCTTCTGGCGCGGGCTCCATGCCTCAACGTCGCAGCTCTTAACTTTCAGGTCGGCCAGATCGCCGGAGCAGCATTCCAGCGTGCGAACCGGAATATCCAGCGAACGGAAGTAATCGACGGTGTTCTGCCAGAGGCGGTTATACCACATCATGGAATCCTCCGGCTTGCAGACGACGATCATCTCCTGCTTCTCGAACTGATGGATGCGGTACACGCCGCGCTCTTCGATGCCGTGCGCGCCGACTTCCTTGCGGAAGCACGGAGAATAGCTGGTCAGCGTCTGCGGCAGCTCGTCCTCGGTGAGGATGGTGTCGATAAATTTGCCGATCATGGAATGCTCGGACGTGCCGATGAGGTAGAGATCCTCGCCCTCGATCTTATACATCATGTTCTCCATCTCGGCGAAACTCATCACGCCCGTGACCACGCCGCCGCGGATCATGTACGGCGGAATGTAGTAGGTAAAGCCGCGGTCGATCATGAAGTCGCGCGCATAGGACAGGCAGGCGCTGTGCAGGCGCGCGATGTCGCCTTTGAGGTAGTAGAAGCCGTTGCCGGAGGTGCGGCGCGCGGAATCGATGTCGATGCCGTTCAGCTTCTCCATGATATCCACATGATACGGCACCTCAAAATCCGGCACAAACGGCTCGCCGAAGCGCTCGATTTCAACGTTCTCGCTGTCATCCTTGCCGATCGGCACGCTCGGATCGATGATCTGCGGGATGACCTGCATGCGCTTCTTGATCTCGGCGGCATATTCCTCTTCCAGCTGCTCCAGATGCGCCAGCTCGTCGGCCATCTCGTTGACCTTCGCCTTGGTCGCCTCGGCCTCATCCTTCTTTCCCTGCTTCATCAGGCCGCCGATTTCCTTGGAGAGCACTTTGCGCTGGTTACGCAGGCTGTCGGCCTGCTGCATGGCCTCGCGGTTCTTGCGGTCCAGCTCGATCACCTCGTCAACGAGGGGGAGCTTGCTGTCCTGAAACTTCTTTTTGATGTTTTCGCGCACGACGTCCGGCGTCTTGCGGATCAGATTGATATCGATCACGACAGTTCTTCCTTTCTTCTCTACGGGGCATGCCCCGAAAATTTGCACGCCAAAATAAAAGGAGCGCTCCTTCCGCATGGGACGAAGTGCTCCGCGTTGCCACCCAAATTGCCATTTTCATGGCCTCTCTTGACGGATAAGGGCCGTCTGCCCGCGGGCTCGTCACCCGCGGCATGGAAAGAGCGGATCAACCGTGCCCCGCGCCGTCTCGCACCGCCCGACGGCTCTCTTGAGCGGAAAAACCAGTCTGTTCTCTTTCTGCGCCCGAAGGCGCGCCGATGTATGCGGATATTATAGCCCAAAGCACGGGTTTTTGCAACTAGATTTTTTTACAGCGCAAACATCTTAACTGCCATTGCGGCCGTCAGCGCCAGGCCGATCAGCGCAGCGAAACGCAGCGCGCTTCTTTGTCAAGCGATTTGCTTTTCGTGCAAAAAAAACGTCGTTTGTGCAAAATCGCTTGCGTTTTATTTTGACTTTGCTATAATGGAATTAAATGACATGGTTTTCGCTTAATTAGGGGGGATTGTTTTGAAAAAACATCGTCTGCGTCTCATCGCGCTCGTGCTGACACTTGCATTTTGCATGCAGCTGCCCGCTTCTGCGCTGGCCGCGTCTAAAATCACGCTCAAAAGCGGCGCGGCCGCGCCGTCCACCATCTACGCCTTGCACAGCTACCCGCTCAAGGTGGCCGGCACAAAAGTCAAGTGGTATTCCAGCAACAAAAACATCGCCACCATCGGCCAGGCCACGGGCAAACTGAAGCCCGTCGCCCCCGGCCAAGTGAAGATTACGGCCAAGAGCATCAACACGGGCAAGGCCGTTGCGACCAAAACGTTCAAGGTGCTGCTGCGCGCCACGGACGTTTCCGTCTCGCCAAGCGAGCTGACGCTTTCCGTCGGCGAAACGGCGACGCTCGCCGCGACGCTCACGCCGAGCAACAGCACAGACGTGGTTCGCTTTTATTCCGACGACAAAGACATCGCCACCGTCGGCCTGAGCAGCGGCAAGGTCACGGGCAAAAAAGCCGGCGAAACGACCATTACCGTCTATGCCAAAGCGACTAAGGCAACGGCCAACAGCAGCAAATACAACAAAGTCGCCAAAGTGAAGGTCACGGTCACGGAAGCCAAACCCGTGCCGACCCCCACGCCGAATCTGACCGGCGTTTTCGGCGGGCTGCGCGCGTCCGTCTCCACGACGGCCGCGACGATACTGAATGAAGGCGAGAGCTTTTCCGTCGATATTACCCCCGTTGACAAGGCGGGCAACCCCATGTCCATGGGCGATATGACTGTGAATCCCCGTCTTGTTGTCGGCGGAAACGCCACGCTCAACACCGGCTCATTCAACGTGAATGAAACCCTCTCCGGCGGCGGCGCTTCCATCCGCGTCATCCCGACGTCAACGGGCTATCGAATCGATGTGACGGGCGGCAGCGAGAGGTGCGTGTACATCGTGGTGCTGGCCGTCCCCCATCCCACCGAGCCGCGCAACGGCAACATCGCCTCCGTGCGCGTGGCTTTCCAGATGACGGGCAAACCCATCCCCAAGCCGACGCATACGCTGACCGCGTTGGACGGCTTCGGCAACGTCCTTTTCACCCAGACCAACGAGGAAGGCGCAGCGCTGCGTCTGTCCGCCCCGACCCTCGACGGCTACACCTTTACGGGGTGGACTTTCGCCACGGCGGGCGGCACGGACCTCGGTCAGCTCGCCATTATGCCTGCCTGCGACGTGACGGCCACCGCCCAATGGACGCCAATCGTCACGCCAGAACCGGTCTATACCCTCTATATGGATTCTGGCTATGAAGGGGGAACCCTTCGCAGGCGGCGGCTCAAGGCAGGCGCGCGCATCGCGGCTCTGCCAAGGCTGACGCGCGACGGCTACGATTTCCTCGGCTGGACCTATGACGGCGGCCGTGTGCCGCGCTATATGCCAAGCGGCAATATCACGCTGACGGCTCAGTGGGCGCGCAGCGCCGCAACGCCGACGCCTACTCCGACCCTGACGCCGACTCCTACTCCGACCCCGACGCCGACGCCTACCCCCACCCCGACGCCTACCCCGACCCCGACGCCTACCCCGACCCCGACGGCAACACCCACACCTACGCCGACTCCCACACCTACCGTGAAGCCTACCGAAAAGCCCACGCCCGAACCGACGTTCACGCTTTCCTTTGACTCCGACGGCGGTTCGGCCTGTGACCCGATGTCCTTCAAATTCGGCGAGTCCATTGATTCCACTGCTCTGCCCACGCCCACGCGCGACGGCTACACCTTTGCAGGCTGGAAGGAAGTGCCTTCTACTATGCCTGCAAACGACCTCACGCTGACGGCTCTGTGGCAGGTCAACAGCTACACGCTTTCCTTTGACTCCGACGGCGGTTCGGCCTGCGACCCGGTGACCTTCGAATTCGGCGCGGCCATCGATTCCGACAGTCTCCCCAAGCCCACCCGCGACGGCTATATCTTTGCAGGCTGGAAAGAAGTGCCTTCTACTATGCCTGCAAACGACCTCACGCTGACGGCTCTGTGGGCAACCCCGACTCCTACGGCAACACCCACGAAACACAGCGTCACCTTCATGATTTTGAACCAGGTTTACAAGACGGTTGAGCTGTCCGAAGGCAAAGACATTCAACTGCTCGATCCGCCGACCATTCACGGCTACACGTTCGTCGAGTGGCAGCAGGACGGACGCAGGCCCGACACCGTCATGGGCAAGGATGACGTCATCATCAGCGCCAAGCTGAACGAAAACGAGCGTTTTGACGTGACCTATACGCTGTCCAACGAATCCTATGCAACACTGATTCAAGATGCATACCCCGACTTTGAAAACAACTCGTCCAAGTCTCTCTATGCAGGCGATTTTATTCCGCTTCCGTCCTTTAGCGATCGTGTTGTCTATGTAGACTATAAACCGCTGCGCTTTGACGGATGGTTTATCGACGGCAGCTTTGATGCAGTTCCGCAGACCATGCCTGATCACGCGCTGGTGCTCGTGGCTAAATTCACACTTCTTTACGATACGCCATCCCTCAATGATCGACATATTGTCTCTTATCAAACCACATTAGGCACCGCTCCTGCTGAAGCCGAAGTTTCAGTTGGCGAATTTATCCCGCGCCCCGATCTGGGTTGGGACGGCAACAATCTGTTTGTCGGCTGGTATGCGGATCCAGACTATCAAAATCCCGCGCCCAGCAGGATGGAAGACAGCAATTTGACCCTTTATGCCCGTTGGATTAACGTAACCAATCCCTCCCCGGCGGAGGTTCAAATTCTGCTGGCCATGGGCTATGCGTTCCCGGTCGTCGAAACGACGGCCACACCCACGCCTGAGCCGACGGCCACACCCACGCCTGAGCCGACGGCCACACCCACGCCTGAGCCGATGGCCACGCCTACGCCTGTGCCCACGGCCACGCCTACGCTTGAGCCGACGGCCACGCCTACGCCTGAGCCGACAGCCACGCCTACGCTTGAACCCACGGCTACGCCTACGCTTGAACCCACGGCTACGCCTACGCCTGAGCCGACAGCTACGCCTACGCCTGAGCTGACAGCCACGCCCAAGCCCGCAACGCCCGACGAATGCGCCTGACAAGGAGGTTCACCATGAAAAAACGTTTCCTGCTTCTCCTCTGCGCGCTGCTTGCGCTCCCCGTGTTCGCTTCGGCTGAGGATGTGCTGACGCTCAGCGGCGCGGCGCTCAACGCAGCGCAGACAATAGCCGCAGACGACAGCCTCATCATCACCGAAACGATCACCGACGAGGAAGGAACGTCCGTCACCGTGCTGTCCCACCGCTTAAACGACCTTCGTCAGGAGGTCTTTACCCTGCTGGATGAGGACGGCACGCTGACCCAACTGCGCCCCGATTACGGCTTCCGCCTTGCCCCAGACAGCGCTAATCCCGAAACGCTCGTCATAATGCCGGATGTTCTGGCTGAAACGCGCGAATCGCTTCGCGGCCAGCTCGCGCTGTTTGACGACGAGGAAACCTATCTCTTCGTCAGACAGCCGGATGGCACGCTGACCGCCGTCACGAGCTATGCGCTTGACGGCGAAACGCTCGCCGAAACCTATCGCATTTCCGCCGAAACGCATACGCTGGTCTATTACGCCGCCGAAGCGGCCGACGAAGACGGCGCGCTCGAAACGTATACCGTGTCCGTTCTGCGCGACGGCATTGATTCTTTCGACGAGCTTTTTCCAAACGCGGGCGAAGGCGAAACGTTCTCCCTTCGTCTGGTTTCCATCGACGGCACGGAAACGACCCTCTCGATTCCGCTGAATCTCGCCGTGGTCTTTTCGGACGGCGTGGAGGATAACGTGATGTTTGAGGATGCGGCGCTGACCGTTCCCGTCAGCCGCTTTGAACCCTGGACGCATGATTCCGGATTCACGCTGTACGAAGGTACGGAAGAATGATTGTCCCCCGGCCGCCGCGTCCACGCGACGGCCTTTTTCGCAATGAAACAAAACACGCTGTTTTGAGGGAGTGATTCTTTTGAAGCACCGCCGCTTTACCCTGCTCTTTGTGATGCTTATCGTTTGGACGATGCTTCCCGCTTTTGCGTCCGCCGCTTCCAAAATCACGCTCAGAGGCGGAACCAAGGCGCCGTCTACGATTTATGCCGGCCACAGCTATGCCCTTTCCGTAAGCGGCCGCAATGTCAAATGGTACACAAGCAACAAATCCGTCGCGACCATCGGCGTAACCACGGGCCGCATGTGCCCTTCCGCCCCCGGAACCGTCACCATCAGAGCCAAAGACCGAAAAACCGGCGAAACCGTCGCAACCAAAACCTTCAAGGTTCTTCTGCGCGCAAACCGCATTTCCGTCGAGCCTGAAACGCTGACGCTTTATCTGTATGACGTCATCACGCTGAACGCCTCCCTCCATCCGGGCAATTCCACGGACGTCGTCAAGTTTATTTCTAACGATAAAAACATCGTATCCGTCGGTATGATCAGCGGCAAAGTGACCGCCAGAGCCATCGGCGAAACGACGATCACGGTCTACGCGATGGGCGAAAAAACCTATTCAAAATCGAATAAGAGCAACCGGGTTACGACCGTCAAGGTGATTGTCACGGAGAAGCCCGAACCGACGCCCACGCCGGTTCCCGGCCCTGAGCTGACCAATCGGTTCTATCAAATCGAGGTTTCGCCACCCTACATATCCGTCTTTGAAGACGAACAGGACAGCCTCCAATTCACGTTTTATGATCCGTTCGGCAATCCGGTTCCCCCAGATTCGCTGGAGGTCAGCGCCCAGTCTTTCTTTGCAGATGTCGGCACAGGCCCGGTCGAAATAGGCGTTCCGTTTGAATTTGACGGCGGTTCTCTCCTGTTGACGCCAACCGAGTACGGTTATCAACTGACCGCTCACGGCTGCCGCACGCATGGTTCGCTTAGTCTTTACCTCACGGTGCGCGATCCCTCTCAGCCGGGGGTTGAGATCACCCAACGTGCATGCGTTTTCCTGACCAGGAAGAAAGACCGCCGGCTCTTCATTCCCGACCTCTATGACAGATGGAGTATCTACTATATTCGCGGCGGCGATACCATCACGTTTCCCAAGTTCTATGAATATAACAAATATCCGACGCACGTTCTGACCGGATGGCGTTTTGAAAACAAGGACGGCCAGGATCTGGGGCCGTTGACCGTCATGCCTTCTTTTGACGTATACGCCTTCCCGCAGTGGCAGGCTGTCACGCCGAGCCCTTCGCCGACGCGTGCGCCAACCCCAACGCCTTCGCCAACCCCGACACCTTCTCCAACCCCAACGCCTACCCCAACGCCTACGCCTACACCTACGCCAACCCCGACGCCTACGCCGACTCCGACGCCTACACCGACTCCGACGCCTACGCCGACTCCGACGCCTACGCCGACTCCGACGCCCTCTCCAACCCCAACGCCAACTCCGACGGCCACGCCTACGCCGATTCCTACCCCCACAGTTTCTCCCTCGCCTACGCCGGTTCCGCGCTACGCGCTTTCCTTTGACCTCGATGCGGACGGCGACGCCGTGTACGGCATGCCCGACGATCTGCTTTCGTTTGCCGCAGGCGAACCGCTTTCCGCTCCCCTGCCGCGGCCAAATCGGCACGGCTGGCGTTTCTCCCGCTGGACAACGGCGGACGGCAGCGACGTTCCCGCCGTCATGCCCGCAGAAAACCTCACGCTGAAAGCCGTCTGGCAGGCCAAAACGCCTCGCACGCTCACCCTGCTCTACATCATCGACGGCGAGCCGGAAACCTACCCAATTGAGCAAACGACGCTGTTTGAAAACGACTTCATCGTTCTGCCCGATTTGAGCGCCATGCCCCACTTGGCGGATTACACACTTCGCGCCTGGACGCGCGCCGCCGCAACCGATCTGGACGCTCAGCTGCCCCAGCTCATGCCGGATGAGGATATCACGCTGCTCGCGCACCTGACCCAGGAAAAGCCGGAAGGGGAAACCTACACCGTCACCTACGATACGCAGTGTGCGCTCACCGTTGCGCCGCGCACGGTTGCGCCGTCTCTGCCGATTCCGCGCCCCGATCCCGGCGCACGCGAAGGCTATCGCTTCGTCGGTTGGTATCTGGATTCGGCGTGCACCGTTCCCATGCCTGACCGAATGGATCATGAAAGCCTGACGCTCTACGCCCGCTGGATTGACCTGAACCATCCGTCGCCCGACGAAATCACCCTGCTTGCGGCGCTTGGCCATGTGTGGACGCCGCCCGTCGTTGTCGATCTCCCCACCGAAGCGCCGACAGTTGAACCGACGGAAACCCCTTCCCCCGAACCGGCAGTTGCGCCAACCGAAACCCCTTCCCCTGAACCGACGGCCGCGCCGACCGAATCTCCTTCCCCTGAACCGACGGCCGCGCCGACCGAATCTCCTTCTCCCGAACCGACGGCCGCGCCGACCGAATCCACCTCTCCCGAACCGACAATCGTTCCGACGGAAATGTCCACGCCGGAATCCGCTACGCCGGGCGAAGCGCCTTTCTGATCCGTATTCTCTTTTCGCCGCCGGTTTTTCGGCGGCGTTTCTCATTTTGAGCCGAGAAAAATTGACATTCCCTCCGTCATCGTGTACAATGAAGCCATGCTGATAAAGCCTGTCCTTTCTGGACAAAATAGCCTTAACCATCAGCCAAGGAGGCAATTACATGGGCGCTTCACGCAATCAGGAATCCACGCGTCAGGAAAAAGACGGCGTTGTTTATTATGACCGCGGCATTTTGACCGGCAAAGACGGCCGCCGCTATCAGCGCTATGCCATTCACACGCACTTCGTTCAGCCGGGCGAGGATCAAGCCGAGCTTGTCCGCCGCTATGTGCTGCCGCTGTATCAGCCGGGCGACTGCCTGTCCTTCACCGCGAAGGTGATGGGCATGTGTACCAACAACGTGCGCACGCTGGAAGACACGCACCCCGGCTTCTGGGCCAAAACGCTTGCGCCGTTCGCCGGACACAATTCCACCGGCATCGGCATGCACCAGCCGTATAAAATGCAGCTCGTCATCGAGATCTGCGGCCTGCCGCGCGTGCTCTTCGCGGCTGCGGTTTCCGCAATCACCCGTCCGTTCGGCATTCGCGGCCTGTTCTATAAAATCTGCGGCCACGGTGTGGCGGGCATCGACGGCTTCTATCCGGATTCGTCCTTTGAAGTGTATCACACGATGGGCGTCATCAATCCGGAACACCCGGTCGAGCTGTGCGACGCGCTGGAAGCCGCCACGGGCGTGCCGACCGTCGTCATGGATGCGAACGACTTTGACCAGAATCAGCTCGGCAAGGGCACGCATTTCCCGCTGACCGACGACCAGATTCAGGACGCCATGGCGGATAACCCCTCCGGCCAGGGCGACGAGCTGACCCCGTTCATCCTCATCCGTCCGCTCAGGGATTAAGTTTCCCCCCGGCGTTTTCCTTTCGTGGGAAAACGTCTTTTTTCTGTTTACAAAGGAGCGTTCACCCATGTCCATCGCCTCTCAGGTCGTCATCCTCTTCCTCGTCGTCCTTGTCGGCGCGCTCTGCCGAAAGCTGCGCTTTTTCACCGACGAAACCATTCGCGGCGTGACGCAGCTGGTCGTCAACATCACCCTGCCCGTGCTGACGGTTTATAACATGCAGCGCCCGTTTGAAACGCGCGTGCTGATCAATTTTCTGCTGACGCTGGGGCTGTCCATCGTCGCGATTCTGGCGGCGCTGCTCGGT
>ERZ1673703.1945-NODE-1945-length-14468-cov-6.080275_pt1 | contig 14468 bp, 9 predicted proteins | sample MGYA00580233_ERZ1673703 | MGnify/ENA primary metagenome ERZ1673703 (study PRJEB41218, sample SAMN15661748) | gut metagenome | host: Homo sapiens | place: Canada: London | collected 2015-08-20/2019-03-30 | study: EMG produced TPA metagenomics assembly of... | reverse complement strand
CGCACATGTGCGGATGAATGTGGGAGGTGTTCGGATGAAGTCGATAATCAAGGGCTCCTTTGTGGTGGTTTTCCAGTTTGCCAACGATATACGCGCCGGCAAAAAAGTCTGCTATACTCTTTCCCGCTGTCCCCATCGTCTAGCGGCCAAGGACGCCACCCTTTCAAGGTGGATATCGCGGGTTCGAATCCCGCTGGGGGCACCATTTAAATCGAGAAGCCCGTTGCCCTCCGGTGGCGGGCTTTTTGTTACCGATATGCCGGGATTCGAACCCGACAGGGTGCGGAGCTGAGGAAACGCGTGAGCGTTTTCCAGCGCAGCACGCAAGGAGCGAAGCGACGCAGCGGAAGCGGGCGGCGCCAGCCGCACGCGGACATCCCGCTGGGGGCACCACAGCATCTAAAAAGCCCGTCACCCCCATGGTGACGGGCTTTTTGCTACCCACGCGCCGGGATTCGAGCCCAACAGGGTGCGGAGCTGAGAAAACGCACCCACGCTTCGACCTAACAAGTAATTAACTTTGTCCCTAACAATACGATATCTGAAACGTCCGCATCGAAGAACATTGCTTGGGACAGCTCTGCCTCCATTAGTTGCAATGTTGGCAAGCTTTCTTGTCAATCGCACGTCTTGAAAGACTATCCCAACTTCAAAATCGCCGTGAGTTCCGAGGGTGCCGGGAAACAGCACATTCCCTCAACTCGCACCCTGCACACAGCATAAATACCTCCGATCCGCACATCGATAAAACAGCGCCGCGTGTAGTCCAGTTCCCTGGTCTCGATTTGTAAATTTGTTGGCGAAGTCCAGGCATACGCTGCAAACAGCTTACGAACATCCCATGCGGGGGCATCGTCCCTCTCAGCTTCATGAGTCACGAAAGGAAAGAGGTCTCCAACTCCGGCCCCATCACCCGATTTGCAAACCCAAGACTCGTAGCCAGCCCTCACGACGTACTCACGACCATCGCGCAACAGAGACAAATCCAGCTCATTTTCATGAAATCGAATATCGATTTCTTCAAAATCCCCGAAAATGCAATGATGAATGCCCTCAAGGCGTAATGAACTCAAACGTCCGCCAGAAGCCAACCCAACTGGCACGGGAATGCTATCGAAGTCACGTTCGGAAGCCACCGTCTTCCGAACACTAGGCTCTTTGAACAATACCTCATACAGCGAGTCAAGCAACGCCTTACTTCCTGTCGTGGAACTCGAGCAAGCGATGACAAGGCCATCTGTGGGCCGTATGTAGCACAGCTGCCCAAAAAGGCCAGAGCATCTGAATCCGCCACTCCGGCACATCCAAAACTGGTATCCATAGCCATTGCTGTCTTCAGTCGCCTCAGACGGATAAAAGGGGCTCGTTTCCACCTGAATCTTCGTCGCCTCGGCAACCCATTCCGCGGGAATGATCTGTTCCCCACGCCACTTGCCGCCATCCAGCAAACATTGACCAAACTTAGCCAAATCCGGTGTCGAAAGGTGAAGACCAAAACCTCCGGTCGTATGACCGGCTTGATCCTCTTCCCACCACCAACTTCTAATGCCTAACGGCGTAAACAAACGTTCGGCGAGATAATCGGATTCTTTCGTTCCACTTATGCGTTGCACGAGCATGCTCAATAAATGTGAACACAGCGAATCGTAGTGAAAGACCTCGCCCGGCTTCCAGTCAAACTCACGATGAAGAACCTCATGTGCCCAGTCGTCTCCCGCGCCAATATACGAAAGGTCACTCTCCTGCCCCATCGTCATAGTCAGCAAATTGCGAACCGTCACATTACGAAAGCGCTCATCCGCGATCTTGCCTTCATATTCCGGGAAGTATGAAATCCAGCGATCAGCCAGCGACAGCCGCCCTTCATTCACCAACATCCCGACAGCGACCGAGGTAAAGGACTTAGTCACAGAATAGAGCGGGTGAACGTGTTCGAGGGCGAACGGCGCAGCCGCATGCTCAAAGACGACTTCACCATCTTGTCGAACTACGACCGAGCGGACTTCCACGCCCGCGGACCTCCACGCCGCAAGGCACGCCTCGCCCATCCTATTGTCAAAGATAATATTAGACACTCTCAACCACTGCCTCTCAAACGAAACCAGCACAAGACAAGGTCGCCCTCGGCGCTTATCCAAGGACGACCTTGTCAGATTGCTGGCGCGCACGGGGCATACTTATCCCGCGCTCCGCCTTTTTGGCTACTTTGCAGCCTCTACCGCCGGTACGTCCTCCTTGTACGTCGCATACGTAAGCAGGAACGAAATCACACTGGAAACCACAATGGCTATGATTACGTAAATCAGGTAGTTCGCGCCCATTGCACCGGACGGGTCAATGAAGCCCGGGAAGGCGCAGAAGCCGCCGCCGGTGAAGGCGAACATCTTGGTGCCAAGAGCGCCGATGATTAGGCCGCCGGGCACAGAGGCGATGCAGCTCATGATAAAAGGCTTCTTGCGCGGAAGGGTCACGCCGTAGATGCAGGGCTCGGTGATGCCGAAGAAGAAGCCCGAGATGAACGCCGGCCATGCAAGCTGCTTGAGCTTTACGTCCTTAGTCTTCAGAAGGATAGCAAGGACGGCAAGGGACTGAGCGTACGAGCAAACCATGTACGGCGCCATGACAATATCCCAGCCCTGGGAGGCAATGTTCACAAGCATGAGAGCAATGACACTCCAGTGGAAGCCGAAGATGACCATAGGCTGCCAAATGGCAGTAAGCACGATGCCGCCGAGCGCGCCGCCGATGACAGGCAAGCTGTAGAGGGAGTTAAACAGCAGGCTCATGAGGTTCGTGATCAGGGTGGCAATCGGGCCAATAATCAAATAGGTAGCGGGGACCATCACAACGAGCACGCACGTAGGCACAAAGAAGAACTTTACATACTCAGAGAAATGCTTGCGGCACCACTTCTCCAGCTTTGCCGCGAACCAAACAGAGATGATAATCGGAATGACAGAGCTCGTATAACCCGAAGACGGCATGATGACTGGTATGCCGAGGAATGTCGTGTAATAGTTCATGGCAAAGGGAGTGCCGGCAAGCACCGTTCCCAAGACATCACCCGATGTGATGTTGACCATCGCCGGATACGTAAGTGCGATACCGAGCGTCATGCCAACGAACTCGCTACAGCCAAACTTCTTTGCCGCGGTATAGCCAAGGATGATCGGCAGGAAGTAGAAGAAGCCGTCACCAGCCGCATATAGAATCTGGTACAAGCCATCTGTCGCCGTAATCCATCCAAGGGCGACAAGAATGCTCAAAACACCCTTAATCATGCCCGCGGCGCACAGCACCGCAAGAATTGGTTGGATGACACCCGAAATGGTGTCGATAAGGGCGCTGACGACGTTTCCTTTCTTGACGGGCTCACCATCAAGATTAACCTCGCCCAGCCCCTCGACACCAGAAGCGGCAACCGCGGCATCGTAAACATCCTCAATCACATTGATGCCGACAACAACCTGATACTGACCATTCGCGTTGATTACTTGAATGACGCCTTTATGAGACTCAATTGCCTTAGTATCGGCCTTCGCATCGTCTCGCAGCTTGAAACGTAGACGCGTCATGCAGTGCGAGATGCTCAGGATGTTTTCCTTACCGCCGACGAGGCCAACTACGTCCTCGCCGAGCTTGCGATTTGCAAGCTCTTTGCTTTCGCTCATGGTTTTCCTCCCATGCGACCTGTCCAAGGTCGGCCGCCCGCCATCATTCGCTAAATTGATTTCCGATACTAGTGGAGTTCTGGCCAGAACTCCTTATTCGCCTCGATGAGATCGTCAAGGATCTTCTTTGCAACGGAGGCAGAGGGGACCGTCTTCGAAAGCGTCAGCGCCTGCCAAAGCTCCTGATAGGAATGGTCGACCCAAGCAGACACTGCAAGCTTTTCGACCGAGACCTGTTCCTCCATAAGTCCTTTCTGGAATTGCGGGATCTCACCTTGGCAAATTTTCTCGTAGCCGTCGCTGCCGACGATGCAGGGGATCTCGACCATAGCCGTTGGGTCAAAATTGGACACAGCCCCGTCGTTGGGAACAATCAGCGAGAAACGTTCACGGGTGTTCTCTGCCAAAGCGCGAGCGAGATCGACAATGTACTCAGCGTGGGTATCTGGCTTAAGGCCGAAACCCTCAGACGTACCCTTTTCGATAATCTGGCGGGCGGTGCCGAAGACGCGTTTCTCGCGACCCTCACGGACCTCGTCGGTGCGGGTGTGGTTGGGGTCGGTGTGCTCAACCACATAGTCCGGGAAGAGATAGTACTTGAGGTAGGTGTTCGGGATGGTATTCGGATCGAGCGCGTAAACATCCTTAGCCTTACGGAACGTCTGGTCCCAAGACGCGTCGACGAATTCAAGGCCGGAATCCTCGCCGGCATAACCGTTTTTAGCCATTTGGGCCTTGATAGTGGGCATAAGGTCATTGCCAGCACGGTCATGAATCTTTGTCCACCAGCCAAAGTGGTTGAGGCCGTAGTAGCCGACGACGAGGTCGTTGTGGTCCTTGAGACCACACATCTGAGCCATGATATCCATCAGGGCTATTGGCATATCGCAAATGTTGATAATCTTTGAATCCGGGCGAAGACGGCGTGTCGCCTCAGCAACGATCGCCGCGGGGTTGGAGTAGTTGAGCATCCATGCGTCGGGACTGTATTTCTCCATGTAGTCAAGGATCTCGAGTACGCCGCCAATGGAGCGCAAGCCATAAGCAATGCCACCAGGACCGCAGGTCTCTTGGCCAAGAACGCCATAGCGCAGGGGGATCTTCTCGTCCTTATCGCGCATAGCGTACTTGCCAACGCGAATCTGGGCAAGTACAAAGTCGATGCCTGTGAAGGCCTCCTCAGGGTCGGTCGTATAGCTGAAGGTTACCTCTGGAGCATTCTCCCTGATGTAGATGGCACATGCCTTGGCAATTGTCCCCTGACGCTCGGCATCGTTGTCATAGAGCGTAATCCTATTGATGGGGAACACGTCACGCTTCGCGAGAAGTGTCAGAACAACACCCGGTGTATAAGTGCTTCCGCCTCCCGCGATAGTAACCGCATAGCTCTGTTTTGCCATTACAAATCCTCCTGTCTAGACATGTACTTGACAACTTGAATTATAGCCACATGATTTGCTATCTGTCTAGACATGTTAAGCACACGGGTGAACGGTTGATTTATGGCGGTAAGCGGCAACTTTAAGTGCCTCCACTTCCTATAATTGGTAGAAGCGGATAATCGCGCCGATTCGACGCATTCCGTACAACCTCAATAAGGAGAGCATTTTGGCAAGAATCCTGTACAGTGAAATTTACCGAAGCCTACGAGAGCGGATTGTCGAAGGCAAGCATCCCGTGGGATCGCTCCTTCCTTCCGAACAAAATCTTTCCAAAGAGTTCTCCTGCTCTCGAATGACGGTGCGCAAGGCTATCTCACTTCTCGCAAATGAAGGTCTAGTTCAGTCCATTAAAGGCAAGGGAGTCCTCGTAATCGAGACGTCAGTTGCAGGCACCAGCAAAGAGGGCGCATTCACCGTAAGCGGCCTTTGTTCGTTCAGCGAATCGGCACACGCGACCGGAGCAATCCCAACGTCAAAAATCGTCTATTTCGAACACGTAAGCACCAATAAGTGTCTAGCTCAGTTGACGGGATTTCCCGAAGGAGAAGACCTTACGCATTTGAAGCTCGTCCGCATGCTCGACGATAAACCGGTCGCTGTCGACCGCCACTACTTCCTAACTTCCTCCGTCCCCGGCTTAAACGAGCAGAATGCCACCCTGTCGCTCTTCCATTACATCGAGGATGAGCTAGGGCTCACCATTGCCGTGAGCAAACGAACGATAACACTCGCCCAGCCCGACGCTGAGGACTGCCGGTTGCTTGGCGTCGATTCTTCTTCGTATCTGGCAGTCGTAACCAGCCAGACGTTCGACTCAACCGGAACTCAATTTGAGTACGTCGAGGCACGTTATATTCCAAGCATTTTTCATTTTCATGACACGGCAACACGCACGCCCTTACCCTAGCAAACGGCACGGAGCAGACTCTTCCCTAATAAATTTGTTTAACAAGAAAGCCGGGGCCCGCGCGATGCGGACCCCGGCTTTCAACCGTGACGGTATGTTGTCCCTGTCCTACACGTAGAACAGAATGTCATCGTAGGTCGGAACCGGCCAGTAGTCGGCGGCCACAATCTCCTCCATGGCATCCACGGCGGCACGCAGCGAATCCATAGCGGGAACAACCTCGTGCGCGTACACGTTGGCCTGCTCCTGGCCATCGAGGGTCTCGGCCTTCTGGTGTACGGCATCGAGAGCCTTGATGGAATCGTTGATGGCGGTGATGCCGTTGCAGAGCCTGTTGAGCGTGTTCTGCTCGCACTGCATGGCAGCGTCAGCACCGGCGGCGCGGATTGTCTCCAGGCCCTTAGCGACCTTGGTGGCATAGGCGGTGATGACCGGGCGATAGGTACGACGTGCCTCGCGAATCATCGTGGTAGCCTCGATGTTCATGAGCTTGTTGTACTTCTCGAGCTTGCAGTCGTAGCGGCACTGGGCCTCGGCGCGGGTCAGAACGCCCGTCTCCTCAAAGAGCGCGATGGCCTTATCGGAAACAAAGGCAGGCAGAGCGTCGGCCGTGGTCTTGTTGTTGGCAAGGCCGCGCTTCTCGGCCTCAATGGGCCACTCGTCGGAGTAACCGTCGCCGGAGAACAGGATGCGCTGGTGATCGGTCAGCACCTTCTTGCAGTACTCAAGCGCGGCGTCCTGGAACTTATCCTCGGGCGTACCCTCGAGTGCGTCGGCGAAGGACTTGAGTGACTTGGCCACGGCGGCATCGAGCACCAGGTTGGAGTCGGAGACGTTCTGCTCGGAGCCGCAGGCACGGAACTCAAACTTGTTGCCGGTGAAGGCGAACGGGGAGGTGCGGTTGCGATCGGTGTTGTCCTGCATCAGCTTGGGCAGGGTATCGGCGCCCAGGTCAAGCACGCCGCGCGTGGCATGGACGGAAGCCTTGCCATCGATGATCTTCTCGACGACCTCGGTAAGCTGGTCGCCCAGGAAGATGGACATAATCGCCGGAGGAGCCTCGTTGGCGCCCAGACGATGATCGTTGCCGGCCGAGGCAACGGAGGCACGCAGGAGCTCCTGATAGTTATCGACGGCCTCGATCACCGCGGTGAGGAAGACGATGAACTGCAGGTTGTCGAGCGGGGTGTCGCCCGGATCGAGCAAATTCTCGGACTCGGTGCCAAGCGACCAGTTGTTGTGCTTGCCCGAACCGTTGATGCCCTCGAAGGGCTTCTCGTGCAGCAGGCAGACCAAGTCGTGGCGGGAGGCGATGAGCTTCATCTTCTCCATCATGACCAGGTTCTGGTCGATGGCCTCGTTGACCTCGCCGTAGACAGGGGCGAGCTCATGCTGGCAGGGAGCGACCTCGTTGTGTTTGGTCTTGGCGGGAATGCCGAGCGCCCACAGCTCATCGTCCAGGTCCTTCATATAGGCCGAGACGGTGGGGCGGATAGCGCCAAAGTAGTGCTCCTCGAGCTCCTGGCCCTTGCAGGGAGCAGCACCAAAGAGGGTGCGGCCGGTGATGACCAGGTCCTTGCGCTTGCGGTAAGCGTCCTTCTTGATCAGGAAGTACTCCTGCTCATCGCCCACGGAAGGAACGACCTTCTTGGGGGTCTTGCCAAACAGCGCCAAAACGCGCTTGGACTCACGCGAGAGCGCGGTCATGGAGCGCAGCAGCGGGGTCTTCTTGTCCAGGGCCTCACCCGTGTAGGAGCAGAAAGCCGTGGGGATGCACAGGACGTCGTCCTTGATAAAGGCGGGGCTGGTGGGATCCCAAGCGGTGTAGCCACGGGCCTCGAAGGTGGCGCGCAGGCCGCCGTTGGGGAAGCTGGAGGCGTCCGGCTCGCCCTGGATGAGGTTCTTGCCCGTAAACTTGGTAATGGCGGTGCCGTCGTGGTTGGGCTCCAGGAAGCTGTCGTGCTTCTCGGAAGTAATACCCGAAAGCGGCTGGAACCAGTGCGCGTAGTGCGTCGCGCCCTTGGAGATGGCCCAGACCTTCATGGCATGGGCAACGGCGTTGGCCACATCCAGGTCGAGCGGCTCACCGCCCTCGAGGGTTGCAGCAAGGCGCTTCCAAATGTCCTTGGGGAGATAGTCCTTCATGACTTCCTCAGAGAACACCATGGTCCCGAAGCGGTCAGTAAGATCGGCCATACGGAACTCCCTTCGTATCGGCACCGCGTGAGATGCGGTGTTGATTACTAACGAACGAGTCATAGCTTAGACTCGCCGTGTTTCCGCGACATTACCGTCATGTTGCCGTCGCGAAACCAATCAATGAGGTTACCCTATCGAGGCGGCGTTGCCACCCTCAACAGCCAATCAACTGTATAAATTGCAGACCTCTCCCCATGGTTTAAGGGTAGTCAACTTGGAATGGGGCTCTATTAACTGGTATTTCGCATCAGATACCATTCAATAGAGCCCCCATCCTACATTGACCGCTCTGTTATAGGAAATGCCGATAGCGAAGCATTTTCGATTGGTATCACCAAATCGTGAGAGAAACTCCACCTTAGCGCAGTGGTACTGTAGAATCCTTGCAACAAAACACCGCACCCAGGCATCTAAAGGAGCACGATATGCGCGTCGACGAGGTTTTTAAGCAGGCAGCATTCCAAGGCACCGCGCCCGTTTCGTTTGAGATGTTCCCGCCCAAGGGCGAGCTTACCCTCGACACGGCTCGCGAAGTGGCAGGCAATCTGTGCAATCTTTCGCCGAGCTTTGTCTCGGTCACCTGCTCGGCCGGCGGTTCGGGCAACGGCGCCGCCACCGCCCCCATCGCACATATGATTACGAGCGAATTCGATACGCCCTCGGTGGCACACCTCACCTGCGTTGGCCGCACGCATGCCGATATTGCCGCCAAGATCGACGAGTACCGCTCCGCCGGTGTAGAAAATGTGCTGGCCCTGCGCGGTGATCTTCCCGCCGGCGCGACCGAGGACGACAAGCCCGCCTCGGACTACGCCTACGCCCGCGACCTCATCCCCGAGCTCGTCGACGCCGGCTTTTGTGTGGGCGCCGCAGCCTACCCCGAGGGCCACATTGCCTGCGAGGACCTCAACGTCTCGGTCGAACACCTCAAGCAAAAACAGGACGCCGGCGCGAGCTTCTTTGTGACGCAGCTCTTCTTTGATAACGAGTGCTTCTACCGTTTTCGCGAGCTTGCCGACAAGGCCGGTATCACCGTGCCCATTACCGCGGGCATCATGCCGTTTATGGGCAAGTCGCAGATCAGCCGCATGGTCTTTATGTGCGGCGCGTCGCTGCCCTCCCCCGTCATCAAGATTCTCGCCAAGTACGAGAACGACCCCGAGAGCTTGCAGGCAGCCGGTGTAGATTATGCCGCCCGTCAGCTTTGCGACCTCAAGGAGCACGGCGCCGCCGGTCTGCACCTGTACACTATGAATCGTCCTGCAATCGCCGCAACCATTATGGAGCGCTTGGGGTAATGGAAAAACCGCACATCGATACAACCGCTGTCGAAGTGCCGGCCGACCTTGCGTCGCCGGCGCTTTATCGTATCGATGATGCCCACCATCCCCGCGTCGATCGTGCCGAGATGCTGCGCTACCTGGGCTACAGCGGTCAGCAAATTGAGCCCGAGCTGTCGCAGCGTATTGAGCTTGTCGTTGAGCGTCTGGAACTGGACATTGAGCCCCGTGGCGTGCGACGCGTGTTTGCCGTCGATGCCACGGGCGTCGATGAGCAGGGAGAGCCCAGCATCCGTCTGGTCGGCACCAACGTTGAGCTGCGCGGTCGCGATATCTATCGCCATCTCAAAGACGCCCGCTTTGCCGCACTCATGGTATGCACCCTCGGCATGGACGCTGAGCGTCGCCTGCGCACCACGGGAGCCCAGCAACCCCTAGAGGGAGCCGTGCTCGACGCTGCATGCTCTGCCTATGTAGAAGCCGCCGTCGAGCAGATGGACCAGCAGGTCAAGGCTGTGGCCGCCGCACACGGACTCGCCGGTAACTGGCGCTTCAGCCCCGGCTACGGCGACTGCCCGCTTACGGCCCAGCACTCAATCGTGGCTGCGCTCAACGCCACGCGGCTCATCGGGCTTACCGTCACACCTACCAGCCTGCTCATGCCCACCAAAAGCGTGACCGCAGTGATCGGCCTGTTCGACGGCGAGGTCCACGACGCCCAGACCCGCCCCACCTGCAATATCTGCCGCATGCGCGAACACTGCCGCTTCCGCGCCGCCCACACCACCTGCTATTCCAGCCATTAGGAGCCCCGATGTTTACTCCGCTTATCACTCATGATTCTGACGGCACTGCATTGGCGGCACCCGTTGATGCCGCACGTCGCAACGGTGCCACGTACAAGACGCGCACGATCGACGATCTGCGCATTAAGGACGATCGCCTGCGCGCCGCCATCGAGGGCACGGGGCACTTGCTGTTCGACGGCGGTATGGGCACCATGTTGCAGGCCGCTGGTATGAAGGCGGGCGCCCTGCCCGAGCTGCTCAACTTTGAGGAGCCCCAGGTTATCACTGATATCCAACGTCAATATGTCGAGGCCGGCTGCGACGTGATTACCGCCAACACCTTTGGCGCCAACGCCCACAAGCTCGACGGTGCCGCCACCGTGGCAGACGTCTTTGCCGCGGCCGTCGCCTGTGCCCGCGAGGCCGGCGCCCGCTACGTCGCCGGCGATATCGGCCCCATCGGCGCGCTGCTTCGCCCCCTGGGTACCCTGAGCTTCGACGAGGCCTACGACCTCTTTGCCGAGGAAGTGCGCGCCGGCGTCGATGCGGGCGTGGACCTCTTTATTATCGAGACCATGACCGACCTGGCCGAGATCAAGGCGGCTGTCCTCGCCTGCCGCGAGAACTCCGACCTGCCCGTCTTTGCCACCATGACCTTTGAGGAAGACGGTCGCACCTTCCTGGGTACGAGTCCCGAGGTGGCCGCCATCACGCTCGACGCCATCGGTGCCGACGTTTTGGGCATCAACTGCAGCCAGGGACCGGCCGAGCTCCGTGGGCTTGCCGCACGCATGCTCACCGTTACCGACAAGCCCGTTATGGTGCAGGCTAATGCAGGACTCCCCCATGTAGACGACGACGGCAACACCGTCTTTGATATCCAAGCCCCCGAATACGCCGAGGCCGTCGCCGGCATGATCGCCGACGGTGTGAGCGTCGTGGGCGGTTGCTGCGGCACCACGCCGGCGCACATGGCGGCCTTGCGCACGCTTATCGACAACCACACGCCCAGCCCGCGCCACCGCAAGCCCAGCATGTCGGTCACGAGCGCCCAGACGGTCGTGGACCTTCCCTGCGACGGCCACAAGATCGCCGTCATCGGCGAGCGCATCAACCCCACCGGCAAAAAGCGCCTGCAGCAGGCCCTGCGCGACGGCGATCTGGACTACGTGGTGAGCCAGGGCATCAGCCAGCAGGAGCAGGGCGCCGACATCCTGGACGTCAACGTGGGCCTGCCCGAGATCGACGAGGTCAAGATCATCCAACAGGCGACCGAACAGCTCCAGGGCTCCACGCTGCTGCCGCTGCAGATCGACTCCACCGACCCCGCAGCCGTCGAGGCCGCCGTGCGCCGCTACGCCGGCAAGCCCATCATCAACTCGGTCAATGGCAAGCAGCAGATCATGGATGAGATCTTTCCGCTGGTCGCCCACTACGGCACCAACGTTGTCGGCCTTACGCTCGACGAAGGCGGCATCCCCGATACCGCCGAGGCTCGCTTCGCCATCGCCGAGCGCATCGTGGCCGAGGCTGCCCGCTACGGCATCGGACCGGACCGCATCCTCATCGACTGCCTGGTCATGACCGCCTCGACCAATCAACGCCAGGCCGAGCAGATCCTGCGCGCCATGTCCCTGTGCAAGGAGCGTCTGGGCGTCAAATGCGCGCTCGGCGTGTCGAACATCAGCTTTGGCCTGCCTGCCCGCCCGCTGCTGGGCTCGGTGTTTTTGGCCGCCGCCTTTGGCGCGGGCCTGGACGCCCCCATCATGAACCCGGCTTCCAAGCGCTTTATGGATACCGTCTACAGCTATCGCGTCCTGAGCGTTGAGGACGAGGGTTCGACCGGATACATCGAGCGCTACGCCGGCTGGACCGATCCGTACAAGATTGCCGCCAACCCGGCAGCGGCTCAGGCCGCATCGACCGACGCTGTGCCCGCTGCTGGCACCGCCGGCACCGACGGCAACGACGACCCGATTCGTCGCATGGTCGTCTCGGGCCGCAAAGGCGAGATCGCTGCCGAGACCGAGCGTCTGCTGGCAGACCACGACGCCATGGACCTCATCAACAATCACTTTATCCCCGCCCTCGACGAGGTTGGCGTCCTCTTTGACCAGGGCAAGTTCTTCTTGCCGCAGCTCATGGCCTCGGCCGAGGCGGCACGCGTGGGCTTCGACACCATCAAGCGCCTGATGCCCGCCGGCGAGATTGCCGACAAGGGCAAGATCTGCGTGGCCACCGTCAAGGGCGACATCCACGATATTGGCAAGAACATCGTCAAAATGTTGCTCGATAACTACGGCTACACCGTCTTTGACCTGGGCCGCGACGTCGATCCGCAGGAGGTACTCAAGACCGTCAAGGAGCGCGATATCAAACTCGTCGGCCTCTCAGCGCTTATGACTACCACGGTCGTCGCCATGGAGGAGACCATCAAACTGCTTCATGCCGAGGTGCCGGGCGTCAAGGTCATCGTAGGCGGCGCCGTACTCACCCCCGAATACGCTAAGCAGATCGGCGCGGACTACTACGCCAAGGACGCCGCCGAGAGCGCGCGCATCGCCGAAGAGGTCTTTGGGCAGTAACACAACGGAAACAACCGAGCACCAAAACGTGCCGCACGCGCCACTTGGCACGTGCGGCACGTTAGAATAGATAAGACTATGCTCGTTTTGGCAGATAGGAGCGCAAGGATGGCGATCACGCCCGCAGAAATCGCGGAAACCCGCGGCATGGTTGAGGAACAGAACCTCGACATTAGGACCATCACCATGGGTGTTTCGCTCATGGGTTGCGGTGACGAGAACCTCGACCGCATGTGCACGAAGATCTACGACAACGTGACGCACACGGCTGAGCATCTGGTCGAGACCGCCGAGAACCTCGAGCGCGAGTACGGTATCCCCATCGTCAACAAGCGCGTTTCCGTCACCCCGGTGGCGCAGATCGCCGCATGCTGCAAGGATGAGGACCTCACCCCCATCGCGCATGCCCTCGACCGCGCGGCCGAGACGCTCGGCATCGATTACCTGGGCGGATTCTCCGCACTCGTCCAGAAGGGCATCGGCGACGCCGACCGCCGCGTCATCCAGTCCATCCCCCAGGCGCTCGCTACCACGAGCCGCGTCTGCTCCAGCGTCAACGTCGCCAGCCTGCGCGCCGGTATCAACATGGACGCCGTGCTCATGGCCGCCCAGACCATCATCGATGCCGCTAAACTCACGGCCGACCAGGACTCCGTCGGCGCCTCCAAGTTTGTCTGCTTTGCCAACATGGTCGAGGACTCCCCGTTTATGGCGGGCGCCGTCCACGGCGGTGGCGAGGCCGACGCCGTCATCAACGTTGGCGTCTCGGGCCCCGGCGTTATGGCTGCTGCCTTGGAGACGCTCCCCGACTCCGCCTCGATGATGGAGGTTGCCGAGAAAATCAAGCAGACCGCCTTTAAGATCACCCGCGCCGGCGAGCTCATGAGCCGTGAGGCAGCCCGCCGTCTGGGTGTCGAGAAAGGCATTGTCGACCTGTCGCTGGCTCCCACGCCTGCCATCGGCGACTCCGTTGCCCGCATCCTCGAGATCATCGGCGTGGGCACCTGCGGTGGCCCCGGCACGACCTGCGCGCTCGCCATGCTCAACGATGCCGTCAAGAAGGGCGGCGTCATGGCCAGCTCCAGCGTGGGCGGCCTCTCGGGCGCCTTTATCCCCGTGTCCGAGGACGCCGGCATGATCGCCGCCGTCGAGGCCGGCGCGCTTTCGCTCGAGAAGCTCGAGGCCATGACCTGCGTGTGCTCCGTTGGCCTGGACATGATCGCCATCCCCGGCGACACTCCGGTCGAGACCATCGCCGGCATCATCGCCGACGAGATGGCCATCGGCGTCATCAATAACAAGACCACGGCCGTCCGCGTGATTCCCGCTATCGGCAAGGGCGTGGGCGACTGCGTCGAGTACGGCGGCCTGTTCGGCCGTGCGCCCATCATGCCGGTGAACCCCAACGCCGGCACCGTGCTTGCCCACCGTGGTGGACGCTTCCCGGCGCCGCTGAACTCGCTGAAGAACTAGCTGAGGGGGACTGGCGAGGAGCCCCGGGGAGGGCAAATATATAAGGTCGCCTGCTCGAACAGTCCTGACTCGCACGGAGAGCACATTAAGTGCTCTCCGGCTCGTGCGGAACTCGCGATCGAC
>ERZ1673703.1943-NODE-1943-length-14472-cov-5.509815_pt1 | contig 14472 bp, 9 predicted proteins | sample MGYA00580233_ERZ1673703 | MGnify/ENA primary metagenome ERZ1673703 (study PRJEB41218, sample SAMN15661748) | gut metagenome | host: Homo sapiens | place: Canada: London | collected 2015-08-20/2019-03-30 | study: EMG produced TPA metagenomics assembly of... | reverse complement strand
GCTATAGCGGATTCCTATTCTATGATGATAATGGAATGCCACTTGTGGCAATGCATTGGCAGCATCGATTCAATCACATGGTCGGCAGATACAATGATATTTACCGGGTGCAGATGCCAAACATCACGCTTCATGTATGCCGACACACCTATTGCAGCAATATGGCAAAACCGGGAATGAATCCCAAGACATTACAGTATCTTATGGGGCATTCGGATATATCAGTCACGATGAATGTGTACACGCATATCGGATTTGATGATGCTGAGGAAGAACTGAAACGAATAGAAGAGTTTAGGAAGGCACGGGCGGAGGTTGAACAGAAGAAGGAGAAACCGATGTCACAGAAGATGTTTAAGGTAATTTGATACAGAAGATGGATAACGCTCCGGCTTGGCTGGGGCGTTTTTTACAATGTTGCTGAAATTGAATTTGTGGCGGATTATCAAAAGAAATAGTATAATATAAATGCTATCTTTTAAAGAGGAAGTGCTAAAGATGAAATTACAATCTGTAGAAGAATTTTTTCATAAGAGAGAAACTGTTGAAAAATATAATGTTGATAAAATCATAAAACTGAATTGGGAATGTCCGGATGTATTATTCTCTTTTAGAGGAGTATATGCTATTGGGGTTTTTATTTATTATCGACAATTATTTGGAGATAATGTGAAGACGGATATTAAGGTGAAAGATGAAAAGGGGGCTACGAGACAGCGCCTTTATTCCGATAAGTTTTTAAGTGAGAATTATCCACAATTTAGTGACGTAAACGATTTACCGGAAATAAAAGGATTTTTAGAACACTACTATGATATAGGAAACATAATTCCAACATGGCCAGGGGCGAATATAAATAGAGGAATGGCACATTGCTATGATATACCCAATGTGTATTATAAACGGCATGCTAAATTTACGAAACTAGTTTATGGTAGTATTTATAGAAGTGTATTCATAGAGGAAATTTTAGAAAACGATAAATATGATACTGTTGAAAAGTTATTAAAGTTGAAACCAGAACAGTATGTTAAGTTTCTAGAATATATTGTGGATGTAATTATTAATCGAAATAAACAGTTACAAGATATTTTACAGGAGGAAAATGGGCATGAATAGTTTTGAATTGATTCCTACAGAAGAAAATTTGATACATACATTGGACAAAGATTTATTGAAACGAAACAAAGATTTAGTGCGTTTTTATGATTTGATATTAGTACAAGAAGGAGCTTCTTCTATTGCTATTGATGGCAGATGGGGGAGTGGAAAGACTTTTTTTGTGAAACAATCTATGTTGCTAATAAATGCAAAAAATCCGATGAGCGATATGGATGATGAAAAGAAAGCAAGTATTGTATACGCACTTCCATTTCCGAAAAAAGCAGAAGACATGCCAGAGAATTATGATGTGGCAGTTTATTATGACGCATGGGAAAATGATAATGGTACAGACCCGGTATTGTCTTTGGTGTACGAAATAATAAAGCAGTTAGGAATAAATTATGCTTTTGATGATAATAGCAATGCATTCAAGTTGGCGGGGTCTGTGTTAGAGGCACTTACTGGTAGAAATATAAACGGTATTATTGAAAACTTAAAAAGCGATAATCCGCTTACAAAGATTAAAGAAGAAAAAGATTTACACGAGAATATTAAAAATTTCTTTACGGAGTTGTTAGTTGAAAGAGGAAATCGGTTAGTGGTTTTCATAGATGAATTGGATAGATGTAAGCCAAGCTATGCTGTTCAATTATTAGAAAGAATAAAACATTATTTATATGATGACAGAATTACGTTTGTTTTTTCTGTTAATTTAGGTGAGCTACAACATACAATAAAGCATTATTATGGTAATACATTTGATGCGTGCAGATATTTAGACAGATTTTTTGATATGAGAATATCCTTGCCACCAGCAGATAAAACTGCATTTTATAGGGAAATGGGGTTGGAATCTAGTTATGTCTTAGAAAAAATATGTCGAAAAGTAATAGATACATATAATATGGAGTTGCGTGAAGCCACTCGTTTTTATCGACAAGTGAAAACAGCAGCATATGAGCCTACACATGAGAGTAGAAAATTTGATTTTTCTTTTTCAGATGAAAAAGGAAGACAACTTTTATTGATGTATGTGGTTCCAATTCTTGTAGGACTAAAAATTGTTGATATATCGTTATATAACCAATTTGTATGCGGAAAAAGTTCGAAACCACTTATGGATATTTATAAAGATTCTGATAAGGGAGAATGGTTGGCTACACGATTGCTGAATAGAAATGAAGCCTTTGAAGTGGAAGAAGGTAAGAGTGTAGTTACTGTTGAACAAAAAATCCAACAGTTATACGATGCAATTTTTGTTACAGAATATACGGGAAATGTGTATCATACCATACTTGGAGAGTACGAGTTTGATGATAATTCTAAGAACTTTGTGAAGAGTGTTGAGAGTATGCTTTCAGTATATGCAGATTATAATATATAATCCTTAGTAGTAACCCATTCCGTTTTACTACTAACTTTACTACTAACAGGTAGTAACAACATGCTCCATCTTGCACCATTTTGCCAAGATGCCACCTAAATCACACATTTCACAAATCCCCGAAATCCCTTGCAAACAAGGGCATTCCGGGGCAATTCAAGGAGAAATAAAACAATGATAAAAATACTTTTCATCTGCCACGGCAGTGTTTAAGGGACGGGGCAAAAGCCTTGAGTTTATTGGGGTTCTTGGATGGAAACGTAGAATTTACACCTTATTTACACCTTTGGAAGATCGGATTGGTAATCAAGACGTAGGGAAAACTTACGTCTTTTTTGATTGAAGGAAAAAGGCGTTACGTATCGGCTAAAAAGAATAATGTATCGGCTGAAAATAATAGTATTTTTGCCGATAATATGATATACTAAGTAATAGATTAGTACGTTTTTGATTTATGACGGAGGATAGCAGATGAAACATCTTTCAGTTACTGAAATAGCAAAAAAATGGAATATATCAGAGCGAAGTGTTAGAAATTATTGTGCTCATGGACGAGTGGATGGTGCTTTTCTTATAGGAAAGACGTGGAGAATTCCCGAAAATGCAGAAAAGCCGGAGCGTTCCAATAAAAAGAAAGAGCAGCCAATTACATTGCTGGATATTCTGCAGGAGCAGAAGGCAAGTAAATACTCTGGTGGGATTTATCATAAGACACAGATTGATTTAACATATAACTCCAATCATATTGAAGGCAGCCGCCTGACCCATGATCAGACCAGATATATCTTTGAAACCAACACCATCGGTGTAGAAAAAGATGTGCTGAATGTGGACGATGTGATTGAAACAGCAAATCACTTCCGCTGTATTGATATGATTATTGATAATGCAAAGGCAGTTCTGACAGAGAAGTTTATCAAAGAACTTCATCTGATCTTGAAGAGCGGTACTAGTGATTCCAGAAAAGATTGGTTTGCAGTAGGCGATTATAAAAAGATACCGAATGAAGTCGGTGGTATGGATACAGCACTTCCGGAAGAAGTTGCCGATAAAATGAAAACTCTGCTGACAGAGTACAACGGAAAAGAAGAAAAGAATTTTGAGGATATTCTGGATTTCCATGTGAAGTTTGAACGTATCCATCCATTCCAGGACGGCAACGGTCGTGTGGGCAGATTAATTATGTTTAAGGAATGCCTGAAATATAATATCGTTCCGTTTATCATCGAGGATAATCTGAAGATGTTCTATTATCGTGGATTGAAAGAATGGAACAATGAAAAAGGATATCTGACTGATACCTGCCTGACCGCACAGGACAAGTATAAGGCGTATTTGGATTATTTTAGAATTGCATATTAAACGTGATTCAAAGTGAAAAATTTGTGCTTTGAGAAAAAATAATGATATACATTTCAAAGACGGGAGTAAATACATGTTCTATAAAATGATAGAAAATAAGTGTACACAATGGTATGAATCAGAACGGTGTACGGTTAAAAACTTAATTGAATATATAGAGAAAACAGGGCAGATGCGTGATGCTCAGATTGAGGCTATTAAGGTATATCTGTTTCTAAAAATTGCCTGTGAATGTAAGCCGTTGACACAGCTGTTTAGACAGGGATTCTTTAATTCTATTGATTTGAATGAGATAGAATTGTCAAAATCCACTCGTGAATATTTGTTTCAGAATCCAGCGGCAGCGACATTGTTTGAATATGCATGTTTGACAAATGATAAAGGTGAACAGGTATCTGAAAAACTGGAAAAACAGATAAAGAAAGATCCAACGGGAATTGATTATAATGAATTCTTTCGTAATGCGTTTTATGGTGTTTCCTATACGGATTATCTGTTTAGCCTTCCTATGGGTGCAGGTAAAACGTATTTGATGGCGGCATTTATTTACTTGGATTTATATTTTGCTTATAACGAGCCAACAAATCCGTCATTTGCACATAACTTTATCATATTTGCACCATCAGGTTTGAAATCATCAGTGGTTCCAAGTCTTAAAACAATACAAAACTTTAATCCATCATGGATTCTTCCGGAGCCGGCAGCAACAGACATCAAGAGGATGATTTCTTTTGAAGTGTTGGATCAAAGCAAAACTGCAAAAAAATCAAATAAGACAAAAAATCCAAATGTTCAGAAAATCGCTAATCATCAGCCGCTTTCTGAGTTGTTTGGTCTTGTTGCTGTTACTAATGCGGAAAAAGTAATTCTTGAGCGTATTCAGGAAAAACAGGGACAGATAAATATGTTTGAAGAAAGCGAGGACGATAAAGACCGACAGGCAAATGAACTTCGTAATTTAATTGGTAAGTTACCATCATTGTCTATCTTTATTGATGAAGTTCATCATGCAGTAAGTGATGAAATTAAGCTTCGTGCTGTAGTTACAAGATGGGCGCAGAATCATACAGTCAATTCTGTAATTGGTTTTTCTGGTACTCCATATTTAGACAAAGTTGAAAAAATAAAAGTTGTAGATTCATTGTCCATTGGTACAGCTGAAATCACAAATATTGTGTATTACTATCCACTTATAGACGGTGTAGGAAATTTCTTAAAACGTCCAGTTGTAAAAATTGCAGATATTGCAGATAGCAGCCTTATTATTGAAAAGGGTGTCAGAGAATTTCTTGATACTTATAAAGACACTGTTTATGCAGATGGTTTAACAGCTAAATTGGGTATTTATTGCGGTACTATCGAAAAATTAGAAGAAACAGTATATCCACAGGTATCCCGTATTGTAGCTGAATATGGCCTTGGTACTGATGTTATACTTAAATTCCACAAAGGAAATAAACAGTATAAGATGTCGGCTGATAGTCAGATGCAGTTTGATATCTTAGATAAATCTATTTCTGAAATTCGTATTGTTTTGCTTGTGCAGATTGGTAAAGAAGGTTGGGACTGTCGAAGTCTTACAGGTATTATTCTTTCTCAAGAAGGAGACTGCCCAACCAATATGGTATTACAGACATCTTGTCGATGCTTGCGTCAGGTGATTAAAAATGGTCAGGAAACGGCGCTGATATATTTGAATGAAAGCAATGCCGAAAAATTAAATATGCAGCTTGAGCGGCAGCACCATATTTCGCTTAAAGAATTTTCTTCTGCAGACAACAGCAAGACTACTTTGAAACGTTATAATCGTACGGCTTATTTAAAGTTGCCTAAAGTAGAGTTTTATCAGCTGAAAATCAGCTATGATACACTTACTGTGGAAAAGGCAAATCCTGAAGTTTCTATTGAAAAATCTGTTGATTCAGCGCAAATTGCAGGTAATATTATCAAAACAACAGATCTTTCTATGAATGTAAATAATATCAGTATCCAGGTGGATGATGCTGAATATGGTACAGAATATGCAACCTTTAATTCTTGGATTTATGGCATTATGAGAAGTGGATTTGGAACACCTTCCATGGCAGAATTAAATGCATATACAGAGCAGTTAAAAGTAGTATATGAAAAAATCACATACGAAAAAGGTGGCTCACGATATTTCAGTTCGAAGTACAATAAAAAGTTGGTAGAAGCCAATATTCGCAAAGCTTTTTGTGACAAAACGGATTTCAATACAACAGAAGAACTGATACCAGAAGAAGCTAATTTGTTGAACATTGCGAATTTTACTTCTGAGATATATGCAGATAATCTGGATGACTACTATCCAAGACAGAATGTTGTTGAAAACATAATGGCTGACGATCAGGGAAAATTGAAAGTTGATAAAAAGACACAGCAGTTAATTGATCTCGCTATAGAAACTGGAAACGATAGAATCGTTTTGGAATTGCAACAGCGTGTATCATCTCACCCAAATAAGAATCGTTCGTTCCACTACTTGCCATATCGTACAGACAGTGGTTTTGAACAAACATTTTTAAGAGAAGTATTGTCCTTTGATATTATCGAAGAATTAGGTCTGGAAGTGTATTACAATGGCGACCGTGCTATGACGGAGTTTAAGATCAAGTGCTATAAGAAAACCAGTGGAAAATGGAATTACATTGGTATTTACACACCGGACTTCCTTATCATTAAACGAAAAGATGGCGTTATCCATAAGGTTATTGTAGTGGAAACCAAGGGGCAGATTTATGCCAAAGATCCAGTCTTTAAAGATAAGAAGAATTTTATGGAAACAGAGTTTTCAAAACAGAATAATGCTGCGTATGGTTATGAACGTTTTGATTACCTGTATTTGGAAGATACGATGCCAGAGAAAGATAGATTGACACAGACACATCAAAAAATCTGTGAGTTTTTTAAGGAGAAAGCGTAATGAATGGAATTAGACCTACTGTAGGCATAGAGTTTGATGATAAATATACTAATGCAAAAAATAAATTGCTTGATTTTATTAAGGCATTAGACGAGTTGGATGACATACAAAAAGCAAAATTGGCACAAGAATTTATAACATCATATAGTATGGCAATTTCTTTTGAACAATTTGTAAGTTATATGAAAAATGGAGGAATCAAATAATGCCAATTAAATATGTACCGTTTATACCGGAGCCGGTGGAAGGACAGGCTGTGCTTGGTAATTTTAATAGAATATTGAGATACAAAGGCGCTGACGATGTTTCTATGACATTGCAACGTGGCATGCCTTTATATGAAATGGAAAAACAGGAAACTGTGGGCGAAAACTCCGATGGTAATATGGTTATTCGTGGAGAATGTGTTTCTGCCTGTGCTTATCTTAAAGAGCAAGGCATTCAAGTTGACCTTGTTTACATTGACCCACCATTTGCAAGTGGTGCCGATTACGCAAAGAAAGTATATATTCGTCGAAATCCGAAAGTAGCAGAAGTTATTGCACAGGCTGAACAAGAGCTGGATGTAGATGAATTGAAAGCTTTTGAAGAAAAGATGTATGGTGATGTATGGGATAAAGAAAAATATCTGAACTGGATGTACGAAAATCTTATGGCGATTAAATCGGTAATGAGTGAAAATGCGTCCATATATGTACATATTGATTGGCATATTGGGCATTATGTTAAGATTCTTCTCGATGAAGTGTTTGGTGAAGATAATTTTAGAAATGAAATTACTTGGGTAAGGACAGCTTCACATAATGATAGTAAGCAAAATTATAGTAGAGTTAAAGACAGTATATTTTTCTATTCTCGTTCAGAAGAGTATCCATTTAATATACAATACACACCTTATACAGAAGAGTACATTGCTGATGAATGGACAAAAGCACCTTCTGGACGATACTATAAATTTGAAAATATGCTTGATCCACAGAATAAAATGGCAGCTTACGATTTTCATGGCACAGTTGCACGTTGGAGAACAACGCCAGAAAAATTTGAAGAATTGTGGAATGCCCCTCAAACAGAAGTTCCCAATAGCCATGGCCGTGTAAGACTTGGAAAAAATGGAAAGCCTATCAAACGTTGCCGCATTGTGTTTATGGACGAACTTCCGGGAGTTCCTTTAAATGATAATTGGTCAGATATTGCGTATGTTGCAGGTCGATCTGCTGAGTCGGCAAATTATTCTACGCAAAAACCAGAAGCACTATTGAATAGAATTATCACATCTTCATCAAATGAAAATATGATAGTTGCAGATTTTTTTGGAGGTAGTGGTGTTACTGCAGCAGTGGCAAACAAACTGGCCAGAAAATTTATTCATTGTGATATTGGATTGAATTCTGTTCAGACAACCCGTGATCGTCTTGTCGCAGATGGGGCTGAATTCGATGTGCTGGAAATTAAAGATGGAGTTCAACTTTATCGTAATCCGGTTCAGACAATGGATAAAATTAAATTTTTGATTCCTGGCTTGAAAAATGAAGATTCTCTGGATTCTTTCTGGGAAGGTGCTATCTCTGATAGCAAGCTTGGTACAATTCCTGCTTACGTGCCAAATTTAATGGACAGCGCATCCAAACTTCTTGATAAAGTGACCATGAACCGTATTATTCATCAGGCGATTCCAGAATTGGATAATGACATTAAAAAGGTTATTGTTTACTATATCGACATTACTGATGAAGTGGAGATTATGAATTTCATCAAAGAAGATGACAGTACGACTGTAGAAATTGAATTGCGTGATCTTAAATCAATTCTTGATGATGTTGTCATTGGTGATTATGCAGAATTCCATGCAGAAGAAATTGCAGGCGGATATGCTGTTGCTATTGATAAATTTATGAGTGATCGTGTGTTGTCTAAAATTACAGAATTCAATCAGAAAGCATTCCTTAATTCTTCTGCGAAGAAACCGTATAAATCGATTGAAATCAGTGAAGAAGGCTTGGAACTTATTGAATTCCTTAGCCTGGATTGCACTGCGAACGGTGGTGAGTGGCATTCTGATAGTGAAATCAAGATTGATAAAAATGGCTATGTTATCGTAGACGGCAATAAAACCAAGGAGTTCTGGGATGGTTACATACGCAGCAAAAAGAAACCTCTCCGACTTAAAATTCGTAACATTTGTGGGGATGAAACTGTTTGGGAGGTGTAATCAATGGCTCAAAATGTGACATTATATAACCTTTTGATTTCTTGTCCAGGTGATATTAAGGAAGAAGTTACATTGATTGAATCTGCAGTAGATGAGTTTAATGAATTATATGCTGAAACTTTAGGAATCACAATAAAAACTCGCCATTGGAGTAAAAGTTCTTATGCTCAGTCTGGAGGAAAACCACAGGCATTACTTAACGAGCAGTTTGTAAATAAATGTGATGCAGCAGTTGCGATTTTCTGGACAAGATTTGGCTCACCTACTGATGAGTATGGTTCTGGAACAGAAGAAGAAATTGAAATTATGCTTCAATCTGGAAAACAAGTGTTTATGTATTTTTCGGATAAGCCTATCCCACCATCAAAAATAAATGGTGACGGCTATGAGAAAATACAAGCATTCCGTGACAAATATAAAGACAAAGGAATATATTTCACTTATTCATCCGACGAAGAATTTAAAAAGATGTTTTTTGCCCATCTTTCCATGCATTTTTTGACAGAAAAGAGGGTAAGTGAAACAGCCAATGAATATCGTTCTGAGTTAAAGTTATTAGGTATTGACGAAACTGGAAGATTGACTGAAGAAGCGGTGGTATGCCCATTCGTGTTAAATGCAGAGATTACCATGAAAGAATACATTACTTCGATTAAGAATATGTATCAGGAGATTTCTGATATGAATGTAGGTGGTAGATCTGTTACAGCTAATACTTTTTTTGCTGGATTTACAAGCCCTGTTGACATAGATGAAGATGAAAAAGAGTTTATTACTGCTGTGGCTGAACAGCTGGAGCGTAAGTTGTCCGATTCCTTTTTTGAACTTGGAAATTTAAACCAAGATACTTTAACATCAAATCTACTCAGTGGTCCTAAGTTGAATGGAACATCCGAAGAAAAGCAGAAATATTGGAAAATCAAAAGATTGCATGAAACTATTTCTAAAGCTTTGGAATGGGCTCCGGTTGAGAAAGCGTTTTCTGGAATGAATTGTATTAAATTAGCAATTCAGAATTGTGGTAAGGCCATTGACGAAGATGCTGAAATTATGTTTGAAGTTCCAAAAGAATCCTTGCTTACATTAGGTGAATTCCCTAAGTTTAATAATGCAGAGATAGGATATTTGCTTACAGATTGTGATATGAGTATTTTGTTCGGAATTGAAGGCACATCTGAATATATTGAATATTCAGAATCAGAGCAAAATGGAAGAACTTCGTATGGAGCACGTCCATATGGTTTGCCTGGATATGTTCCGGATTATAGTGATGATTTCACTGATGAGATAAAAGATGTGTTTTGTTATGGATTCTATTCAAGTGAAGATAAGTATATTGTAAAGCTTAAAGTAGATTATATAAAACATAATACAACTGTTGCTTTCCCGACAATCCTTTTTGTGAAAAATGAGATTGATGAGATACCATATAAAATCACATCTAAGAATAATCCGGATGTTGTTGAAGGATGTATAAAGGTTAAAAGTTAGGAAAGGAATACTACATGGAAAAGCCACAATACATCGATTGGATAGTTGAAGAAACTGGTATTGTAATTAAAGATGACATACCGTTAAAATGCTATAAAATTGATTATAAAGATGATGAAAGTATTCTTGATGACTGGGCATTGCACATTCGAAGAAATTACATAGAAGATACTGAACTTAAAGAAGACGCAGATGACAATGCAATGACTGTTGAACAGTATTTGCATGATTATGTAATTCCACAAAAAGGAGAAGAATTGGGAGCTACGGTACGTTCTGCAGACATAACAGAAATTTTAATTTCCGATTTATTAGAGTTTGTTCATCAGTATTCTGTTCCGAGATATAAATTGAAGAACAGATCCGGGAAAAACAATTCACAACAAGGAACTGATGTCATTGCATATAAGTACAAAAATGAAGATAAAACTCCAAATGATAAAGATGAATTGGTGGCAGCAGAAGTTAAAGCTACCCTCTCTAATATGGAGTACACACCAATCAAAAATGCAATTATCGATTCCAGAAAAGATGAACATCGATTAGCAAGATCAGTAAATTACTGCAGAAAGCGATTAAAAGAACTGGGCAAAATAGAAGAGGCAGAAGAGGTAAAGAGATTTTTATTTAAACCAGATAATAATTATCGTATTACATATGTAGCTGCAGGAGTTAGTAGTCGCGAAAACGTAGATGATGCCATAGAATTAGGTTTTTCTGGTGAAGAACTTGAAATTAGAAAAAATGAGCTGATTTTTTATGTACATGGTCAAAAGTTGATGAAATTGGCTCATAACATTTACCAGAGGTGTTGTAAATGATTTTTGGGAAAAATGCAGGCTTAATGTTAAAATATCAAAAAGCAAAGGCTAAAATGGTAGAATACGATGTTTCAAAGCAGGAGTATCCACATTTTCCGCTGAATTCTAATGAATTATCGTATCCAACAACTTATGTGCTGTCACGATACTCAGAATGCATTATAGAAAATAATCATGACGAATTAAAAGAGCTGGAGTTACTTTTGATTACAACTGCAGAATATTATGATTCAGCTTTTAAGTCCAAAGATAGACCAGAATATGATTGGGATTTTTTGCTATCTGGAGCATCTGCCTACTTCCTACGAAAGGATTTTGGTAGTGCTAAAGTGTTGGCAGCAAGAGTAGTTGATTTAATTGATGAGGAGCGATCTCCGCAGAAATTGTTGACGAATATCTATAATTATCTTCTGGGTGGAGTGTATTTGCCATATTTGAGAGTTATAGATACTTATGAGCGAATAAATAATTTTTTCTTGGATTACTTTGGAAAGGGTAAGTCTTTAGAAGCATTAAAGTCAAACTTATGGGTATATAGAAATGAAATATACGAGAATGGAGATCCAGATAGTATATTTTATGTAGATATATTAGTGGCAGTTATTATTGTGGCGTGCGAAAATTCGTCATGGAGTCTTTTGCCGAGTAGTTCAGGTATCTTGGATGAAGAATGGGAGTCATATCTACAAAGTAAGATGTCAATAAAGATGTTATGGCCAGCACAAAGATTAATAGCCGAAAAGGGATTGTTGCGTGGAGAAAGTTCTATCGTTCAACTTCCGACAGGGGTAGGCAAGACAAGAAGTATTGAACTAATTATTAGAGCAGCTTTTTTATCTGAACGAGCGAATATTGCTATTATAGTGGCACCATTAAGAGCGTTGTGCAACGAAATAACAATGGATATGTACAAAGCTTTTGGAAATGATGTCACGATAAATCAGTTTTCTGATGTACTTCAAAATGATTTCTGGAATTTGTTTTCTGAAGATATTAAACGGCAGATACTAATATGTACGCCAGAGAAACTGAGTTATGTATTACATCATGATCCGTTTTTCTTAAGTGCTATAGATTTATTTGTGTTTGATGAAGGTCATATGTTTGATGATGGAGGGAGAGGTGCAACATATGAGTTATTAGTAACACATATACGTCAGAACATAACGAGCGAACAGCAGTTGGTTTTGCTATCTGCGGTATTGCCAAATTCAGGGGATATTGCACAGTGGTTGTTTGAGGATAGAGGTTGTTTGGCGACAGATGATAGTATTGTATCTACACCTAAATCAATAGGATTTTCATCGACACAAAGGGATATTCATTTCTTTTCTGATGATAAATCAAATGAAGATTATTATATTCCCCGAATCCTTCGAGTTGAACAATTGAAGAAGTTACCCCGAGAAAGAAGTAATAAATACTTTCCAGATTTATCATTATCTACAGATGTGGCCATTTATAATGCAATAAAGTTGTGTCATAACGGCGGTGTTGCTATCTATCTTGGGCAGCAACGTTCAATGAAAACGGTATTTGAAAGAATTATAAATTTGGATAAGCGAAACTATGATTTGAAAGCATTAAAAGATAATACAAATCAAGCAGAGCTTTCCAAAATCAAGGGATTTATAGAAAGCTATTATGGTTCAGAGCACTATTATACGAAAGCAGCAGAATTGGGGGTTTTGCCTCATTCATCTAATCTTCAAAATGGAGTTAAGCTTGTTGTTGAACATGCATTGAAGAATAAATATGTTTCTTGCGTAGTGTGTACATCGACGCTTGCACAGGGGGTGAATATCCCGATAAAATATTTATTGGTCACCAGCATTCGAAACGGATTGAAATTAGTAAAAGCTCGAGATTTTCAAAACTTGATGGGTAGAACAGCACGAGCAGGTATATACACAGAAGGAAGTATTATTATTACGGATTGCAAAATATACGACAACCGTACCAACTGGAAAAATGGTGGAAGATATTTATGGAATGATTGTGTGAAGCTATTTGATACAAAATTGACAGAACCTTGTGGCAGTTCTATTCTTTCGTTAGTCCAGGATTTTAACATAGATTATGATGTGACCGTAAGTGGTGAGAAATTTATTGATATAGTGATAGATCACCTTGACGAAAGAGATTTCTTGCTTGATTACGCAAAGAAGTTAGAAAAAGCATACTTAAAAGTCAATCCCAAAAGAACACAAAATCTGATTGTGCAGGAAATATTATTGCGTCAGGATATTATATCAAATATAGAAAATTATTTGTGTTTAGTACGTTCCGCAGAAACATTGGTCAATGATAGTAAGAAAAGTGCTGTGGATATTTGTACAAATACATTGGCGTATGCTATGGCAACAGAAAAAGAGAAAGAATTACTGATTAAAGTTTTTCAGAAGATAGAAGAGAATATTCAACAATATTCTGTTGAAAAATTGAGCAGATATTCTAATGCAATGTCAGGAATAGGTTTGTCTTCTCTAATAGAGGAATGGATTGTTCAGAATGAACTTACAGAGAAGATATATACAGAAACAGAACTATTATACGTTATTACAGAATTGTATCTGCAAATCTGTGGAGACTTTAGATACCAAGAGCATATACAAAGCATTTGTAAAAAATGGATTGATGGACAGACTCCAATGGAAATTAACAACAAAGAAACTATTGGAATTGCAGAAGTAGAATCATTATGTAATAAAAGAATCTCATATGAAATGAATTTTCTTATCGGCAATATCTGTGATCTGATAGAAGTTGACGGAGAAAATGAGGAGCAAGTTGATCAAAGGAACATCTTGACATTGTTACAAAAGAAAGTAAAATATGGCGTTCCCAATATGACAGCAATTTCTATTTGTGAGAGTGTTTTTAATGATCGTCTATTAGCTATAGAATTAGCTCAAATTTTATCTGATGCGAATATTGGAACGGATAAGATACTTAATATGTTGAAAGCTCATAGTGAAGAAATCTTTAGTTGTCTTGATTCGTATCCGGAATATTTCAAGGATAGATTATCTGTGTTGATGAAATAAAGGTAGCATACTGTATTTACAGATTGCTGAATGTGCATTAAAAATAGATATTTCGTAAGCGCTTAAATCTTGGGTAGCTTTACTGTCTACGTTTTTAAACTCATAAT
>ERZ1673703.1938-NODE-1938-length-14510-cov-26.778139_pt1 | contig 14510 bp, 6 predicted proteins | sample MGYA00580233_ERZ1673703 | MGnify/ENA primary metagenome ERZ1673703 (study PRJEB41218, sample SAMN15661748) | gut metagenome | host: Homo sapiens | place: Canada: London | collected 2015-08-20/2019-03-30 | study: EMG produced TPA metagenomics assembly of... | reverse complement strand
TGGACACGATCGAATGGACAGATTCTCTGAAAGAAACCCAAAGAAACTGGATCGGACGTTCGGAAGGTGCTGAAGTGCAATTCAAAGTAAAAGACAGTGATCTCGAATTCACAATTTTCACCACTCGTGCAGATACCATGTTCGGTGTTACCTTTATGGTATTAGCTCCGGAAAGTGAATTGGTGGCACAATTAACGACTCCTGAACAAAAAGCAGAAGTAGACGCTTACCTCGACCGTACCAAAAAACGTACGGAACGTGAACGCATCGCCGACCGTAGTGTTACCGGTGTATTCAGTGGTTCGTATGCTATCAATCCGTTCACAGGTGAAGCAGTGCCCGTATGGATCAGCGATTACGTACTGGCCGGATACGGAACAGGAGCTATTATGGCTGTACCTGCTCATGATAGCCGCGACTATGCATTTGCCAAACATTTCGGATTGGAAATCCGTCCGTTGGTAGAAGGTTGTGATGTTAGCGAAGAAAGTTTCGATGCAAAAGAAGGTATTGTTTGCAATTCTCCGCGTCTTGATGTCACTCCTTACTGTGATCTTTCATTGAACGGACTGACCATCAAAGAAGCGATAGAGACAACCAAGAAATATGTAAAAGAGCACAATCTGGGCCGTGTGAAAGTGAACTACCGTCTGCGTGACGCTATTTTCTCTCGCCAACGTTACTGGGGTGAGCCGTTCCCTGTTTACTACAAAGACGGAATGCCCTATATGATTGACGAAGCCAGCCTGCCGCTGGAACTTCCGGAAGTCGCTAAATTCCTGCCTACCGAAACAGGTGAGCCTCCATTAGGACACGCAACTAAATGGGCTTGGGATACAGTAAACAAATGTGTCATAGAAAATGAGAAGATTGACCATGTAACCGTCTTCCCGCTGGAACTGAACACCATGCCGGGATTCGCCGGTTCTTCGGCTTACTATCTCCGCTACATGGACCCGCATAATCATCAGGCATTAGTTGATCCGAAAATTGACCAGTACTGGAAAAATGTAGACCTATATGTAGGTGGTACCGAACATGCAACAGGGCACTTGATTTATTCTCGTTTTTGGAATAAATTCCTGTATGACATGGGTGTGTCTGTAATGGAAGAACCCTTCCAAAAGTTAGTAAACCAAGGAATGATTCAAGGTCGCAGTAACTTTGTATATCGTATCAAAGATACCAATACTTTCGTTTCACTGAACCTGAAAGATCAGTACGAAGTTACCCCTATTCACGTAGACGTAAATATCGTATCTAATGATATTTTGGATTTGGAAGCATTCAAAGCATGGCGTCCTGAATATAAAACAGCCGAATTTATCCTCGAAGACGGAAAATATGTCTGCGGATGGGCAGTTGAAAAGATGAGTAAATCTATGTTCAATGTAGTCAATCCGGATATGATTGTTGAGAAATACGGTGCAGATACACTTCGTATGTACGAAATGTTCCTCGGCCCGGTAGAACAGTCCAAACCGTGGGATACAAACGGAATCGACGGTGTACACCGTTTTATCCGTAAATTCTGGTCGTTGTTCTACAGCCGTACAGACGAATATCTGGTGACAGACGAACCTGCAACAAAAGAAGAATTGAAGAGCCTTCATAAATTAATCAAGAAGGTGACTGGTGATATTGAACAGTTCTCTTACAATACATCTATCAGCGCATTCATGATTTGCGTAAACGAACTCTTCAACCTGAAATGTAGCAAAAAAGAGATTCTGGAACAGCTCGTTATCACTCTCGCTCCTTTCGCTCCACATGTCTGCGAAGAGTTGTGGGATGTATTGGGACACGAAACTTCCGTATGCGACGCCCAATGGCCTGCATACAACGAAGAATATCTGAAAGAAGATACTATCAACTATACCATCTCTTTCAACGGAAAGGCACGTTTCAATATGGAATTTGCAGCAGATGAAGCTTCGGACGCTATCCAAGCCGCAGTATTGGCCGACGAACGTTCACAGAAGTGGATTGACGGCAAGACTCCGAAAAAGATCATTGTCGTTCCGAAAAAGATTGTAAACATTGTAATTTAAAGTATTAAGTATAAAACAATAAGTATTAAGTAATAAGTATTAAGTATTATCCGTAGTCGTTTTCCAAATATATCCGCCAGGTTAATACTTAACACTTATTACTTAATACTTGAACTTAAAATCCATGCATAAACTGACAAAAGCGGAAATAATGAGAGAAGTGAAAGATTATATCTACATCACTCTCGGATTGATAAGCTATTCTTTGGGATGGGCAGCATTCCTGTTACCTTATCAGATAACTACCGGAGGAACTACCGGTATCGGGGCTATTATCTATTATGCAACAGGATTCCGAATCCAATGGTCATACTTCATCATTAATGCAGTTCTGATGACCTTCGCAATCCGGGTATTAGGTCCAAAATTTAGTATAAAAACCACTTATGCTATTTTTACGCTGACTTTTCTGCTTTGGTTATTCCAGTTGGTGGTGAACAATTACGTAGAAGCACCGGATATGACGCCGGACGGCAAGCCGCTATTGCTTGGTACAGGACAGGACTTCATGGCTTGTATTATCGGTGCAGCCATGTGTGGTGTAGGCCTCGGTATCACTTTCAACTACAATGGAAGTACGGGCGGAACAGATATTATCGCGGCCATCGTCAATAAATACAAAGATGTATCACTTGGACGAATGATTATGATATGTGATGTATTCATTATCAGCTCCTGTTACTTTATATTTCATGATTGGCGCCGGGTTATTTTCGGTTTTGTCACCCTGTTTATTATTGGTGTTGTGCTCGACTGGATTATCAACAGTGCTCGTCAATCGGTTCAATTCTTCATCTTCTCCAAGAAATATGATGAAATAGCCGACCGTATCATTAAAGACGCCGACCGGGGAGTAACGGTACTCGACGGTACGGGATGGTACAGTAAAACCAATGTGAAAGTGTTGGTAGTACTTGCCAAGAAACGTCAGTCACTCGAAATTTTCCGTTTGGTAAAACGCATTGATCCGAATGCTTTTATCTCTCAAAGTTCCGTTATCGGTGTGTATGGCGAAGGATTCGATAAGCTGAAAGTGAAATAATAACCGGTTGATAAGTAGTGAACAACCCTGTTAAAACAAAAAATAAGATGATGAAACGCAAACTTGTATTTGCTACCAATAATGCTCATAAACTGGAAGAAGTGGCCGCTATCCTGGGAGATCAAGTAGAATTATTAAGTCTCAATGATATCGGTTGCCAAGCGGATATTCCCGAAACTGCTGAAACACTGGAAGGAAATGCGTTATTAAAATCTTCCTATATCTACAAAAACTATCATCTGGATTGTTTTGCCGATGATACGGGATTGGAAGTGGAAGCCTTGAATGGAGCTCCCGGAGTCTATTCCGCCCGCTATGCAGGAGGTGAAGGACACGACGCCCAGGCAAATATGCTCAAACTTCTTCACGAACTGGACGGAAAGGAAAACCGTAAAGCGCAATTTCGCACCGCTATTTCGTTGATACTGGACGGAAAGGAGTATCTCTTTGAAGGAGTGATAAAAGGCGAAATAATCAAAGAAAAACGTGGTGATTCCGGATTTGGCTACGATCCTGTATTCATGCCTGAAGGTTACGACCGGACTTTTGCCGAATTGGGAAATGATATAAAAAACCAAATCAGCCATCGTGCACTGGCTGTACAGAAACTTTGTGAGTTTCTGCAAAGCTGATTATACATACCCACTTAAAATATAAAACACAATGAAGAAAATTACTTTATTTACTTTACTTACGCTCCTATTGTGTACTTCGTGTGTAACAAAAAAGAAGTTCATGCTTGCAGAGATGGCAGCCACCGCAAGCAAAGACAGTCTGCAAGGGTTGTTGAATAACTCCCGCGAAGTTGGTAACCAGCTATCGGCACAAGTCAAAAACCTCTTGCGTGATACGACCAAGATGGGGAACAGTATCCGTCAGTATCAGAGTATGTTGAATGTCAACATGACCGAACAGGAAAAACTGAATGCCCTGTTGAGCCAGAAGAAAAATGAGTTGAACGAAAGAGAACGCACGATCAATGAATTGCAGGACATGATTAAGGCACAAAACGATAAAGTACAAAACCTCTTGAGTAATGTAAAAGACGCATTACTTGGTTTTAGTACTGACGAGCTGACCGTCCGCGAGAAAGACGGAAAAGTATATGTAGCGATGTCCGACAAATTATTATTCCAGTCAGGAAGTGCCCGCCTGGATAAACGTGGAGAGGAAGCTCTCGGCAAACTGGCCGAAGTATTGAACAAACAGACGGATATCGACGTATTTATCGAAGGACATACGGACAACAAACCGATCAATACTGTACAATTCAAGGATAACTGGGATTTGAGTGTGATCCGTGCCACTTCCGTAGTTCGTATCCTCATCAAGAATTACAATGTAAATCCTTTGCAGATTCAGCCTAGTGGTCGCGGTGAATATATGCCTGTGGATGATAATGAAACAGCCGAAGGCAGAAGTAAGAACCGCCGTACGGAGATTATCATGGCTCCGAAACTGGATAAGTTGTTCCAGATGCTTCAAAGTTCGGAAGAGTCTAAGTAAAAACATATATGGGCTGCTTATTAAAGCAGCCCATATATGTAAAAAGCAACAAAACAAATGTTGGAAGTCTGTTATAAATCAACGCATAATATTAATTTATTCAGCAGTGATTTCTACAATCCGGCTGTTCAGTTGTTGGGTAGTAAACACTTCCAGTCCCACATTCATCAGATACTCTCCTGAATATAGTTGATTGTTACCTTGAAACGAAGAATTGCTACCCGGCATCAAATTGATTTCTTTCACACGATACATTCTGTCAGCATCCAATCCCTGCAAACGTACCGGTAATAATTTTTCTGCATAACGCGGATGAATATCAAATGCATACAATACAGCTTTACTCTTATCTTTATTTGCATACATAGAAGAGGTATGGTTACTGCCATAAGGAGAAACCAAACGAAACAGATCGCCATCAAGGATAACAGGTTTCAAACGATTATAATTTTCTACCGCCTGATTGCAATAGATATGGTCATTCTCGTTCATATCATCCAGTTTGATGTCAAAGCCCAGTTTACACATCATAGCTACATCAGTACGGAACTTAATGCTGGTTCCCCGATTCCAAGTCGTAACATGTGCACACATCGTCTTACTAGGAAATATTTGTGAGAATCCCCATTGAATAAATAAACGTTCGATAGGGTCGGTATTGTCACTAGGCCAAAATTCCGTAAAATATTTCAATGCTTCAAAGTCAGAGCGTCCGCCACCACCGGCACAAAGCATCATCGGTAAATCCGGATATTTATTTTTCACACGCTCCAACACTTTATACAGCCCACGCACATATTCGATATACAGATGCGACTGTTTATCCTTCAGATAAGAAGAATAGATATTGGTGATAGGACTGTTACAATCCCACTTAAAGAAAGCAATGCCCGGATAGTTTGTCATCAATTTGTCTACCACACCGAATACATGATCCTGCACTGCCGGGTTACTCAAGTCAAGTACCAACTGATTTCTGAAATAATATTCATCCCGATTAGGCAGATGAATCACCCAGTCTTTATGCTTTTCATACAGTTCACTTTTCGGATTCACCATTTCAGGCTCTATCCATATTCCAAATTTAATGCCTTTCTTTTGCGCCTCCTCTACCAAACGTCCTACACCATTCGGCAGTTTATCCGCCGTTTCTTTCCAATCACCCAACCCTTGATGATCGCCGCTACGCGGATATTTATTACCAAACCATCCATCGTCGAGTAGAAACATATCCACTCCCAGTTTGACAGCCTCATCCATCAATCCAACCAACTTATTCTCATCAAAATCAAAATAAGTAGCTTCCCAATTATTGAGCAGTGTCATACGAGTCTGGTCACCCTTCTTAATCTGATACTTACGCGCCCAATCATGAAAGTTGCGGCTGGCCTCTCCCTTACCGTTCAAGCTATAAGTGAAATAAAAGTCCGGGGTGCGAAAGGTTTCTTTAGCAGGAAGGTTGTATTCCGAAGCGTACGGATTAATACCGGAAATGACACGAAGTTCATTCTTGTTATCCACTTCAAAGGTAAAACGGAAGTTACCTGTCCACCCCAAAGTACCGACTAATACCTCTCCTGAATTTTCCTCCGACGGAGCACCCAGAGACAACTGGAAAAATGGAGAAACAAACATATTGGCACGCGCACCCAACTTGGTATCAATCGTTTTTTTACCAAATGCCAGTTCACGCTCGGCTATGTTGACCTCATGTGCCCAGTCACCGGAAAACTCCGTGAGAAAATACTTATCACGGTTAAAGTGAAGCATAGAAGAAGCATATTTGCTCAATACAATAGGTTTCTTTTCCTGATGATTGATTTCAGTGAATGTCTTGATGATATTTTCCGCAGCATACGTTATATAGTGCAATTTCACAGTCACAGGATATTTGTCATCTTTTAAGGTAATCACCGTTTCTACACTTCCGTCATTTTGTCGGCTACTGCTATGTTCTACGTATTTCAACAATAAAGATGGATTTCCATCATTATGAAGCACTTGAATAGCCGGTTCGAAATAATCCTCTGCCCCATGTGTAATATAAACTTCGGTTCCCTGCGGCAAGTAGACAAAGTCCGATTCATGATTCAGTTTTTTACCCAGATAACGCTGGTATAGACGACCGTTGTCTCCCACCTGGAAAATCAGGCTTGTGCAATCTGTTTCAATCTTAATAATAGGTTTGTCAGCTGCCTTCAACATACAGGAGATGCCCAAAAGACAGAATAAAAAAAGAACTTTTACTTTCACGGTATATTTATTTAATGTTATTACAATCATTTCTTATTTATCAGTACGGAACGGAGCAACCGGAAGTCCAGCAGTTCCATAAAGGTTACACTCCGGATTATCCGCCCATCCGTAACGTGCCGCAATAGGTATTTCCACTTCCGGCGATTCAAGGATAACCTCTTTTCCCTGGATAGTGGCAGTTGCCTGATAGAACACCTGATCTGGTCCGGCAATAATGAATCCTTTGGGTTCGCCTGTCGCAGTCTTCACCTCACAATCGAAGCTAAGTATCAGTTTATTTCCCGAAATACGGTATTCCAGAAAAGCCGGTACATCATACGTGCCCCTCTGATAAGTATTTGCCAACGACAGGAGAGCCAGCCGTCTTCCCACTTCCTGTTTGTTTTTTGGGTGAATATCATGCGCTACACCAAGATCAATAGCCGATACCATACCCGTGCCTTCCATAGAAAGTGCATCAGACTGTGCTTCACGCAATGCAGCCCATTTCGAATCGGGTTGTATCTCCTGACTACGCAAGTAATTTGCCAACTGCACAAAATAGAAAGGCAACTCCTGTTTCCATTGTTTCCGCCAGTCGGCTATCAGCGACTGAAAAAGAAGGGAATACTGACGGGCACGGCCTACATTAGCTTCGCCCTGATACCATATAACACCCTTAACTGGAAAAATCGTAAAAGGATGAACCATTCCGTTATACAATACAGACAGATAACTGGAACCCTCCGGTGACATGGGCGCAGATGGTAATTCATCCAAAGTTAATCCGATGCGATGGTTCCAGATTCCGGCCAATGATATTTTCTGTCCACCCATTTCCGCATACAAAGTTTCCGTTTTTCCATGAATACCACCTTCTCCCCCGAAATCAGATACACGAACTGTGATAATTCCTTTACCGGGTTTAACTTCCCCAGCCGGAATCGTATACTTCCGGAGGGTGGCAAACCCCGATCCTCTAGCTATTTCCTTACCATTATAATAAGTAATATCTTCATCATCTATCATTCCCAGACTAAGAGTTACCTCCTTTCCTGCCCATTCGGCAGGAATATCTATCTCCTTTTGAAACCAGACAATACCGTCAAGCCCATCCAGTCCTTTTTCTTCCCAATAACCGGGTAACTCCATAGGCTTCCACTCTTTCCCAGTCTGCAAAGCCGAAATCCATTGCGGAGTCCCTTGAGTAAAACCAGCATCCCGGATAATAAATTGTTCACGCCAGTCCTTCATCTCCTGTTGATAAACAGCAGAAAGAGCTTCTTTATTAAAATCCAGTCTCTTCATTTTAGCTGTTTCTTCCTGGAAACCCATCACCTGTTGCAAGGTACCGAAGCTTGTCCACGCTTCGGCCGGAGTGCCGCCCCAGGTACAATCTATCACACCAACAGGTACATTTAATTCTTTCCACAATTGGCGGGCATAGAAATAAGCGACAGATGAAAACTCCGGAACAGAGGAAGGGCTACATTCCTGCCAACCCCCTCCGTTCATTTCTACGTTATCCTGCGGAGTTAAAGATACAGTCTTTTTTACCTGTAATAGACGAATAAACGGATAATTGGCTTCTGCCACCTCCCGCTCATAATTCATAACCTTGCCCCATCCAGCAACTGGCATTTCCATATTGGATTGTCCGGAACAAAACCAGACTTCTCCCACCATTATATTCCGCAAAGTCAGCATTTCGCCGTCTGAAAGCGTAATCTGGTAAGGACCTCCGGCAGCAGGAGTAGGTAACTGCAAAGTAAAATTTCCATCCACTCCCGCTTTAACTGTATATTTTCGGTTATCCCAACTCGTTTTTACTGTGACTTGCTTGCCGGCTTTTGCTTTTCCGGGCAATATCAACGTACTCTTTTGTTGTATCACCATATTATCGGTGAAAAACGATGGTAAAGTTACCTTAGCCTGTGTACAAATAGCTATGCACAGGGCCATAAGAGTAATTCTATATTTATTCATTTTTCGGTTAGTTTATTGATTATCGGCTATTAGTTGAATTCCAGCACTTTCACATCCTTGGCAGGTATAGTAACCTCTATCTTATTTTTGGCAGTAGTCCGGCTGCCACTCCATAATTCTTTCACCTGATAACTGCGTGTTTGCTCCAGCCCTATTCTATCCAACGAAAGTGTCACTGTCTGTTCCTGTTCCGAATAATTGAAAAGTGCGCAATGAAAAGTTCCATCTTTCTCCTTTCTTACAAAGATCTGTTCCGATTGAGCTCCATTCCCTTCTACCGGACGGAATACTTCACCTGTAGCAAGAGCATTGATGTCAGGATTCGTCAGATATTTCAACGCTTTGTCTTTTCCATCTTTTCCTCCGGCAGCACTGAAATCATCTCCACCAATATAGATACCTGTAATAACTCCGGAAGTGATACGCGCCCGATTTTCACCATCTGTAGCATCTCTCAACACAATATGGTCTGCATCATTGAATTGATAGATATACTTCTGCCACCATCCATAAGACAATGCATTCAGTGTGTATTCGGTATCCTTGATTTTATTCCATGCATCGCAGGCAATTCTACGCGACTGCGCATATTGTGCCGGAAATACCGGAGAAATAGAAAGATTGATATACATATCCCCAAAGTATTTATCCAGCAACTGCATCCCATAATTATATCCCTGGATACCCGTTGTCACTTCAGGAAGATACCATTTATCAGCCTCCATCGCTCCATGGGTCATAAAATCCATTTTCACATACTCGAATCCTGTTCGGTGAAACAAGCTAGACGTCTTTTTCATCATTGCCTCTACAGCAGGATGAGTAGGGTCAATGGCATAAGCACCGTCCAGTTCCTGTGGTTTTCCGTTAGCATAAAGGTAGATATCCTTGTATTTATATTCAGGAGCAGCATCCACCGTTCTTTCGGGGTCACGCGCCCAGTCGGTAAACGGAGTCCAGTAAATCCCTCCAATCTGGCCGTTCGATTTACATTTTGTAATGAATAACTTCAATTGTTCTTCATTCATACAGTCCCAACCGGAATCCAATCCGACATAAACCGTGTGATCCGGATTGACAAAATGATTATTTTGAAGATTTTGTTTGATAAAGTCCGAAACCTCCATCGCTTTTTCATAAGTCAGATTAAATTGCAAAGCTCCCCAGCTGTTCCAACCAAATGGAACCGCTTTTCCCCACTCTTTCGGAGGTGATATGATTGCATTAACTTTTGCATAAGTTTCCAGTCCGTCGCACCAGTTTTCAAAGAATCCCAGTAATATTTTGGGCGACTTGATCTTCTTGCCTTTCAATGCTCCGTGAGGTTTCACATCCCGCGTCAATTCATCAGCTACTCCACCGTAACAAGTCAAAGAGCCGATGTTTCTATGTTCTACTTTACCTAACATTACAGCCGTTTTCCAATTGTCATGCTCCACAGAACCTACAACAAGTCCGCTACGCCCTTCATTATTAAAAACAGCCGTTACCTCATAACTGGTCAATGTGTCGAAATTAAGTGCATGAGACTGGTATCTGATCCATTTATCATTATCAAAAGGCATAAATAAAGCACGATTGTCACCTGCCGGAAGTAATTCAGCCATGCGGTCTACATTCACAGGTGCCATCCGATTGGAAGCGACATTATTCTTTCCTTCTATACTAAACTCCGTCAATATATACTCTTTATCCGGATAAAGATAAAAGTACTGTGTCAACTTAGGCAAAGATTTATCTGTATGTTCAATCTTATAAAGAGTTCCTTTACCGAAAGCATCTGATATTTTTCGAATACTAACCTTATGGCGTGCATAGTCACGCGTAGTAACCGTCTGCTCTCCCCATAGGTAAGAAGCATATAGTCCTTCACAAATATTTTTTGACTTTTTATAAAGTGAAACTCCCCCTTTCTGATCATCGAAGCGGATTTGCCAGCCGCCCGTCGTCAGACCTTTATATCCGGCAGCATATCCGGATAAAGTGAATAACAGGAACATAGTTCCGAAAATGATTTTAAACTGTCGAAGTCTGTTTTTCATATGGCACAATGAATATGGTTTTAAATAGAATAAAAGTGTTCCCCAAAGATAGGCATTGCCGGAAGTATGGCTTGGCGTAAACAAGTCAAAAAATGAAAGATTTACGGCAATATGCTTCACAATCTCTCTGAATCCGCAAATTTTCTATTTATCCGCATCATTTATAGTATCCGTATTCCTTATATCCTGTGGAATGATTGTTTGTTTTCCACTTTGATACTGTTTCTCGAAATCTTTCGGAGTCATACCAAACTGTTTCAAGAATAACTTGCTGAAATAAGACGGAGAATTAATGCCCACCATATAACAGATATCTCCAATCCGGTATTTGCCTTCCTGAATATATTCCGCCGCTTTCTTCAGGCGAATCAGGCGAATGAAGTCGAGTGGGGAGAGATTAAATATCGTTTTGATTTTTCTCAACAAACTAGAGCGGCTCATACAGAGAATATCCGCCATTTTCTCTACTCCGAAATTATCATCGGTTATATTGTCTTCAATAATCCGGATCACTTTATTCATAAATTCCTCGTCCGCTTTGTTCATCTGCATATTGTCCACCGAGAAGAACGGACGTTTCGAGAATGCCTCTCTCTCCCGTCGACGGTTATTGAGTAATGATAATATCTGTTCTTTGAGATAACCGAACGAGAAAGGCTTCTCCACATAGGCTTCCGCCCCATACTTCAAGCCATTGATTTTACTGTCAATATCATTCTTGGCAGTCAGGAAGATAACAGGGATATGAGAAAGCTCAAGATCTGATTTGATTTCCTTACACAACTGATATCCATTCATCACCGGCATCATAATATCACTAATGATCAAATCGACATGACTGCTTCTCAATATTTCGATTGCTTCCGCACCATTCTTCGCAGTTTCTACCGTGAAACTTTCACGCAGTCTTTCTGAAATGAATGCCAACATACTTTCATTATCTTCTACCAACAACAGAGTGTATCCATGCATATCTGTTTCAACGGAAGTCTCTTCATCCAACTCCACAATATCTTTCTGTACGACTTTACTGTTTTGCAGGCTAATGCCTTCTTTGTTCAAAGGAACGGTCAGTACAAAAACATTATCCTTTTCGTAGGTAGTGTCAAGAGAAAGCGTCCCTTTATGTAAGGATGCCAATGAACGTGCCAATGATAATCCGATACCTACCCCATTCTTGGGCATTTCTCCTTTTTCCATTTGGTAGAAAGGTTCAAAAATATATTGGCTCACCTCCTCCGGAATCTTGTTTCCGTCGCTGATTACCCGAATGGTAAAATAAGATTCATCCTTTTCCAGTTCCACCTCTATGTGTCTTGTGGCATACTTCAAAGCATTGTTGAGCAGATTACTCACAATCTTAGTTATCGCTTCTTTATCTACGGCCGCCCATACCTCTTCTTCCAACAGTTTTAATATAAATTCTTTATTGTTCAAATTGAAAGTTACTTCAAAACGAGACACAATTCCTTTCAGAAGGGCTGTTATATCCACACTCTCAAATTTCATGGACAGTTTATTAGCACCTATCTTCTGGAAGTCGAGAAGTTGTCCGGTAAGTTCGAGCAACCGCTTCGTGTTCTCTACGATGACACTGATATATTTCTTCTTCTTTGCTTCTGGAATATCCTCTTCCTGAATAGCCTCAAGCGGACCGTTAATCAGTGTCAGGGGAGTACGCACTTCATGCGCTATCTCTGTGAAAAAATCTACTTTCGATTCATATAATTCTTTCTCTTTTTCTATCTCAAAAAGTTTCTGACGTTCTTCCATCTGACGCTCCTTACGCCGCTTGTACCATAAGAACCAACAGAATACAACTAAAATGACAGCCAGTGTATAAATAATATAAGCCCATACAGACAACCACCAGGGAGGCAGGATAACTATAGTCAACGAGCGGGTAGAAGGTTCGGACTTACTAGCATGATGAGTTGCTTTTACCTGAAAAGTATATTTTCCCGGCGGGAGTTTGGCATATGATATATTCTTGTTACTGGCAGCACGAATCCATTCTTTATCCAGCGGGAGCATACGATAATAGTATTGATTGGTTTCCGCTGTAGAATAGCTTAACATAGCAATGTCAAAACTGATATTCGACTGGTCATAAGGAAGTACTATTTCATTGGTATGTACAATGCACTGTTTCAAAGGCGAATTCGGAGTATGCACAGTGATTTCATTATTATAAATGCTGAATTTAGAGATATAAACCGGAGGTAATGAACTATCTTGATCGGAAGAGTCAGGATCGAAAGCAATCAGTCCATCCACTCCTCCAAAATAGAATTTGCCATCACTTGCTTTCAGTGCCGAACGGTAATTGAACTGATTACCCAGTAGTCCGTCTTTATTCGTAAATACACTCATATCTCCGCTTTCCGGATTGAACCGTACCAGTCCTTTATTAGTTCCAAACCATAAATTAGAATGTTCATCCTCTAAAATATCATAACATACATCGTCTGGTAATCCCTCATTGATACCGAAAGATGTAAAGTTATCCTGTGCCTCATTGTAACGACAGATACCGCCACGATCAGTGGAAAACCATATATTTCCTTTCCTGTCTTGCATAATGGAACTAACGGAATTGGAACTTAGTGTATTCTTTTTTCCTGCTTCATATACATAATTCTGAAAAATTCCCGACTCGGGTTTACACTTCCATACACCATTCCCCATAGATGCCACCCAAATGGTACCATCCTTTGCTTCCATGATACAAAAGGCCCAATTATAACCAATAGCATCCACCCTATGATATTCCCTTTCATTCGGTTCAGCCATATAAAGTCCCCATCCGGTTCCTATCCATTTGCGTCCTTTGCTATCTATCATAAAATCATATACACTACCCTCATCAATACCCAACTCCTCTTCAGACAAACACCGGATTCGTTCATCAGGCAAACTAGTTTCATTCATTCCCTGCTTGAATAATCCACTGTAAATACGATTGTTATAATGTCTGACACACAAGGTTATAAGATGACCAGGTACATTATCATATACTTGGTGCACTTTGCCGGAGTGGGGATTCAGCACATTGATTCCATTATCTTCCGTGCCAATCCAAATACAGCCGTTATCATCTTCCGCCAATCCGCGGATACGCTTGGTATTCAAGGAATATCCGTCACTTCCGGGGACGTATTTATCAAACGAAAGACGATGATTCGGCAAATAATTGACCCCACCGAACATTGTTCCGATCCAAATACCTCCTTGAGTATCCTTATAAATTGAATAAATGATATTATCCGACAGGCTGAACGAGCGCATCAAGTCTTCTTTGAGATGCAGCATACTGTTCTTTTTCTCATTAATGATAAATAATCCGTGGTGAGAACCTACCCAAAGCTCATCTCCAAAGCAGACTACATCACGCAAGAATGTTTTTCGTTCACCGGGAAAAGGGATAGTCGTGAGTACATTGGTACGTGTATCATATTTAAACAGTTCTCCTTCATGGATAGCAAGTACAATGGCGTCATCCTGAAAACATATACTCATAATATTTTTATTAGCCAATGATTTCCCGTTACGATCTGTAAGATACTGTTCAAAAGAATCTTTATCCTGATTATATTTAACCTCAAATCCGCAACCGCCCTCATAAGATGACACAGAGGTCAAAAAGGT
>ERZ1673703.1900-NODE-1900-length-14815-cov-7.097832_pt1 | contig 14815 bp, 10 predicted proteins | sample MGYA00580233_ERZ1673703 | MGnify/ENA primary metagenome ERZ1673703 (study PRJEB41218, sample SAMN15661748) | gut metagenome | host: Homo sapiens | place: Canada: London | collected 2015-08-20/2019-03-30 | study: EMG produced TPA metagenomics assembly of... | reverse complement strand
GCGGAATCCGTACTGGAAAATATATCTGCGGAACAGAAAAAATTACTGGATGCTATCCAAAAGACAGGAAAGCCGATCGTAATGGTACTTTTTACCGGAAGACCTTTGGCATTACAATCCGAGGAAAAGCAGGTGAATGCGATCTTGAACGTATGGTTCGGTGGTACGGAAGCAGGAGCGGCTATTGCCGATGTCTTGACCGGAAAGGTTTCTCCGACGGGGAAGTTAACCATGTCTTTTCCTCGTGTAACAGGCCAATGTCCGATCTATTACAATCATAAGATGACAGGACGTCCTATGTCTCCCGATGCTTGGTACACTCGTTATGTCTCCAATTATATAGATGTGTTGAATGAGCCTCTTTATCCATTTGGTTACGGTTTGAGTTATACGACTTATACGTATGGCGATGTATCTTTGAATACGAATTCTATGGATGCAAATGGAAAAATTCAAGCATCCGTGATTGTTACCAATACCGGGGCTCAGGATGGAGAGGAAATCGTACAGCTTTATTTACGTGATATCGTACGCAGCATAACCCCTCCGGTCCAAGAATTGAAAGGATTCAAGCGAGTTGCGTTAAAAGCGGGAGAAAGCAAGAAAGTAACCTTTGATATTGATGTGGATATGTTGAAATTCTACGATTCAACCTTAGATTATGTCGCTGAGCCGGGTGAGTTTCAGGTAATGATCGGTGGAAATAGTAAAGAGGTGAAAACAGCTTCGTTTACATTAAAATAATCCTAATCGTAAGGAATCAGTTATGGGGCTTTGCTAAATTCGAAATTATATGTATCTTTGCCAAAAGAAATATTACAAAACCATGGGGATGACCGGTTTTGACAGCGGGTAGAAGTGGTTTGTAAGCATGTAGTGCGTGGTTGGCTTGCACTTAAATCTCAGACAACGAACAATTAACTGGCGAAAATAATTACGCTCTCGCTGCTTAATCGAAGTATAGTAGATTCAAGCTTAATCCCTGCAAAAGTTGCGGGGACGTGACATCACCCGGATGCTGTGGCTCCGAAGCGTTCCGATCAGGTGGTGCAGCAATATCGGAGATAGTTTGAGATAAGCCTCGGGTCTCAGGCGAAACTTTAGAGGATAAGGGATGAGTGGGTGGCTTCGGTCTTGCTCTTCCCCGACAATGAAGGCGAAGATAAACATGTAGAAAGCAAATTAATTCCTCGTTTGGACGAGAGTTCGAATCTCTCCATCTCCACGGAATGAAAAAAGGCCTTACGGATTGTCCGTAAGGCCTTTTTTCATTCATTGTAAACCCATTTATAAGGAGGTGGCGGTACGTATGGACCAGCCTTTTGATGGGGTAATATATCAACCGATTTGACGATTACGTTATTACCTTTCTGGGTACAAACCAGACATTTTGAACGTAATTTCCTCTTAGCCATGTTGAAGATGATATTCGGATTGAAATGAACTCCGTTTATACGAGTCTCAAAATGTAAATGCTCGGTAGTAGCCCTGCCGGTACGTCCGGTTAAGGCGATCGGTTGTCCGGCGAGAACACGATCTCCGGGTTTAACCAAGTTCTTGGAGTTGTGGCTATAGATCGTTTCCAGCCCATTATAATGGCGGACAACGATAACGTTGCCATAGGCGGCGAATGGTTTCGCCATTCTGACAATACCATCGAAAGCAGACACGATCGTATCGTTGGCACAAGTCTTGATATCTACTCCGGAATGATGTCTTCTCCTTCCCCCGTAAGGAGAGATCACGTTTCCATTAGGAAGGGGAAATGCGTATTCCCCGGCGGGGATCAAGGATAAATCAATAATTTCCGTGTTATTCTCATCGAATAGCTTGGGGTCCTTGATCGCTATCTGGCTTTTATCACGGGGCGTAAAGGCTTCCGTGATATCTTTTCTAGGAGAATGACAAACCGCTAGCTCCGGAGCTTCCGGCAACATGAAATTGAAATCCACGACGGGAAGAGGAATATTTGCCGTAGGGAAATCCACAGTTTCGGGAGGGGCCGGGCGTGGAGCAGGCTTTTGCGTACGGCAAGACGCAAATAAAATTAGCGTAAGAATGAGTATTCCGTTGTGTATTTTAGATGCCATTAGATATTGTTTTACTACAAAAGTATAAAAAAGCCTCTTTCAATGGCCTATATTTCCGATATGTTTATACTTCTTTTTATTCTTTGTGTTTTTTCTGATAGTTGAATTTGCCTACCTTTGTAAAGGTAAAATGGAGATATTATACGATGATTGAGGGGACTAGTTTGGCTCTTTGGTCAGAGAGGATGACGATATTGTATTTGCTGGTATTTCTCTAAACTGAAAACGACCAATTTAAAGTACACAGAGAAATAGACAATGCGAATACACCTGTATTTGGTGTGTTCCTTTGCCTTATTTCTGTTGTGTACAAGGCATTTGGTCGTGCCGCAGTTTGACGGGTTTAAGGTAAAGTGTAACACACCTTTTCTCAGATGTGGGTTTATTTATGAGATAAGATTACCTTAAAAACGGCTTTTGTATATGAAAGAACAAAAGGAGATACATATCGGTTCGTTAATAAAAGAGAAAATGGAAGAGCGGGGACTTTCGGTTTCCGATTTTGCCCATGCTTTGCATTATGAACGTACCAATATTTATAAGATATTTAAGCGAAGCAGTATTGATGTGGATTTGTTACTGCGTATATCGGAAGTCTTAGCCTATGATTTCTTGCGGGAGGTGTATTTAGCGGACGAACCCCGACGATATTCAATCACTATAGAAGCGGACAAGGAAGATATAGAGGAGATCCGTAAATGGCTGTTAGAGAAAAGGCGTGAATAAGTTTCACGCTTTCGTGAAATAAGATCACGGTCGATATAAGACCGGTCACTTTGATTGTTTCTACATTTGACCGTCTCGATGTTTCATCATAACATTAGAGAAATAGGTTAAATCAAGGCCGTGCTCTTCTTGTTCCGTATGTGAATATAGGCAGGAAGAAAGCGGCCACTTTTTTCTTCTGTGTACGTGCACAATTCGATTATTTCCTTTATATTTGTCGATAAACAACGAATTGTTAACATTTCTAATATGAAAGTTCTAAAGACTGCCCTGCTATTCCTGATGTGCGTATCTTTCTCCTTCTCCTGTAAGGAAGGGGTAAAGGAAGTAAGGGTGCTGAAACTGGCACACGGATTGCCCCCCAGCCATTCCGTCCATTTAGGATTGCTCTATATGAACGAGCGTCTGAAAGAGTTGTCCGGAGGAAAGATGAGCATGGACATTTATTCTTCCGCTCAATTGGGATCCGAAAATCAATGTATAGAGTTGCTTCAAATAGGAAGTCTCGATATCACGAAAGTTTCCTCCGCCGCGTTGGAAGGATTTGCCGATCCGTTTAAGGTATTTGGCATACCTTATCTATTCCGTTCCCGTGAGCAGTTTTTCGAGGTGTTGGATGGTTCGGTAGGTAAACAGATATTGGGATCAACGGAACCTTATTGGTTTAGGGGACTCGCTTATTTTGACTCGGGGGCCCGTAGCTTTTATACGGTAAACAAGCAGATTCGTACTCCCGAGGATCTGAAAGGACTGAAGATCCGTGTGCAAAAGAGCCCGATAGCCGTGGAGATGATGAAGACATTCGGTGGTTCGGCTACTCCCGTGGATTGGGGTGAATTGTATACGGCCTTACAAAGTAATGTCGTGGATGGAGCCGAGAATAATACGCCTTCCGTGACAACAGCGTTCCATCATGAGGTGGTAAAATACTATTCAGTCAATGAGCACACGATGTGTCCGGACGTGATCATCATTAGTTTGGCTACTTGGCAGAAGCTGACGGAACAAGAACGTAATTGGCTGCGGCAGGCCGCTGACGCCGCCGCTATTTATCAACGGAAACTTTGGGCGGAGCAAGAGAAGCAATCGCTAGAGGAGATGGAAGCGCACGGAGTGGAAATTATTTACCCGGATAAGCAGCCGTTTATGGATGCCGCCGCCCCGATGATCGAGCGGTTTAAGAATGATCCGGTTTTTCATGATTTAATCGATCAAATACAGAATACCCATGAGAAAGATAATTGATAAAGGATTGGAGCTATCGTTGATTTTCTTGATGGCTTTCTTGGTCGTGGATGTGTTATGGCAGGTATTAAGCCGGTATATTCTGGTTTCCCCGAGTTCCGTGACGGATGAATTGGCCGGATATTTATTGATCTGGGTGGGATTGCTGGGGGCCGCTTATGTATCCGGTAAAAATGAGCATCTAGCGATCGATTTATTACTTCAACATATACGTCCTTCCCGCAGGAAGCTCTTGCGATTGTTTATCTTCTTGATCGTATTTTTATTCGCTGTATTTGTATTGATCGTAGGTGGGACTTGGCTGGTATACACTCGTTTTCATTTGGGAGTTACTTCGGCTTCCTTAGAGATTAATTTAGGATATGTGTATTTGGCATTGCCGCTAGGAGGATTGCTTACCGCTTATTATGCGATAGATAACACAATCGCCTTATTTCGTTCCTCTAATTCTTAAAAGACTGATGATATGGATATTATAGGTATACTCGTATTAGTGATAAGTTTCTTTTTCCTGCTGGTGGCCGGGGTTCCGGTAGCGTATAGCATCGGTGTGGCGGGTGTATTGACGATGCTCGTGAATATAGACTCGCTTCCCGCCCTCACGACTTACGCGATGCGTATGGCTTCGGGTCTGGACAGTTTCGCTCTGCTGGCGATCCCGTTTTTTATATTGGCGGGGAATATCATGAATAGCGGAGGTATCGCCTTGCGCTTGATCGATTTCGCCAAGGTGCTGGTCGGACGGTTACCCGGAGGACTGGCGGTAGTCAATGTCGTGGCGAATATGTTATTCGGGGCGATCAGTGGCTCTGCCGCCGCCGCTGCCTCTGCTATCGGGAGTATTATGACACCGGAGATGAAAAAGGCCGGTTACGATCCGAATTTCAGTGCCGCCGTAAATATCTCTTCCGCCACTACCGGCATGACGATACCTCCGAGTAATGTCTTGATCGTTTACTCCTTGGCGAGTGGTGGAGTCTCTGTATCCGCCTTGTTTATGGCTGGTTATCTACCGGGAATTCTTACGGGAGTGGCGATCATGATCGTAGCCGCTATGTTTGCCGCACGAAAGGGGTATCCGGTTGGCGTACGTGTTCCGTTCTCGGAGGCGACAAGGGTATTTTTCAGGGCGATCCCTAGTTTGATGCTATTGGTGATCGTGATCGGAGGAATCTTGGCGGGACTGTTTACGGCTACCGAGGCTTCGGCGATCGCTGTACTGTATGCGTTAATCCTCTCTTTTATCTATAAAGAACTTACTTGGGCTAAATTGCCGCAAGTGTTATTGCGATCGGCCAAGACTACGGCTATCGTCCTTCTTTTGGTGGCGACCTGTACGGGTTTATCTTGGATCATGAGTTATGAGAATATTCCTCAGACGGTAAGTGCCGCTTTGCTAAGTATAAGCGACAATCCGGTGGTCATCTTGATACTTATAAACGTGATCCTATTGATTGTCGGGATCTTTATGGACATGACGCCCGCTGTCTTGATCTTTACCCCGATCTTCCTGCCGATAGTGACGGGGCAATTGGGGATGGACCCGGTACATTTCGGGATCATGATGGTATTGAACCTTTGTGTGGGATTATGTACGCCACCGGTGGGTTCGGTATTGTTTATCGGATGTAGCGTGGCGGGGACAAAGATCGATCAGGTGATCCGTCCGTTGCTGCCGATGTTCGCGGCGATGGTTATTGTCTTGTTCTTGGTGGCCTTCTTGCCGGATTTAAGCTTATTGATTCCCCGGTTGTTCGGTTTGTGATGTTCCCCCATAGGGTCGAAGTAGCCTTGTGCTATAAATAGGGCAGTACTGTGTACGAAGTATTCCAGTACTTACGTACTGAGTACCGCAATACTTCGTACAGAGTACTGTAGTACTTTAGCCACAGTACTGCGGTACTTCGTACACAGTACTGTGCTAACTGTAAGACGCTGTCTTTTTAATGTCCTTTGAACAGGGATAAGGCGATACCCATCTCCAATCCCCGTAGTTCGGCCAGACCCCGTAAACGTCCGATGCAGGAGTAGCCCGGGTTGGTTTTCTTCTTTAGGTCGTCTATCATTTGATGTCCATGATCCGGTCGCATGGCGATGGAGCATTGGCGGCGTTGTTGCAATTCCAGTAAGGCTTTCATGACACCGTACATATCCACATCGCCCTCCAGATGGTTCGCCTCGAAGAAATTACCCTCGGAATCTCGTTGCGTACTGCGGAAATGAACGAAATCGATCCGATCCCCGTAACGTTCCATGATCCCGGCCAAGTCGTTATCACTTCTGACACCGAAAGAACCTGTGCATAGGCAAAGCCCGTTGCTTGGATTCGGCACGGCCTCTATTAACTTCCGGAAATCATCTTCCGTGCTCAAGATGCGGGGAAGCCCGAGAATGGAATAGGGGGGATCATCCGGATGGATAACGAGCTTGACACCGGCCTCGTCCGCTACGGGAGCGATTTCCCGCAAGAAATAGATCAGGTTCGAGCGAAGTCTCTCCGCGTCGATATCTTTATAACGGTCTAACGCTTCCCTAAACTGCTCGATCGTAAAAGTCTCTTCCGAGCCGGGTAGTCCGGCGATCATATTGCGAACCAATAGCTGGCGGTCTTCCTCGCTCATAGCGTCATAGCGTGCCTTGGCTTTCGCCTTGTCCGCCTCCGTATATTCGGCTTCCGCCGCCGGTCGTTTCAATATAAATAAGTCGAACGCCATAAAAGCCGCACGTTCAAAGCGCAAGGCTTTGGAACCATCCGGCATCGTATAAGCCAAATCGGTACGAGTCCAGTCCAATACCGGCATGAAGTTGTAAGTAACTACCCGGATATCGCAAGCTCCCAGATTACGGATGCTTTGTTTGTAGTTCTCTATATAGGTTTGAAAATCCCCGGTTTGCGTCTTGATATGCTCGTGTACGGGCACACTCTCAACCACACTCCACCGTAATCCGGCGGATTCGATCAAGGCTTTCCGCTTTTGAATCTCTTCCGTAGTCCAAACTTCCCCGTTCGGGATATGGTGCAACGCATTTACGATACCGGTGGCACCCGCCTGACGGATGTCCCAAAGGCTGACAGGATCATTCGGTCCGTACCAACGCCAAGTTTGCTCACATAGATACATAATGAATAATTTTTAAATTTATCAATGTGCCAATATACCAATGCGGTTTGATGCATGGCTGGTTGGCACATTGGCACATTATTTAGATGGAGAAAGCGTCGAAACCTCCGTCTATGGGGATCACGGTACCGGTTACGAATGCGGAGGCGTCGCTCGCCAGCCATTGTAAAGTCCCGAGTAACTCCTCCGGTTTTCCTAAGCGGCGGAACGGCGTGTGCGCGACGATCGTGTTGCAACGATCACTAGGTGATCCATCCGGATTGCTCATCAATGCCCGGTTCTGCTCGGTAAGGAAGAATCCCGGTGCCATGGCGTTCACTCGCAGGCCCTCTCCGAATTTAATCGCCAGCTCCCCGGCCATGTATTGCGTGAAATTGTTGATAGCGGCTTTCGCGCATCCATAGCCAACCACACGAGTCAATGGGCGTAGGGATGATTCGGACGAGATGTTAATAATGCTTCCTTTCCCTTGTCCCACCATGACCTCGGCGAAAACCATTGTCGGCAGTACGGTCCCGAATAAGTTCAGGTCTACGACTGTCCGGAAAGCATCGATATCCAGATCAAAGATCGTCTTGTCGGGAGGAATCGTCGCTCCGGCTTGGTTGCCACCCGCCAAATTGACTAAAACATCAATCTTCCCATATGCTTTCAATATCTCTTGTTTGTTTTGCTCCAGCAAGGCTTTATCCAATACGTTTGAAACCAAGAATAAGGCCTCGCCCCCTTCCGCTTTAATTTCATTGACCAAGGCAGATCCTTTTTGCTCGTTTCGTCCGAGGATTACGACGTACGCGCCTTCTCTCGCCAAGTGCTTGGCCATGCAGGCTCCTAATATACCATAGCCTCCGGTCAACAAAATCACTTTCTCTTTTACGCTAAATAAGGAGTTCATCAGATATAATTATTGTAGTATTGTATATTTTCCTTTACCAAGATATCGATCGGCATATAATTGACAGGCTCAATTTTCTCCTTAAGGATCAGATGCCTGAAGAGTGCCTTGATACAATGATATCCTTGTACCTCCGGTCGTTGGGCGATCAAATGCGTGATCAAGCCGTTTTCCAGATAACGGACGTTCGGTTCTATCACGTCGTAGCCAAGAAGCTTGAAAGGATAGTCCGGCCGTTCGCTACTTAGATAATCTCCAAGGGAATGGGCCCTCGAATTAAAGATGATACCGATTCTTACTTGAGGATATTTCTCGAAGAAAGTATTCAGTAGCCTCTTATTCTCCTCCTTATCATCTGCGTGCACATGCAGCAAATGAATCTTTCCCTTGAATGGGGTGTTGGCGAGATAATCCCGGAATCCTTCCTCTCGTTTCTGCACTTGCGTAGAACATGAATCCCCTTTACGGGTGAAACGGAAAATCACTAGATCGTCCTCTTGACGGATTTGCTCGAATAAAAGGCGTCCCGCTATATATCCCGAATCATATGAATGCGTTCCGTAGTAAGAGATACAATTCGTGTGGTCGATAAAAGAATCGATTAATATATAAGGAATACCTTTCTGGTCTAGCCGCTGGGTCAAGGTCAAGACACTTTGCTTGAATAATGTAGCGATGATAACCCCTTGGCAATCCGCGGTCTCAATCTTCGGGATTAATTCGTCGAAACTGTTGCTGTCGTATTGGTCAAAATAGATTTGCTCGACATCGATATTATAGCTAAACAATTCCCGTTTTGCTTTCTCGATCCCTTGGCTTAGTTTCGCCCAGTATTCCCCTTCATGGAAAGAAGGGATCAAGGCGATGAAATGATATTTTTTCTTCAACGCTAAAGAACGGGCTATCAGATTTGGTTGATAGTCAATTTCTTTTAAGATTTTCTCCACCTTTTTCCGTGCGTCCTCCGATACCTTTCCCCGCTCATGTAAAATGCGGTCTACCGTACCGGTCGATACGCCGGATAATTCGGCGATATCTTTTATCCTGTAATTTTTATTCATGGTATAGATTGTAGTGTGTATTCGTCCTCTCTGTTTATTCGAGTATTTGAAGAGGTGTGTTCAATTTACGGAAAACGTAGCCATACATCATATAGATAAGAGGAACGGCGACGAAAATTCCGATACCGAACAAAATACATCCTAATATCAGGATCCCGATCATTACCAACGCCAGAATGAACAGAGGCAATGCTTGTCCTTTCGTTATCTCCCAGCTTTTATGCAAAGACTCGATAATTCCAGCGTTTTCCTCGATAATAAAGGCTTGGAAGAACTGAAGGCGCAATGCCAGATAAATACCGGGGATGATAAAAAATAAGAAACCCGCCAATACGACAAATCCCGTGATAAGACTCGCTAGAAAGTAGGTGATGATATTCTTTGTCTGTTGTCCATATGCGGAAAACTGAGGTTCTTCCCCATCCAACGCCTGAAATATATTTTTCATATATCCTAAGGAGAAAATAATGGAGAATAACGCGCTGATCACGTTTACGATGATTTTACCGATAATAGAACTTTGCATGGGCATCGCGAACGCTGTCAGCGTGAAAGACAAGATACAATATCCGATTAATAATCCGGCTAATATCCATAGTTGCGACTTCGTTCCCTTCCATGCGGTACTGAATACTTCTGATATTATAAATTTAGGTTCCATAATGTATAATATTTGTTTATTGTGTGTGGACACAAATGTAAAATATATTGTTGAAAAAAACAATTTTATTTTCGTTTGAAACCAAAAGAGAAGTATTTCAACAGGTGCTTCCTTCTAAGTGCTATTAATTTAGGTGAAAAAGATAAGTAGGAAACAGAAAATCGTGTAAAAAGTTTCTACATTTGTAGGATGAAACAGCGAGTAAAGACCCTATTGTGTGAATAGATGTAAAAGATCTCCACTTGGGTTAGAAAGAGAAGGTAACTGAAAAACAGCCTTGAATATATAATTATATACAAATATGGATAAACGAATGCTGAAAATTACGATTACTCAGTTAAGGCAGATCGCATTGTTTGCGGTTGGTATGTCTTTATTAACTGCCTGTGGAAACAGTCAGAGTGGTATGAAATTAGGGGATGCTGAGTTCGCTGTGATGGCGGTCAATTCAACGACTAGCGACCAAACAACATCCTATCCGGCTACCATCAAAGGTACGCAGGATATCGAAGTCCGTCCTCAAGTTTCTGGATTTATCGTGAAATTATGTGTGGATGAGGGAGCTACGGTTCGTAAAGGACAGGCGTTGTTCCAAATTGATCCTACGCAGTACGCTGCCGCGGTAGGTCAGGCTAAGGCCGCGGTAGAGATGGCGAAGGCAAACGTAAGCACTTTAACATTGACCGAGAGGAATAAGAAGACTTTGTTTGATCAGAAAATCATCAGTGATTTCGAGTATCAAACAGCCGTGAACCAGCTGATGTCGGCAAAAGCGAGCTTGGCGCAGGCGGAGGCTCAATTGGTTAGCGCTAACCAGAACTTGTCTTTCTGTACGGTTACAAGTCCCTCGAACGGTGTTGTCGGTACATTCCCGTATCGTGTAGGTAGCTTGGTAAGCGCTTCGATCGCTCAACCGTTGACTACCGTATCTGAGATCGGTGATATGTATGTGTATTTCTCTATGACGGAAAAGGAGCTATTGGCATTGACGAAAGCCGGTGGTACCTTGAAAGAGCAATTAGAGAAGATGCCGGCCGTAAGACTGCAATTGGCGGATGGCTCTACGTACCATTATGAGGGTAAGATTGATGCCGTGAGCGGTGTCATCGATCAATCTACCGGTTCTGTAAGCATGCGTGCTATTTTCTCTAACGAGGGAAATGTCTTACGAAGCGGTGGTACTGGTAATATCATCTTCCCATATACGATGAACGATATCATTACGATCCCTCAATCGGCTACCGTGGAGATCCAGGATAAGAAATTCGTATTTGTATTGCAGCCTGATAATACCGTGAAGAATACCGAGATCAAGGTTTCCAATTTGAATGATGGCAAAAATTATTTAGTGACGGGAGGTTTGAAGTCCGGTGATAAGATTGTCGTGGAAGGCGTACAGATCTTGAAAGACGGCCAGGAAATCCAGCCGATTACTCGTGAGCAACAAAAGGCAAAGTACGATCAGGCCTTGAAAGACCAGCATGACGGTAATTTGCAGACTGCTTTTAATTAATAGGTATATAGAATAAGACAAATATTCGCTTTTGTCGAGTAAAAACGAAAGATATGAAATTAGATAGATTTATAAACCGCCCGGTGCTTTCCACGGTGATTTCCATCTTGATTGTCATCTTGGGTTTCCTAGGCTTGATTTCCTTGCCGGTTACCCAATATCCGGATATCGCCCCTCCAACCGTTTCGGTAAGGGCAACTTATACGGGTGCCAATGCGCAAACGGTATTGAATAGTGTGATCGCGCCTTTGGAAGACCAGATCAATGGTGTTGAGAACATGATGTATATGAGTTCCAATGCCTCTAATAATGGTTCCGCGGATATCTCCATTTATTTTAAGCAAGGAACGGATCCGGATATGGCGGCTGTCAATGTGCAGAACCGTGTATCTATGGCACAAGGTTTGTTGCCTGCCGAGGTAACGCAGATTGGTGTGACGACCCAGAAACGTCAGAACTCAATGTTGTTGGTTTTCTCCGTATACGCGGAAGATGATCGTTATGACTCAGAGTTTCTTGAGAATTATGCGAAGATTAACTTGATCCCGGAAGTCCAGCGTGTGCCGGGTGTCGGTGATGCCAACGTGTTGGGTACGGACTACTCCATGCGTATTTGGTTGAAGCCGGATGTGATGGCCCAATATAAATTAAGTCCGAGCGACGTAACCGTTGCCTTGTCTGAACAGAACGTTGAGGCCGCTCCGGGTTCGTTCGGCGAACAAGGAAATCAGTCTTTCCAATATACGATCCGCTATAAAGGACGTTTGCAAGAGGCTAATGAGTTTGAGCAGATTGTTGTAAAGGCTTTGCCGGATGGTGAGGTCTTGCGTTTGAAAGATATCGCCGATATCGAGTTGGGGCGTTTGACTTACAACTTTATCAACCGTGTAAATGGTCACGACGCCGTTACCTGTATCGTTTACCAGATGCCGGGAACCAACGCTACGGAAACAATTAGTAACATTGAAACCTTGCTGGAGGAAACCCAGTTGACAATGCCTCCCGGAATGAAGGTGAATGTTTCCATGAATGCCAATGACTTCTTGTTCGCTTCTATCCATGAGGTAATTAAGACTTTATTGGAGGCGTTCGTATTGGTGTTTATCGTGGTATATGTGTTCTTGCAGGATTTGCGTTCTACGTTGATTCCGGCTATCGCTATCCCGGTTGCCTTGATCGGTACCTTCTTTATGTTATCCTTGATCGGATTTAGTATCAACTTGTTGACTCTTTGTGCTATGGTGCTTGCCATCGCTATTGTGGTCGATGATGCGATCGTTGTTGTCGAGGGTGTCCATGCCAAGTTGGACCAAGGGTACAAGTCGGCGAAACTCGCTTCTATCGATGCCATGAGTGAGTTGGGTGGCGCTATCGTCTCCATTACGTTGGTCATGATGTCCGTGTTTATTCCGGTAAGTTTCATGGGAGGTACGGCCGGTACGTTCTATCGCCAGTTCGGTCTGACGATGGCGATCGCTATCGGTTTGTCCGCTTTGAACGCCTTGACATTGAGTCCCGCCTTGTGTGCGATATTCCTGAAACCACACGATACGGAACATAAGGAAAAGAAAACGACCTTCGTTTCCCGATTCCATACTTCGTTTAATGCGGCTTATGATTCTTTGTTGGCTAAATACAAGAAAAGTATCGTATTCTTCATTCAGAAGAAATGGCTTTCATTCGGTATTGTTGCCGCATGTATTGCGTTATTGGTGTTCTTGATGCAGGTTACTCCTACGGGTATGGTGCCGAACGAGGACACGGGTACGATTATGGGTGCCGTTACGTTACCCCCGGGAACTTCCCAGGAGCGTACCTTTGAGGTAATGAATAAGGTGGATAGCTTGATCGCTGCCGATCCGGCCGTTGAGTCTCGTACGGCGGTTGTTGGTTTTAGTTTCATCGGTGGTCAGGGACCTTCTTACGGTTCATTCATCATCAAGCTGAAAGATTGGGAGGAGCGTTCTATGATGCAAAATTCCGATATCGTATATGGTAGCTTGTTCATGCGTGCCCAAAAGATCGTAAAGGACGCTCAAGTATTGTTCTTTACGCCTCCTATGATCCCCGGTTACTCAGCGTCCAGTGATATTGAGTTGAATATGCAGGATAAGACCGGAGGTAATTTGGATCGTTTCTTTGATATCTCCAAGGAATATATGGCTGCTTTGACGGCACGTCCGGAGATCAAGTCCGCTCAAACTACGTTTAACCCGAACTTCCCGCAATATGAGATCGATATCGACGCTGCCGCTTGTAAGAAAGCCGGTATCAGTCCGAAGGACATCTTGTCTACCTTGCAGGGATATTATGGTGGTTTATATGCCTCTAACTTCAACCGTTTCGGTAAGATGTACCGTGTAATGGTGCAAGCGGATCCCGATTTGCGTAAGAATATGGAGTCCATGAAGAACATCAAGGTAAAGAGTGGTAACGATATGGCTCCGATTTCCCAGTTCATTACGATGAAGAAGGTATATGGCCCGGATATCATCAGCCGTTTCAATATGTATACCGCCATCAAGGTCATGGTTGCCCCGGCGGATGGTTATACCAGTGGTCAGGCGTTGAAGGCGATTGACGAGGTGGCTAAGGTAACGCTTCCGGCAGGCTTTGGTTATGAGTTAGGAGGTATGGCGCGTGAGGAAGCAAGTACGAGTGGTAGTACGACGGCTTTGATCTTCTTGCTGTGTTTCGTATTCGTTTACTTGCTGTTGAGTGCGCAGTATGAGAGTTACATCCTTCCTTTGTCCGTATTGCTCTCCGTGCCGTTCGGTTTGATGGGTAGCTTCTTGTTCGTCCAAGGTTGGGCCGCTTTGGGAAATATCCCGGCGTTGAAGATGATCGTAGGAACCATGTCTAACAATATCTATATGCAGATCGCCTTGATCATGTTGGTAGGTTTGTTGGCGAAGAACGCTATCTTGATCGTAGAGTTCGCTTTGGAACGTCGTCGTATGGGTATGAGTATCACATGGGCTGCCGTGTTAGGAGCCGCCGCCCGTTTGCGTCCGATCTTGATGACCTCATTGGCGATGGTGGTCGGATTGTTGCCTATGATGTTCGCATTCGGAGTAGGAGCGCACGGTAACCGTACATTGGGTACAGCGGCTATCGGCGGTATGTTCATCGGTATGATCTTCCAGATCTTTATTGTTCCGGTTTTGTTCGTGGTATTCCAGTACTTACAGGAGAAATTCAAGCCGATCGAATGGGAAGATTTGGATAACAGCGATATGAGTACGGAAATAGAACAGTACGCTAAAATAAAATAAGAGATGACAATGAAGAAACAAATTATATATATGGTATGTGCGACTGCTTTGTTAAGCAGTTGCCATATCTATAAGGCATACGAGCGTCCGGATTCCATCGATGCGACGGGAATTTATCGTGATCCGGTTTCCGAGACTGATACATTAGCCTCCGCGGATACGACCAATATGGGAAACCTTCCTTGGAAGGAAGTTTTTCGTGATCCGAAGTTACAGGCGTTAATTGA
>ERZ1673703.1894-NODE-1894-length-14849-cov-3.868798_pt1 | contig 14849 bp, 15 predicted proteins | sample MGYA00580233_ERZ1673703 | MGnify/ENA primary metagenome ERZ1673703 (study PRJEB41218, sample SAMN15661748) | gut metagenome | host: Homo sapiens | place: Canada: London | collected 2015-08-20/2019-03-30 | study: EMG produced TPA metagenomics assembly of... | reverse complement strand
CGTATATTTTCATTAGATAAAAAATCATTCAAAATCGGAATTAGCAGGTAAAGTCCTAAATACATAGCTAGGTACCATGCATAAGGTGCGGCTTTGAACTCAAAAAATGCTACAAAGAATTCTCCAAATTCACCTCTGATAAATTTGGGAATACTACATATTAATGCGCATAAAGTATATATCGCAATCAATCGAATTAGTTTCTTGAAATAATCAATGCTATATGTATATCTTTTTTCTGAGCTTAAATACCCCGTCAAAATAAGAAAAAGTGGAACGCATGTAATCACAATGCACCGAATTAAATGACATATCAGCAACAATAGTGACGGTTTTGAAAGTTCATAGAACCCAGCATATGACAATCCATGAACTGTAATAACGAATATAATGGCGCAACACCTTATTAAATCAAGATCAACCCGCTTTCGTTTCTCCATTATTTTCCTCCACTTCAATTTCTATTTTTTCTTTTTATTATGCTTACCAACTTTTTTGAAATAGTATTTTTAAACATAAAAATACAGCAAAAATATACAATCCCTGCAACCAAAATCTCAAAAATTAAACTTATCCACGTAGACACTCCTATTGTCAGTCTATGACACCAAACAAGTATAACCGTCATAAAAGCAGCTGCTAAAAATATAGAAAGAGCATCCTTATGATATATATTTACTTTTATAGTTTTTCTAGAAACTATAATCATACTTACTGAAACAGTAAGTTCTGCAATAACAGATGCAATCGCTGCTCCATTTTGCGTATATATCGGAATCAAAACATAATTTAACAACGCATTAACAACCGTTCCACTTAGGACGCAGAACAAATAATATTTTTCTTTTCCAGATGTAAGTAACAGCTGACAAAACACGCCACCAGACAGTGGCATCAGAACAATAAGAGCAGCTAGTATTCTAATAGTAGCAATTGCCGGAGTGAAATCACCCCCAAATAAAACCTCCACTATTTGATTTGCAGTTAAAATAATGCCTATACAGCAAGGAATAGATATCAAGAAAGTAACATTCAAAAACTGTCCTGACAGCTTTTTTATTTCGTCTTTCTTATTTTCGCTGAAAAGATAACTAAATCTCGGCATTAAAACTGCAGAGATTCCAGTAAGTGTATTTGCAACCGCTTTGACAATTTTTGTTGAATTTGAATAATATCCAACAGACATCGAATTAGACATTGCAGTAAGCATTGAAACATCGAGCAAGGAGTAAATTTCAATAGCAATTACTGAAACAAAAAAAGTCATTATAGGAGCAATATGTTTTTTTAATACCATGTTGTGAAAACATATTTTGACATATTTTTTTAGGTTGATGAAATTCAGCACATAATTACCAATGCTACCAAAGCAAATAATAAATGCATATGCAACCACATCGCTCTTCCGCCTTACAAAAACTAAAAGGAGTAAAAGTGATATTACCTTTATTAGCAAACTACGAATTGTAATGTATTCGTATTCTTCAAACCCCTGATATACCCATTCAATATTAATGATATTAAAAATTATAATTCCAGAAAAAACCAGCGACAATGCTAAATTCGGGTTACTATCTTTCAGAAGAAACACAGCAATCAAATATAATGCTGTCGCAACAAGTGAAGATATAAGGTTAATTATAAATAACTCTGAAAAGGTTTGGTTGCATTCATTTTTATCATTCTTTGATTGTGCAATTGCCCTCACACCATAGGAGGGTATTCCCAATGCAGCCGCCATACTGAAATATGTAGCCAGATTTTGAGCTGAAGAAACTTCACCTACCCCAGAAGCTCCTAGAACTCTTGAAATATAAGAAACTGTTACAAGCGGAAAAATAACAGACAAGCCTTTATTCATCATGCTAAAAGCCGAATTTTTTGAAACCGATTTTCCCACTATTAATTACCTCCTTCCTAGCATATCTCTTTTCAGATCATATTAAAACTTTGTCAATAATAGAGTGAATGTAAGCTTCATCTTTATCATATATATTTGAGCACGTCTTCACGCCACTTTCATTTACATATTTTCCCTCTATTGTTTCACGCGAAATTGCATGATTCAAAAACCACATATACTCCACATCAACATGCCCAATATCAACAAACTGATATCCTTCATCACATAATTGTGCAGCTAAAATTGAGGCTGTCGGACCCAATGCTGAAACAATCAATGTGTCTTTTTCTATATTTTTATGTATTGAATTTTTGATTTTGTCTAAAACATTATAGGCGTTTTCTGCTGGGCAAATAATTCTTCTAATACTTTTTGCATTGCTGAGCAAATCATTTCCCATTCCTAATTTTGTTTTTTCGCCTTCTACGATTACAATATCTTTACCGTCCCAAATTCGTTTTAATAGTTTAAACGTTGCTTCACTAAAGCATCGGTCATTATAGTCGATGTATGGTCTTGTAATACTTGCATCACAGTATTTACGACTCATATCAACAAATTTTTCAAGTCTCGGAAGAAAATTAGCTCTAATTATTCTCCAATGCATTCTTGCCAGTAAATTACATTTTGATGCATCAAAAACTCCATATGGAATACCCACTAATAAATTATCATTCTTAGATGTAAATGCCTTTATCAGATCCTGTCCAAATTGAGGTGAATAACTTTGAAAAGACGGCATGGATTCGCCCGCCATCCACATAAATTCGCCATCGCCAAACCTAGCAAGTGATTTTTTCTCTTTAACTATAAGATCCACTGTTTCTTCATTAGTGTAAAATTTGATATCTGGCATCTGGATCTTATCCCTTGTTGCCTTTAAATAGGTCGGAAAATCTTTCAGGACAGAAATAGCGTACACCATTCTATCAGGCATTATTTTTTTTATTCTTTTTTTCCAACTCTCCATCACATTCACTCCTTTAGAAATTCCGCATTATGAATCAAATTCTCTTCTGGTTCATTAGAACAACTTGCCCCTATACCCATAATACATATTATAATTGCAAAATACATTTGTGTAATTGTAATTTCTACCATTCCCAAAATTGTCAAGAGATACAAAAGTGCTAACATATAACGCATTTTTTCACTACTTCTTGCCATCGTTTGTTTTGAGATATATAAAATCACCATAAACAACACTAACATGATAATAGTTGTCGGGACTCCTGCATACCAGATCCACTCCAGTATTCCATTTTGTGTATCTGGAAATCCCCCTAGTTTCCTGCCCAATTCATAACTAGTCGCATAACCAAATCCCGTTGTCCAAGCTCGATGGCCTGTTAATATCATTGGCACTTTTATGTATATATTTGCTCGTCCTGACATCGTTGCATTTTTCCCCAGAATATTAACAACAAAGTTTTCCACTGTTGGATTATTTAAAACAGCATCACAGAAAAAAACAAAGCCAAAACACACGGCTTGAACAGCTACATAAAATACTGGATTCAAAAAAAGATCTTCTTTTTTATTTATTGCGATTATAAGAATTATCATAATCGCGGTACCCACAAGTCCTGTAGAGCATTTAACTTGAACTCCAATAAAAAAAGTCCATAGCAACATTCCAAGAACTGTAAAATTTTTATGTGCAGTATCTTTAGATTTTATTATATAAAGGCAAACAAGCAGAAAGTGTAAATACACAACTTCAAATTTGGTGCCGATGAAATAGTTTTCTCCAAAAGACAAATACAAATCAGGAAATGCCAATATCAAAATGTCATTAACAAGTAAAACAATTAGATTCATTCTATAGAATATATTCAAAATTTGTGGCACCTTTTTTTCTTCGATTGTTATCTCCATGAAAAATAAAAACGCTAAAAGCAGCGCCACAAAAACTATCGCAGCAAGAAATGGATTTCTACTTGTGATTTGATTTCGATTTTGGAAGGAAGTCCACAAAAGCATCCCACCAAACACAAATGCTAGAACATTGATTAGAGCATATTTGCGTCTAATAACACACTTGTACTTTGTGATAATATATCCTCCAACAATAATTATAGACATATACTTTAACACATTATACCAAGCAAAATATGGCAACGTAACAAATTGTGTCAAAAAGAGGATTACTGCAATTATAGATGTTTTTGATACTATCAACCTGTTTCTCATTTACGATTTTTCCTTTTCTACATGGCTCACTAGTCCTTAAGACAATAATTTATAAATTCTTCGTAACTATTAAACAACGGCGAATTTGATGACATATAATTCAATGATTGCTCTGCATTACCACAGAGTTCAATTTTTTTACTAAAAGCAACATTTCTTTGAATTTCCTTATCGTCACAAAATAACATAAAGTACTCATGAAACACTTCCGGCTTTGGTTTTCTACCATATCGTTCAACATAAGTGCGCGCCAATTCTTTTGCTTCTTGTAACTGAGCTGCTTTTCTTTTTTTATAAAAAGATTCTATATCGGTGATTTTTCGTGCTGGATTGCCTGCATATACTCCATCCGACCCGCAATCCTTAGTCACAACACTCCCAGCACCAATTATGACATTATCCCCAATGACCACATTTCTTGTAATAATCGTGCCTCGACCAATAAAAACATTATCTCCTATCACAACATGCCCGCACGCACCAAGTATTTCACCCTCGTGCCCACTTGCAAGTTTCAAAACTGACCATGAGTAATCATGTGTCAATATTTTGACTCCCGCTGTAATTCTCACATGATTTCCTATGGAAATCATCCACGGATATTGAATGTCTATTGGGGACTGTGAAGGAGCATAAAATATACAATCCTCCCCAATATTCACCCCCATTTTACGCAAATATCTAATATATGATTCTGATGTGGCTTTTTCTCTATACACCACTCGTTTTAGAAAATCTTTTAAATTCATTTTCTTCTCCCATGCTTTATATATATTATCATAGTAATCTTATTTCTCACCTAGTGAAATACAAGAACTTCCAATATCTTAAATGAACTAAAGTGATTTAAGCTTCTTTTATTCTTTTCACTGTCTTCCTCATAGCAATCAAAAGCAGTGCGCTTCTGTAATGTCCACGTTGCATACACTGTTGGAATAGCCTTTGCTGGAAAGGCAATTTCTCAACTGGATAATCAGCCCAACAAGAGCATATGATTTCCGACTTTGCAAACATATCCATGAATTTTCTTTTTTCCTTAAAGGTGAGCCCTGCTGAATCTGCGATCTGCCCCACATACAATCTGCAGCAATTGATTGCTGCTCTTTTAACTCTCATCAAACATTCGGGATTATTTTCTTCTTCTGCGATATTACCAAGCATTTTCAGATAGTCTTCGTATTTTTTCAGTTTCTCCTCAGAAAAGCTACGCATTATAGATGTTTGATTCTCATTCCGATAGCAATAATCTGTATCGCCTGTAAATGCAATTTTATTTGCAAATTTATATGCTGAAATATTGAATATCACATCTTCCGAAATTATATTTTTAAATTTCAACTGATTATTATCAATCAATGTTTTTCTATAGACTGCAATCCAAACAGACATTGGAAAAGCTTCTGTCACCTTATCATCAATACTACGACCATATAAATTTCTCCTTATTTCATCTATTTCGGATCTGTCCATTACAGTTTTTCCTGCTAGTGGATGGCGTTTTGATCTAATTACTTTTCCCTCTCTCCAATCACAATGACCACCTACAGCAATGTCAGCATTATTTTTTTTTGCCGCATTATAAAGTCTTTCGAACATACAATTGTTCGCCCAATCATCTGAATCAACAAATCCTATATACTCACCTGTTGCAGCCGCCATTCCTGTATTTCGTGCTGGACCAAGGCCACTATTTTTTTGATGAATCACTTTAACACGATTATCTTTTATCGCATATTCTTCAGCAATTTCTCCACATCTATCTGGCGATCCATCATCAACTAAAATAATTTCAATATCGTGTAATGATTGAGCCAACAAACTATCGACACATTTGTTTAAAAATGGCTCCACGCCATACATTGGTACAACAATGCTAACCTTTGGAATCATCAATCTCCCCTCCAGTTTTCTAATTTATCTTATCTATAATTTTCAGATTATACTGTTAAGCACAACCTATTAGAAAAGTTCTCCACCTAACATTTTCCCCAAATATGTACTTTTACCGTCTATAACTTTTTGAAAATCCGTCTTCCATGTTAACTTAAATAGTGTCGTATTTTCTTTAAGGTTTTCCCAGTCTTCAGAATTGTATACTATCCCCAGCACTTTCAAAAGTTCGTCACAGTTTTTATTGTTGGACGGGATTTTAGCAAATGCCTGATCTACACAAGAATTTTGTTTTCTCGCAAGAACAATCAGATAATCTAAAAACAGATAATCTATCATATAGTCATACTGCTTCCAGTAATCCAAAAGATATTCCCGCAGAATGGCAAAAACCTTTCGATATTCAGATGTACATCCGAATGAGTAATTTGCGAACTCTCCACAAGAAACGGAAACGTGGCGATAATCCGGACGCTTAATAGACCATATTGGTGTCTTAAAACAAGGTTCCAAGTCCCCTGTGCAAAAGAATGTGGAATCCAACCAAACTCCACCATACCGCGCTAAGAGAGAAATTCTCAACAAATCCGAAAGATGAGTTTTGGTGATAATTCCTCTCTTGTATTTTTCTTCAATCCACATCGGAAAACTGATAAACTCCTTATAGTTTTCATCGGTAATCATGATAATTTTATGGTTCCCGGCGTGTTTTTGAATAGATGCCACGCACCTTTTTACAATCTCAGGTGCATTTTCCAGTCCTTGCCACCAGCAAATCCATATGCAATCCTTATAATTTTCATCCTGTTTGGGAATGTCGAGTGCTCCAATACGTTCAGCGGTCATCTCTGTAAACATCTTTTCAAAATAAGCATTCATAGCCTCATGCTTTTGCATCAGGTGCTTTTTTATCCTAGGATATTCTATATGTCCATTATGAACCATAATCTGAATATCTACCTTGCCTCTAAAAGTTGCAAATGCCCCCTTAATTCCCACGACTTTTGCAACCTCTATCGTTGATCCAAGTTCTTCTTTTATACGATGTGATATTCTTTTTAGATTCATATGATTCGCCGACATAATCCTATTTATCCTTTCTATTTTTTTATCGCATTTTTCAATGTCATCCTCAATTTTCTCGGAATCGCATTATAAACTCTGTGCATAATGATTTGCTTCTTGTATTTTTTACGAAACCATTTTTCCACACCATCATATCCGGATTTTTCATATATTTCCATAACAGTATTCCGACGTTCAGATTCAGTTGATGGATGATCGAGCTGCCCATTTTTCTTTGCAATCTTCATGAACGAGCTTTCATATAAATACATCCTATCTGACAGCTTTTCACACAATTCAGCAGCTTTTTGGGTATTTACTAGAATGCAGGAGATCCCCTTTTTTTCATCAAACTCGCTCTGTTTTAGCAGCTCAGGGTGCTCTCGTTCAATTCCCCAGAAATCCCCAATCGTCATATCAGATACGCGCTCTTTGCGTGCATACGGGCATGCATAACAATTTTCTCTGTAGACATCACCATCTAAGAACAATGTGTTATATGATGTTAGTCTTGCCGGGATATAAGTACTTTTTTCTTTGCCCGATAAATATCTCAGGTCCAGTCTTGCGTTATATCCCCAGCCACGTTTTTTATCACGGAAAGAATAACCAGTCGGGACTCCACCTCGTTTTTTTCCTTCTATACTGAGATAATCATCAAAAAATTTTAAATTTGGAACACCATGGCATATCACATCAATTGTCCAAAGATTGGTATATTCTTTTTTCAGATATCCATACAGCCCCGCAATTTGACACGGTGTCCCTGAAAAAAGGACCTTTTTCCCTGCATCCAAATTTTGTTTTGCCTGCTTATATGTTTGCTCGACAGCGCTTTGGACATACTTTGATCCTTGAAGTCGCCATAATTGACTTGCATCATCAATCCCAACCAAGTGAGCTATTGGATGCCCTCCTTCAAAATCAAGTGCTGCGCCGTATACTACGCCTTCGTTTTTCAAAAAGTATGTTGCAACCGCAGAAAAGACACCGCCAGAAGCTGATTTTTCAAGCTGCTGCTGCGTTTTATTTACTACCGCATAAGCACGAATCGGTTCATGCAATGAAATGCCATTTTGATAAGAGCACACTTTTTTGCATGCCCCACATGAAACGCAACGACTCGAATCGACAACTGGATAGGAATATCCCCATTTATCCGGTTTCATTGTAATTGCCCCTTTGGGACATATATTTGCACACGCACCACAGCCGCAACACGATTTTTTATTTTCAAAAAGCTCTATTCCCATAATTTCATCCAGCCTGTATATTTTTTTCTTAGTTACCTACTGAATCGCTCTCCTAAGAAACTCTTTGCTCTTATTTCTTCGCTCTTCAAATTTTTCTTCAAATCGCCTATCCATCAAACCAAATTCTTCCAGAAGCGATGATACTTTTCGTATTCTGCTCGGATTAGTCAAATAACAAGCGAACTGACGATGATTCAACATAGAGAACACGGCTCCGTGAAAAGTTCCGGTTACCACACAAGCAGCGTTTCGGAACATCCAGACCCATTGGAAAGGTGTGAGATTTACGGTTATATCAGAATACCGTTTATCACATTCACCTGCTCCATACACAGCCATTCCATTTTGATGAGCATAGTCAATAAGTTTCTGCTTTTCTGCCTCAGGCAAACCATCACAATAATAAAACAGCATATACGGTTGCGACACACTTGAAACTTTCTCATCTGGAATATGTACAAGAAATGTTGGGTCTGTAACTCGCTCAATTTCTTCGTTTCGAATTTCTTCTGCTAATTGTTCTGTTAGTTGATCTCTTGCGGAAACTGCTTTAAACTGTAAGATTCCCTCTTTTACATATTCCGGGACATTTAATTCATGCGTTTGCCCCACACTTGGTGCATAGGCAACCAATCTCTCGTTATTTAATCCAATGCCAAACTTAACCCTTGCGTTGCCCTTGGTTTCTCGATAATTCCACACCTCGTCACTGCCGACCACAACGTAGTCCAATCCAAGCTTTTCGATATCTTTTGCCTTATAACATATAGGCGTGAGATTCATATATTTCTTTCGAGCTTTTGCAAATGTTATAGGTAGCCTGATTTTCTGTACCCAATCGGATAATGACTCTTTATTTTTATAAAATCGGAACCATCCACCTGCATTGATGATAAAATGCTTCAGATTAACATAATCTATGATCTGCACTTCATCATTCGGAAATAATTCTGCGATTGCTTCCCGCAATGCCCACGCCTGTAGAAATGCGCCGTAATTATTGATGTATTGATGTGTTAAAATTCCTATTTTCATTTCACTTCTCCAGCCAGCTGTAAATATCGCTCCTGCAATTTCTTTGCTTCAATTTCAATGTTGTAGTGATGTTCCGTTATCAACTTCGTGTTATCATTGCGTACACTCTGCTTTAGGGCATTACAAATCTCAGCTGCCCAAGTCGAGATTTCTTCTGTAAGCGAGATAAATTTTGCACGTTCTGACAGACCAATCTCGCGTGTTACAGCGGAAGAAAAAATGCATGGCAGGTCTGCCGCCTGAGCCTCAACGCCAACAACGGGGAGGCCCTCCCATACCGATGGCAGTACAAAGCAGTCAAATGCCTGATACCATTCGTTCGCATTACCTACATTTCCGACAAACGTCACTCGATCTTTTATTCCAAGATTGCTTGCTTTCTCTTTCATGGCATCCATCAGCTCACCGTCACCCAGCAGCACAAGATGTGCTAATGAATCTCTTTTTGAAACCTCAGCAAAAACGTCCAGTAAAAACGTGTGATTCTTCTGAGACATAAAGCGTCCGACATGACCAACGACATGTTTGTTTTCCAAATGATTGTCATGTCGGATTCTATTTCTTATCGTTAGGTCGAAAACGAACCGATTCACCTCGATTGCATTAGGAATCAATTCATAATCGTTTCTTTCTACAACCTTTTCTCCGAAATAGCATCTAGCTGCTTCGATTCCGCAAGAAAAATGCTGATTCATATTGGACGGCAACAACGCTTTGCAAACAAGTTTGATTGGTAGCTTCCAGTCTCTCGTAATGCTTGCGCCATGTGCGTGAAAAATACGCACCGGGATGTGATTGACTTTTGCAGCATGAAGTGCATATACTCCAAGTGCTCCATTGTGAGCTTCTACAATTTTGTACTCCGGATTCTCTTCAAAAATCTTCTTCATGCATTTCAAATAAGAAGGATACTTTGCCGGATTCAAACCAGGTGTGTGATAGATTCTGCCACCCATTCTTTTTATTTCGTCATCGTACGCGCCGGGCTTTTTCTTATTGCATAAAAAGTCAAATTGTATTTTCGATCTGTCAATATGGCGATAATAGTTCATCAGCATTGTTTCGATGCCGGCACGATCCATATTGCTGACAGAATGAAGGATTCTTATCATTTTTCTTCTCCTATATATTCATTTGCTTGCAATACAGATTTCCGCATTGCCATTTTTGAAAACAACCGCTTTTAATTATTTGTCGATTTTATATTCAATGTAATAAAATGCAGTCATAAATATTTCCAAACCTATCTACTCACACAGTAAATTCAATCAACGCACTCCTTATTTAATCGAATTATCTTTGCAGGAACACCCACAACTACCGTATTCTCAGGCACATCTTTCACAACTACTGAACCTGCTCCCACCACACAATCCGAATGTAAACAAACTTTTCCAATTACTATTGCTCCCGCACTTACTTCAACTCGATCTTCCAATATCGGCTGCTCAGCACCATTAAAGCCAATTGTAACCTGCTGAAAAATTCGGCAATTTTTGCCAATATGTTTTGCCGCCACCACCGTAGAAAATCCATGCTGAAAAGACAAGCCACCTTCTATCCGTTCAGGTGGTGTGTTAATATATAAAGACTCCAGTTGTTTAAATAGCATTCTAAATATCACACACCTAATCGGATTACGATGTAATCTATTTTCAACAACATTTCTGCTACACGGTTCTTCAATCAGTATTCTGCTAAAAGTAAATAAATTCGTTTACCCCCCCCCATACAAATGCCTGTCAAACTCGCTAATATCCTGTTCACATCTATCCCAAAAGCGGCTACCTCTAGCTAATAGATAAGCCGGTATTGTTCTCCAATAATTAAGATAAATCAAAATGTTTTTAACTTTTCTATTCATTTTCATCTCCACACCTTATTACGCTATTTTTACCTATTCGCTTATATAAAAAAATCAGGCTTTACCCCTGAATCACTGTGTTTTCTCATAATGCAGGTATCTTTAATTTTTTCTCCGTGTTCCTCGCTCTGTTTCCCACCCTGCGTTCGTATGATAAAGTCATAGTCGTTTCCGAATCTTAATGATTACCGAGGTGCTATATCATAATACAGGGTGTGATACTTAAAAAGGCTGATGATAACATCATCTGCTCTATACAAAGGCAGGTAGTGATACCGAAAATGGAGGTCTTGCAGTTTGGAAAGTATAAATTATAGCGTATTATCGCCATTTTTCCGGCATTTTCACTATGTACATCTCACTACCTGCGTTCGGTTAGAGGAGATTGTTGATCATCAAAATTTTCATGCGATTTGTTTCCTCTTATTCATTATTTCCATTACTTTGCTTATAATCTTCTGCATCGCAACAGCAAACACCGTTGCACCAGCAATTACCAAAACACTCGTAACTACATACTGTAACCAACCGTTACCAATAATCCGATTAAGCTTTAGTTTCTCAACAACACGGAAAATCACCATGTGGGACAGATAGATTTCCATACTGATACCACTGAAAAACATTGTAACCCTGTTCTCCGGTACCCCCCCCCCGCTTGATAATTGCATATATCAGAAGGGTACCGGATACCAGTAAACACATCATTACATTTCCGCCAATCAGGTAGTACAGGACAACTGTGCAACCTGCAACACCAAGCGCAATCCACTTGTTCAGCTTCGCAATCTCCTCTCGATATAGGTAAATCAATCCACCAGCCAAGAAGAAGCATGCACTGTACAAGATATTTGTTCTTCCAACCTCAAAATAGTTTGCACAGACAAAGTTGTATAAGAGGCTGACAGCAAATGCCATCCACGCCCTTCTCTTGTTCTCTATCAGAACACAGAAGAACGGAAAGATTAGGTAAAACACGAACACAAGACCAAGGAACCAGCCAACGCCGATTACAGAAATTGGCTTCTGAAGAAATCCAAACACCAGCGTTAAGTCCGCAAACCCTTCATAAAGGGAAGCCACAGACGGAGACATGATAATGTCCAGCAACACAAGGGTTCCAAAGAATGGAAGTATCTTCTTGAATCTCTTTCCGTAAAACTCTGAGAAATCCACTCTGCCCTTCAATATCTTGTCGTAATAGCCACAGCACATTCCAAACGCTGAAACTGTCATAAACAGGAACACAAAGTTTGTAAAAGACGGAATAACCGTGTTGTATATATATCCGCTTATTTCATAATTGCTGTTTGCTTGAATATGCATCATTGCAATTCCAAAGGCCGCAATCATCCGCAATCCATCTATCGCTCCGTAGTGTCTCTTTCCCATCGTAATCTCCATTCGCTTATATACTTTGAAACCGAATTAGCTTTGATACAATTTCAATGTCCTCTCCGCTACATCATCCCAGCTATATTTATTACAGATAAAATTCGCCGCTTTGTCTTTGTACTCTTTAACTTTATCTGCATGGTTTACTGACCATTGTAGCTTTTCTCTAAGATCTTCCGTATCCGACTTTTTGAACAGCAATGCCTGATCTTCTACTACTTCTGTACACTCTGCAATATCCGATACCAAGCAGCAATTACCATAACTCATTGCTTCCAGCAAGCTGAGTGGCATTCCTTCCAGATCACTTGGTAACGTATAAAGATATGCATTACTGTACAACTCATCTAACAATTGTCCCTGAACAAAACCGGTAAAAATAATTCGTTCATCTCCGGATGCCAGTTCTTTTAGTTCATTTGCAAATTCATCTGTATCTGAACTACCTCCAGCAATCACAAGTTTTTTATCGGTATGGACTTCTTTAAATGCTTCAATCAAATATTGAATTCCTTTTTCTGGAACCAACCTTCCTAAAAAAAGAATATAACTATCTTTTTCAAGACCAAATTTATCACGAATCAAATCTACATCTCTTATTTCCGGACGATTAACACCATTCGGTATGAATTTTGTTTCCCGGTTATATGTATCTTTGAAATACTTTTGCACACCTCCTGAAAGAACAATAATCTCATCTGCAAATTTTGCTGCACACTTTTCACCCAGCATAATGTATGTACTGGCAAGTTTCCCCCATTTTGCTCTCTGATGATCCAAACCATGGATTGTTGCCACACATCTCTTGCCGAACAGTTTCGGGAGCCAGAGCATCGCACAAGGTCCTTCTGCATGAAAATGGACAACATCAAACTTACCAAATGTAGCCATGATGGCAGCAAAGAACGAGGAAGACATTGCTGCAATCCCTTTCAGATTAATGGTAGGAACTGTTTTCAGTTTGATTCCTCTATATTTCATCCTTTTTTTATCATCAAACTCTTGACCGCTCACATGATGACCTCCACGGTTATAACAGGTCACCTCATGTCCTAGCGCCACCATTCGTGTTGATAATTCTTCCACAACAATTTCAATTCCGCCCTCACGCGAGGGTACTCGTTTGTGCCCCAGCATACATATGTTAAGCTTTTCTTTTGCTACCACAACTTTCCTCCTACAGCACTCATATCAACACAAAGATATTACAATTCTAATTTATTTGCGAATTCTTTTCCAAGCACCAATCGCACTCACTCCCACCATCGCCCCCATCGAGTCCAGCAGAACATCCAAAGCATTTCCGTTACGTGTACCCAACAGGAACTGATGATACTCGTCGGTGGCTGCAAAGAGCACACAGAACACAAGGGAGAGCATAAAGCAATATTTTTTCTTGAGCGGGGTGGTAAGCAAAAATCCCATTGCCCCTGCACCCAGTAAAAAGTACAGAGAAAAATGGGCAATTTTGCGAAGGATAAGGTTATACTGATCCAGCTTCATCGGGTCTACATGGATTTGAAAGAAACCTAAAATGTGTTCCAAAACGCCCTGGCTCAGATGGTTGGACTCTCCACCGCTTTGTGAGGAAAAGAAAAATACGGTTGCCATAATGCCAATCACCAAAACAGCAAAAATCGTTCGGAAACACAGCGTTCTCTTCATTCAAACTCCTTTACAGATCGCCAAACAGGGGCGTCTGATATTCCCCTTGTTCCATCAACTTCTGAAACGCCGATACAACACTCGGCTTATCTTCCTTGTAAGTAACACCAAACCATTGGTCGTGGGTCGGCAAAACTTTTACCTTTCCTTTTCCTTTTTGGAGCAGTTCATCAATAAAAATCGGGAGCAAAAATTCTGCCTTCTGCTCATTTCCATTCATGCTTTCCAAAAAACTGTGGAATCCTTCTTCAAGCATTGCCAGAAAATCTACGGTCAACCCCCACATATTCATCGAAACCAGAGATTCGGTGTCCAATACCTCTTCTCCCGCCACTGCTCCGCCTGGAGTCTTCACAATTCCAGCAGTTTCATGCACCGTCTGGAGGTAATTCTGCTCATCCATTTGACAGATTCCGCGGGTGACAGCTCCGTTATCGCTAAGCGTATTCTTCAATACAAAGCCAGCCATACAGAATTGGCACTCGTCTTTATTTTCTTCCAAAAAATCATACAGGTTGCGGAATGCCTGCTTGCCATAATAATCATCTGCATTGATTACAGCAAATGGTCCATCCAGAATTTCCTT
>ERZ1673703.1890-NODE-1890-length-14852-cov-16.971278_pt1 | contig 14852 bp, 17 predicted proteins | sample MGYA00580233_ERZ1673703 | MGnify/ENA primary metagenome ERZ1673703 (study PRJEB41218, sample SAMN15661748) | gut metagenome | host: Homo sapiens | place: Canada: London | collected 2015-08-20/2019-03-30 | study: EMG produced TPA metagenomics assembly of... | reverse complement strand
CCACCTGGAGCACCTGGTTGATGTTCCCCGCGATGATGCGGTTGTAGAATCCCTTCTCCGCAAAGTCGGCGTAGTAGTTGTACGCGCTTCTGTCCGCCAGCAGCAGCGCACGCTTCACGTTGTGCTCGATTGCGCTCTTCTCCGGCGAGAGGGTGAAGAACAGCTCGTGGAAGCGGCGCACATGCTCCCTCGCTTCCGCCGGACGGTTCTGCGACAGATCCTGCGAGAGGGCGAGCATCAGGCTCTTTCCCCCGTCAAGTACGTATATCTTCTGCCTCTGCGCTTCGGCGAAGCGGAAGGCGCATACCACCGAGCAGATGACGATGGCGGCACATACCGCCGTGTAGATGATTCCGAACAGACGTATCTGACGGAAACTCGTTTCTATGTTATTCAGGCTCTTGAACTCCATTCTTTCTGTTTTTTATGGTTTGTAAAATCATTTTGGTATGCTTTTCCGGGGTGGCACAGCAGCTATGCCAGGGTACCGCCCCGGTTATCAGGCTATTTTCTTTTCAGCAGCCGTCCGGCCTGTTTTCTGATAAACTTGCCCGTGCGTCCCGCCACGTTTCCGGCTGCCGCACCTGCCAGACTGCCGCCAAGGGCGCCCGCAGTACCGATGTTCTTGTTGTAGCTGCCCACTCCGCCACCGGCCTGGATTATCCATCCGGCTACCGTCGGGATGGTGAAGTATCCCACGATGCCGATAACGAGGAACACGATGTACACCCCGTTGCTCGCCTCTACCGAGAAGTTCGGGTCTGCCTGCATCGCCTCGATGTGTAGGCTAAGCATCCAACGCCCTGCCGTATTGCTACGGTGGGTTTTCGGGTGCTCGCCCCCGAACCGGACGTACACGTTTCCGCGTATCCGGCTCTCCACTAATAATATCAGTCTATTCATTGTTAATGAGATTATTAAGACAATTACCGCACAGAGCTATCGTTTTTCGTTTACGGGCTATCATATTCTTTTCCAAAGGAGTTAGACCTTTGAGGTCTTTTAACTTTCTGATATGATGCATCGCCAACTTGTCCGTAGCCCCGCAGAACTCACATTTCGCGGCCTTTAACCTGTTTACAAGTTTGGTAGCCTTGAAACGGTAAGGGTTTGGTGCATTGTCAATGTCCATAAATCTCATGGGCTCAATTTTCCTTGTGAACCCGTCATGGTAAAACGTTTGGTCTTTCATTTCGCCATTTTTGAGGCGATACCTTATACAGAATAGCCCATTCCTATTGTATTTCCTTCGGATTTTGGCTACTTTCGTTCGGTATTTTTGCGCAAATGTTTTATACATACTGCGTTCCATGATGTGTCCAAAATGTGCCAGACAGCAGCAGTTTACTGCCATTGAAAAGTAATTGACCAATCCTCTTATCTCACTGTTATATCTGTTGAGAATGTCAAGGTCGTCGTTACAAACAAGTGAAGGTCTTGATTTGGGTTTCCATTGTTCTTTACCGTTATGGATTTTTATATCCAGCACTTTGTAGTGAAGCAATTTGTTTTTTACCATATCTTTACCTACCATTAGTCGTACCGATTTATTGAAGATACGTATTACTCTTCCGTTTGCGCATCTTTTGGCTACGTTGGATTTTCTTATACTTACTTCATATCCGAGAAATTTTGCCGCTTTTCTTGAATGGGTGATAAGAGTTTTCTCATCTGACAGTTCCAGTGCCAGTTTTTCATGGAGGAATTTTCTAATATCTTCCTTGATGTCTGTAGCATCCTGTTTGCTGCCAATCACCCCTATCAGAAAATCATCGGCATATCTCACGTATTTGAGCCTTTTGTATTCGGCATCCATTTCATCGCCAAAAGGATAACGTAAACCTTCTTTTTGATAGGCTTTGAGTTTTTTAATTAACTCTGCCCTTTGCGTCTGGTCTGTTACCACTTTTAACTTTCTCCGAATCCAGCTTCGTTTGTTTTCAAGTTTGATTGACTGCTCGCATCTTTTCCGTTTTGTTCCCTTATCAAACTTTTCGGCGTATTCTTTCATATACTTGTCTAATTTGTCAAGGTATATGTTCGCCAATATCGGGCTGATGATGCCTCCTTGCGGTGTCCCGCTATACGAGTTATGGAATTTCCAATTTTCGAGATAACCTGCTTTCAGAAATTTCCTTATTAGTCGTATAAATCTGTCATCGGAGATACGCTCTTTCATCCCATCTATCAGTATTTGATGATTGATGTTGTCAAAAAAGCCTTTTATATCCCCTTCTACAAACCATTTGACTCCTGAGAACGTTTTCTGAATGTCTGTTAATGCAGTATGGCAGCTGCGTTTGGGGCGGAATCCATGAGAATGATTATCAAATTGTCCTTCATATATGGCTTCCAACACCATCCTTACTACTTCCTGCAACAGTTTATCATCAAAAGTTGGTACACCGAGCGGGCGCATTTTGCCATTTTTTTTGGGAATATACACTCGCTTTGAGGGTTTCGGCTGATAACTTTCGTCTTTTAACGAAGTAATCAGTTTTTCAATTCGGTTCAGGCTCATCCGGTCAATGGTTTTTCCGTCTGCGCCTGCTGTCATATTGCCTGGTTTCGCATATATACGTTGGTAGGCAACATAGTACATTTCCTCATTGAATAAGATACGATACAGTCGCTCAAACTTGTAGTTCAAATCTTTGCTGTGTTTCGTCAGACTGTTTAATACTCTTTCAGGATTTCTCATTGTCTCACACATTTTCCATTAATCGTATTAATTTATTAGCTGCTTCCCTTCGCCATGTACAGGGCTTTCCCCTGCTCGGACTACTACGGAAGCTCCGTTGCCTTGCCGGATATTCATGGGCCTTTTGCCCAATAGCCTTGAGGCTTTCCGGTTTAGGCAATCCCCGTTTATGGTACAATAACAAAGCTGTGATAGATTGTCGGATATGACTTCCGTCCGTTCCCGCTTATTGCGGTTATGCCATGACAAGTTCCTGCCTCTGTTATAAAACGACAATATCAGAGGTGTCATGGTACAGCGTGTGTAGTTATCTTCCGCTGCAATCTGCTGTTGGGTCATTTGGACTATCATTCAATCAGTTTGGATTTTATCCTTATATCTATCTGTTTCATCTCACCATTCAGTTGCAGTTTGACAACTAACTGACTTATGGCTTTCCGACGTGCTACACTCCCTGCCATTCTTTCGTAGGCAGATAAGTCGGTGATGATAGGTAAATAATTGGAACACATACCTAATAGTTTGCCATTACTATATTTATTGTATCACCTTTACGGGCGCACCATTCTGGAGCATCAGTATCTGTATCTTCGCCAGTATCGTGCTGAACAGGTCGGAGACGGGCAGCCACAGGTAAATCTGTATGTAGCGGCTGAACCATGCCGAAAGCGTGGAGTGGAAGCCGTCCCATACCGAGAAGGCGAAGGCGACGGGTCCCAGTATCGACAGCACCACCAGGAAGAACGTCCTGAGCGTGTCGATGACAAGGGCGGCAGCTGCGAACATCAGCTCCAGCAGCTCGCGGAACCAGTCACGCACGCTCTTCTTGATGTTGTACGCCGCACGGTCCATGTACATGCCCGTCATGGTGATCATGTCCGACGGCGACCAGCCCAGCTCGTCTATCTGGCGGTCGAACTCCTCGTCCGAAGCCAGATAGGCTGTTTCCGGGTTGCGCATCATCGCCTCGTATTCCAGCCTGTCTTTCTGTTCCCTGTACTTCTCCATGTCGAAGGTCTGTTCCTCCAGTATCGAGTGCGTCCCCTGTACGACTACTCCCAAAACGGAGTTCATCGTTCCCAGCACGATGGTCGGGAAGAAGAGGATGCACAGCCCGATGGCAAACGGGCGCAGCAGCGGGTACACGTCTATCGCCTCGGCACGGGCGAGCGACTGCCACACGCGCACCGCCACATAGAACAGGGCGCCCAGTCCGGCAAGCCCCTTTGCCACTCCTGCCATGTCCGAGCAGAGCGGCATCATCTCCTCATACAGCGAGAGGAGTATCTGGTGCAGGTTGTCAAACTCTCCCATAGGCTACCAGTATTTTTCGTTGGAGTTCCCGTAGAGTGCCATCACCCGGTCCATGTCGTTCTTTTTTCTCGCCCGCAGGTACGACACCGATATGGTCTTGTTCGTGTAGTAGCGCACGAGGTTGCGGTAGTTCATCAGGCTGCGGTAGGCATTGTCTATGATGGCGAGCCTTTCCGCATCCGTCAGTGACATGCCCGTCACGTTCACCACATTCTTCAGGTCCTGCAGTACGTCTGAGCTTTCGTCTATCAGCATCGCATAGCCCGACGAGATGGCGGCAAGCTCCTCCGGCGTGTAGTTCTCGTCCGAAAGCATCTTCTGGTAGTTGTCCACATAGATTTCCGATATTTCCATTACCAGAGAGATGCTCTTCGCCACCTTCGCGCCGCCCTTTACCACGTCGTGCACTGATTTCAGTGCGTCGTAATACGCCTTTCCCTGCTCGAACACCTTCTTCGTTTCCAGAAAGCCGCTCAGGGTGTTGGCTTTCGTCCCGGCTGTCTCCACCATCTCCTTGGCGGAGTTGATGATGCTCTGCGCAAGGTTTCCGGGGTCGGACACCACCCATTGGGCATTTGCCCCGCCTGTCCCCGCAAGGCACAGGCAGACCGCAATCAGCGGTATTTTCAGTTTCTGTCTCATTCTCATTCTTTTTTTGGATTTAGTGGTTCGTTAAATTGCTATTGCATATTCTCTTTCTCCTTTGTCCTTTCGCCGTCACCTGCATCCGTGTTCACCCGGACATAGTCACCGCCCGGCGAAAATGTCAGCACATCCGTCTCCTCGTTGTATGCCACGTCAATGCGGAACCCCGTGTTCATATACAGGTTGCCGTTCTCCTCCCTCTGCAGCAGATAGGTCTCCGGTCTCAGTACGCGACGTACGCCCTTGCGTCTGAACAGTGTCACCTTATATGATTCTCCCTCCCTGTACACCAGTATGTCGGGACCGGCTTCCGCGTTTTCCCAGTTTCCGCAGATTCTGTCGCGGGTGTCGCCGTCTTCTTTTGCCATTATATCACAGGCTTGCAGCATCAGCGATGCCATGCCTATCAGACCGCCGCACAGCAGCAGCCTTTCGGTCTTTGTCAGTTTGATGTTCATTTTCTTGTCTTCTTTAAGTTTCGTTCTTTCATTTTTTTCAATCCTTTTTTCTTTTCGTCTTTTCCGTAACCGGAGTCCGCCCGGTTTCCTTTTCCGTCAGAATCCCGGTCTTCTGCCTTTACGCCTGCACATGCGGTTTTCCCTTGCGCCATTCTCCGGTGCCTCCTTCTGTGCAGGTACCGACTGCCGTACTGCGGGTTTGCCGAACAGCTCGTCCGCATCCGGCTTCTTGCCCGTCATCCGGCAGAATCGGGCATCCAGTTCCCGGTATGCCTTTTCCATCTGCTTGAGCACCGTTTCGCGCGGTCCCTTGTGGTCAATGCCGTATTTGTTCAGGATTTCCGGCTTGTACCACATCGGGTCGTCATAGTCTTTCCGGTACACCATACCTCTCAGATAGAGCAGTTCCTGATATTTTTCTTCCAGATAGTCCCTTGCCGGAGCGGGGCAGATGCTTTCGTAAGCCTTTTCCACCGCAAGAGTGATTTTGCCCTTGGCTTTTCCTGCCTCGCACAGTTCTTTCATGCGCTGCTCCTTCCCATATCCCCTGCAGTCCGGTTCAGCAGGCATCCGGTGAACCTGTATTTCCAGTTTCTTGTACCGCTGGTAGTCTTCTTCCAGTCCGTATCGCCTTCTGATATGTTCCGGTAGCGAAGTCCCGAATGTCAGGAACTCACGGAACCATGAGATATGCTCCCGGATTTCCTCCCGTTTCCGCAGCGCTTCATCGCTGTATCGGTCATCAATGTACATGTTGTCAGTCTGTTGGTTCATAAATCATTTTCTATTTTTCATTTACTGTATATTTCCTGCCGGTTCACTGTCCCGTCCGTTCCTCCAGCCGTCGCTCCGCCACCTGACGGATGGCAGCTTCCATGTCGCCTCCCGGTTTCTCCGCCAGTTCGCGTACTTCCATCTTCTCCGTCTCCTCCGTCGTATAGGCGAGATACTCTTGCATCGACACCTCCGTGGCATATACCGCCGAATGCGTGCCCCCAAGTCCTATCCACACCTCCTTGTACCGCCTCGACGGGTCGTTGGACTGGTTGATCGAGAGTATCTGCGACTTCTCCTTTTCCGTCAGACCCAGGAGCGACTGTATCTGGTCAAAGCGGTTCATGTATTTTCTCTGGTCAAGCAGTATCTTGCAGTCCGAGTTGTTGATGATGCTCTCCTTCACGATGGCGATGAAATGATGTCGTCCACCTCCTGCGTCACCACGATTGCCTCCCCGAAATACTTTCTCACTGTCTTGTAGAGGTACTGGAGATAGGATGCCATGTTCGCCGATGACAGGGCTTTCCATGCCTCCTCGCATATCAGCTGCTTGCGCACGCCTTTCAGCCGCCGCATCTTGTTGATGAATGCCTCCATGATGATAATCGTCACCACCGGGAAAAGCTCGGCATTGTCCTTCACGGCATCAATTTCGAAGACCACGAACCGCTTGTGCAGCAGGTCGATGTTCTCCGCCGAGTTGAGCAGGAAGTCATACCGCCCGCCCCGGTAATACTGCCGGAGCGTGGTCAGCAGATTGTCGATGTTGAAGTCCGACTTCTCCACCTTGATGTAGCGTTCCTCCATTTCCTTGCGGTACACGTCCCGCAGGTACTCATAGAACGTGTTGAACGACGGTGCGATGCTCCTGTCCTGCTGGAGTTTCAGGATGTAGGCGTTCACCGCGCTTCCCAGCTCCGCCGTCTCCGTCTTCGTGGCGGGTTCGTTCTCGCTTTTCCACAGCGTCAGCAGCAGTGTCTTGATACTGTCCTTCTTCTCCACGTCGAACACCCCGTCGTCCGTGTAGAACGGGTTGAACGAGATGGGCTTCTCCTCCGTGTAGGTGAAGTAGATGCCGTCCTGCCCGTGCGTGCGGCGGTGTATCATCTCGCACAGTCCCTGATAGGAGTTTCCCGTGTCCACCAGTACCACGTGCGTGCCCTGCTCGTAATACTGCCGCACCAGATGGTTCATGAAGAACGACTTGCCGCTTCCGCTCGGTCCCAGCACGAACTTGTTGCGGTTGGTCGTGATGCCGCGCTTCATCGGCAGGTCGGATATGTCGATATGCAGCGGCTTGCCGCTGATACGGTCTGCCATGCGGATGCCGAAAGCCGAGGGCGAGTCCCGGTAGTTGGTCTCTCCGGCGAACAGGCATACCGCCTGCTCGACAAACGTGTGGAACGATTCCTCTGCCGGAAAGTCCGCCGCATTGCCCGGTATGCCCGCCCAGAACAGTGTCGGGCAGTCCGTCGTGTTGTGGCGGGGCACGCATCCCATCGAGGCCAGCTGGCTCCCCACGTCGTTCCTTATCCGTTTCAGTTCCTCCGTGTCGTCGCTCCACGCCATCACGTTGAAGTGGGCGCGGACGGACTTCAGCCCCTGTGAGTGGGCTTCGTTCAGATATTCCTCTATCCACTCGCAGTTGATGGCGTTCTGGCGGCTGTAGCGCGAGAGCGACTGCATGTTCCTTGCCGACTTCTCGAAGCGGCGCAGCTCCTCGTCGCTGTTGCCGACAAACACGTACTGGTTGTAGATATGGTTGCAGGGAAGCAGCAGTCCCAGCGGGGCGGCAAACGACAGGCGGCAGTCCGAACGGTCGGTCGAGAGCCGTTCGTAACGGCTGTCCGTGGCTACCGCAGCCGGCAGGTCTTCCGTGTCCGACAGCGTGTGCAGGCACAGGCGCTTGTCGCCGATGCGCATCTCCTCCGCGCTCATGGCGATGTCTTCCAGACACGCCGTATCCTCCGTCGTCAGTGCCAGGTATCTGCCTATGATACCCGTTTCCTTTTCCGTTCCCGTAATCTCATCGTCCCTCAGGCGGCGCAGGCGGACGTGTCCCGAATCGTTCAGGATGCGGGCGAACTGTTCCACCGCCTCCATGAACTTCAGCGCCGTCTCCCTGTCCTGTATCTCCTTCGGTATGATATGTCCGCGGCACAGCGTGCTCCAGTTGCTCTGCCGCCTCATGCGTTCCTTCGTCGTCTTGGTCAGGAACAGGTAGCTCCTGTGGCTCAGAAACGGGCGCTCGTTGAAGTGCATCCCGTTGCTCCGTGCCAGGAAGCCCGTACCTTCCTTCTCCCAGTCGGGGCGGTACAGCTCCTTCATATACCAGTCCTGCTTGTGCAGTACCGAATAGTCGGGCAGTACCTTGATTGCCTTGCACCACGTGGCATGGATACTCTCGTATTCTTCCGCCGTTACGGTATAGACCTCCGGCAGCTCCACCTCGAAGGCTGCGGTGATGTCTGCGTCCTTCGAGATGATGCACCCGTGTTCCACCGCCAGCAGCGGGAACCGGCTCTCCAGTGTGGTGGCTTTCATTACGTTTCTCATTCTTTCCTTCCTTTCCTTTTTCGTCTCAACAGATGGGACACCCGTCTGCGGTGGAGCAGGTAGCGCGGGCGCATCCGTGCCGCGCCCAGCTTCATCAGTCCGTGCTGGCCGTACTTCGCGTTCAGCCGGAACGTGAGCCATACCACGGCGGAAGCCGCCGTGACTCCCAGGCCGATGCAGACCCACTGGCTCACGCCTGCCATGTACAGGATGACAAACAGGAGGAAGGCGGCAAGCAGCCCACCCGCAAACACGAACAGGTACTGCGCCTTCAGCCCCTTGAACTCCACCGGACGACCGATGCCCTTGTTTACCGGGTATTCAGCCATTGTCCTTTCTTATTCTGTTTACAGGAAGAACGAGCGCAGGATGGTTGCGCTTACAATCAGGAAGATACAGGCTCCGAACCAGCTTGCGGCGGTCTTGCTCGTGTCCGGATCACCGGACGAGAACTTGCCATAGACCTTGATGCCTCCTATGAGTCCCACTACCGCGCCGATGGCATAGATGAGCTTTGTCGCCGGGTCGAAATACGAGGTCACAAGATTGGTTGCCTCCGTGATGCCCGCCATGCCGTTGCCCTGTGCAAAGGCGGAAATGTTTGCAGCCGTCAGAAGGACTGCCAGAATGATTTGTTTTTTCTTCGATGTTTCTGTCATAATCTTTTCTTGTTTTTATGCCTCCGGGCGGGATATTCCCTTCGGCAGTTGATACTTTTCTTTAATTTTTGCGGCTTCGGATAAAGCCGGCTTGTGGATTTAGTGGATTCGGTGGCAAGCCGATGATTCAGCCGTAGTCAATTTTCTTTTTTCGCATCTTCGTTACGTTTTTTACAGTGTTATACATAGTCGCGGATATTGAAATCCTCGAATCTCTCCGGCATGGCAGGCGGCTTTCTCAGTGCGGCACTTGCCGTTGATGCGGCAGGTGGGGCAGGTATCGAGTCCAGATAGTAGTCCATCAGTTCGTCCAGTCTCCTGCGTGTCGCCTCCGAGCTGCGTTCTATCAGGGCAAACAGCTCGTTGCCCTTCATTTCGCAGAATACCATTCCTGCATGGCGCCGTTCATCTCCCGTGGCGTCCGCTTTCTTCGCCGTGCGTACGGCGAGGTCGATGTCCTCAAACGTGAACCCTTCGGCAGTATCCGGTTCCGCATCCGGCTCTTCGTCCCCGTCATATCCGGCTATGTCCGACACCCGTCTGTCCGTAAACACCTCGTCCAGCTCCTCGTCCGGTATCCGGCGGCGGTGTGCGTCCGCGCCGTCCTCCTGTGCTTCGTCGGCAAAGGTAACGTCCTTCTCGTCCACCTCTTCACTTCGTATTTCCGTGGCGGCATTTGGCGCAGGTGTGGCAGTCTGTGGCTTCGTTTCCGGCATCCTGAAGCGGCTTCTGCCCACGATCTCGGAAGCCGCCGTCCTGTTCCCGCCGTCCTTTCCGTTCTTCTCTCGGGTTGTGTCTCCCGTCCTGCGTTCCCAGGTCAGGTAGATGACCATCCACATGTTGAAGGCCATCAGCAGCACTATCAGCAGCGTCGCCATAGGCTAAAGCGGTTGCGGTTTTTCCCGGCACATCAGGGAGGCGGTCCCGTCCCCGGATGTCTGCGGGTGTTCTTCCGGTATGTTCCCTCTCTGTCCGCCTGTGGCGCTGCCGTCACCGGCCAGGGCACGCACGGGGAGCGTGAGCCTGCCGTGTGTCTTCTTTTTCCTGTCTGTCTTGAAAAATCTTCCCATTGTCTTTTCCTTTCTTTTTGGATGAATAATCAGTAAATGTCCTCATAGCTCTTTTTGTAGAGCTTGCGTATTACTTCCTCATACTCGCGGAAGTGCTCTTCCAGTACGCGGTCCACATAGACCGACAGGGTAAGCCCGTTCTTGCCGATGACCTGCACGATGCGCTGTATCCGCTCGTGGTAGCTCTTGCGTATATAGGCTGTCTTGCCGGAGCATACCGGAATTTTCGGGGCGTTCAGGAAGCGTTCCAGATATTCCTCTTCCTTTCCCTTTCCGGTCCTTGGGGTCTTCTGTGGAGCCTTTGTCCTCTCTGCTGCGGGTTTTCCGCCTGCATTTGCTTCTGCCTTGTCCTCCACCTCGGGGGCGGACGCGGGCATCTCCGGACGGAACGAGTCCAGAAACTTGCCGGGATCAATATCGACATCGAGTTTCTTTGCCATCCGTTCAGCGGTTTACTATTTCCAGTATCTCTTCCGCCAGCGCGTCTATGCCGCTGCCCTTTGCCAGTGTCCTGTCCGGAGGCAGCAGCGTCGAGCGGAACAGCGGGCGGTCGCCTTCCTCGGCACCTTCCTTGCGGAAACGCTTGCTGTCCGGCAGGCTCGTCTTCAGCACCTCAAGCCCCATTCCGGCGATTACCTTCTCGTAGATGTCGTACAGGTCGGTCTTTTCGCGCCGGTCCACCATGTTCCACAGCAGGCGGATGCCCTTTATGTTCGACTTTCCCGTTGTCACCAGCGTGTCGTTCAGTATGCCCGCATATTTCAGCGAGCTTTCCATGATAAAGCGGTCGGCGGCTATGGGACAGAATATGTAGTCCATCGTCGCCACCGTCTTTATCAGTCCCATGTTGTTTACCGTACCCGTCAGGTCGAAGAATACAAAGTCGGGCGGTGTCTCCGATTCCACAAACGGCCTTGCCGCTTCCACCGCATGGTCCGGACGGCTCCCGACTATCGGGTACGCACGTTTGCCCAGGCGTTTGAACTGCTCGTAGGCAGCCCTGCGCAGGTGCGGGTTGCGTTCGATGTTCTTCAGGTCACGCTCGCGCATGTCCTTCAGGCTGAATTGGGGATAGTCACAGTCAACGACTGCCACGTCGTATCCCTTCACATAATACAGGTAACTCGCCATCAGCACGGTGAGTGTCGTTTTGCCGGCTCCTCCCTTCTGGGTGGAGAAGGCGATGAACAGGGGTTCTTTCTTCATGCTTCCTTGTCTTTTTGTACGTTATACATCAGTTTGTTTTCCCGGCAGGCGTCCCTGCGTCCGCACTGGCGTGTCCGCTTGGCGGCAGGGATGCAGGCCCTTGCGCACGCCGGGCTGTCTCCATGCCCGTCAGCCTGTGTGTACCATTGCCGGCGTGCCGGTTCCCCGGTCTGCCTGTCCGTGTTCCTGCCGGTATGCCTACGTGCCGGCAGGCAGGCATACTGGCAGTGTGGCGGACAATGCGGCGTGCCGGCTGGTGGGCGTGCCGGTTTTCCTGTCCGCAAAGGAAGGGGCATTTTCCCGTATCTGTATCACTTCGGGTCTTCGTGGCAGCATTTGGCGCCGATGTGGAAGTCTGTGGCTTTTTCCGGCGGTTCCGCGGCTCTGTCCAGTACCCTAACTTTGCACCCACGACGGCAGACTGACGCCTCTGGTGTATGCCGGGCTTCCGTTTTCTCTTTTGGGCAGCTCCGGGGTACCGGTTGGCCGGTACCCTGTCCCGTGGGTGATGGCAGGTTGGCTTTCCAATCCGTCGCGGACGGATTCTTATTAGCAACCGCTAATAGCAAGGTGTCCTTTGAGTAACTCAAAGGGTTTCCGGTTACTCCCGGAAACGACCTTGCCCCATGCGGGGAGGGGCTTCCTCTCCGGAGTCGGGAAGCCTGTCTCCTGGCTGCGCCGTGTCTGCGGATGCTGCCGTCCGGCACATTTTTATACAAACCACTAAATCCTTATGTAAGATGAACAGAAATGGTAAAGGAAACGGAGCGGAAGGCTCCAAATGGGGGCGGCATCCCAAGGAAAGCCGCAAGTCGCACTGCGTGATGGTGCGTTTCGACAATGAGGAATGGCTGAAGTTCCTCTCCATGCACGAGAAGTCCGGCGTATACGCAAGGGCGGTGTTTCTCAAGGCGCACTTTTTCAGGCAGCCCTTCCGGGTACTGGTCACGGACAGGACGCTGCTGGATTACTGTACGAAGCTCTCCGCTTTCCATGCGCAGTACCGTATGGTAGGCAACAACTACAACCAGGTGGTCAGGGAGCTGCGCTGTCATTTTTCGGAGAAGAAGGCGATGGCATTGCTCTACCGTCTGGAGAAGTGTACCGGGGAGCTGGCCGCCCTGACGCAGCAGGTCATGGAACTGTCCCGTGAGTTCCGGCAGAAGCTGTCGGAAAAGGAGGAAAAGTCATGATAGCGAAAATTACCGTGGGCACGTCACTGTACGGTGCGCTTGCCTACAACGGGCAGAAGGTGAACGAAGGCGAAGGCAGGCTCCTTGCCGTAAACCGGATTTTCGACGACGGCACCGGACATGTGGACATAGCCCGTGCCGAGCAGGACTTCATGCGCTTCATGCCGGAGCAGGTGCGCACTCGGAATAAGGTCATCCATATTTCCCTCAATCCGCACCCCGACGACCGCCTGACCGACGTGGAGCTGGAACAGCTCGCACGCGAGTATCTCGACAGGCTGGGTTACGGCGACCAGCCTTACCTTGTCTTCAAGCACGAGGACATCAGCCGCCACCACCTGCACATCGTCTCCGTCAATGTGGACGAGCAGGGACGACGGCTCAACCGCGATTTCATCCACCGCCGCAGCAGGCGCATCACCTCCGAGCTGGAAAAGAAATACGGGCTGCACCCGGCCGACCGCCGGCAGCACCGTACCGACAATCCGCTCCGCCCGGTGGACACATCGCAGGGCGACGTCAGGCGGCAGGTATCGAATGTCGTCAAGGCGGTCATGGCAGGCTACAGGTTCCAGACGATGGGCGAATACCGTGCCCTTCTCTCGATCTACAATGTCACCGTGGAGGAAGCCCACGGCATCGTGAACGGGCGCGAGTACCACGGGCTGGTCTATTTTTCGCTATCGTTCAGCAACCCGTCCGCCATCGGCGATGCCGGCAACAGGACCGGCAATCCCTTCAAGGCTTCCCGCATCGGCAAGTCCGTCGGCTACGAAGCCGTGCAGCGCAGGTTTGAATTTTCCAAAGGACAAATTCGGGATAAACGTCTGGCGGAGATAACCCGCAAGACCGTCGCCGCCGCGCTTGCCCGGACATACCGCCGCGAGGAGTTTGTCGCCCTGCTCAAAGCGAAAGGTGTGGATGTGGTGTTCCGCCACACAGAAGAAGGGCGCATCTACGGGGCGACCTTCATCGACCATCGCACGGGCTGCGTGCTCAACGGCTCTCGTCTGGGCAGGGCGTTTTCCGCCAATGCCCTGCAGGAGCATTTCACCCTGCCGTATGCCGGCACTCCGCCCATACCGTTCACTATTACTGTGGACGGGCAGCAGCCCGACACCCGTCCCGCCGTGGAATACGACGAGGGGTATTCCTCCGGCTTGGGCTTGCTCGGCGGCGACGCTTCGGGCGCACAGGCCGAGGAAGCCGCCTTCGAGCACGACCTCAGGCGCAGGCGAAAAAAACGCCGCAAGGGACAGGGATTATAATTCAGTCATTCACTTGAAAACAGAAACAGATTATGTCACAACAGGAAGACGATTTGAGGGCACTGGCGAAAATCATGGATTTTCTCCGTGCCGTAAGTATTATTCTGGTGGTCATCCACCTTTACTGGTATTGTTACGAAGCCGTAAGGCTGTGGGGCATCGGCATAGGTGTCGTGGACCGGGTACTGATGAACTTCGACCGTACCGCCGGACTGTTCCATCACATTCTCTACACGAAGCTCTTTGCCCTTCTTCTGCTCGCGCTCTCGTGCCTCGGCACGAAGGGTGTCAAGGAGGAGAAAATCACCTGGCGCCGGATCTGGGCGGTACTTGCCGCGGGGCTGGTGCTGTTCTTCGGCAACTGGTGGGTGCTCTCCCTGCCGCTTCCGGTGGAGGCGGTTGCGGGTCTCTACACCGCTTCGATGGCGGCGGGCTATGTCTGCCTGCTCATGGCAGGCACATGGATGAGCCGCCTTTTGCGTACCAACCTTATGGAAGACGTGTTCAATGTCGAGAACGAGAGCTTCATGCAGGAGACCCGTCTCATGGAGAACGGGTATTCCGTCAATCTGCCTACACGTTTCTACTACAGGAAGAAGTGGAACAATGGCTATATCAATGTGGTAAACCCGTTCCGTGCCACCATCGTACTGGGTACGCCGGGCAGCGGAAAATCCTATGCCGTGGTGAACAGCTTTATCAAACAGCAGATTGAGAAGGGCTTTGCGATGTACATCTATGATTTCAAGTTCAGCGACCTTTCCACCATCGCCTACAACCACCTGCTGAACCACATGGACGCATACAGGGTCAGGCCGAAGTTCTACGTCATCAACTTCGACGACCCGCGGCGCTCGCACCGCTGCAATCCCATCCATCCGGATTTCATGGAGGACATCACCGATGCTTACGAGAGTGCCTACACGATAATGCTCAATTTGAACAAGACCTGGGTGTGACCTGGAAAGTCACGTAATTGATTGTTAAACAACAATGTATATTGTA
>ERZ1673703.1883-NODE-1883-length-14934-cov-12.296794_pt1 | contig 14934 bp, 10 predicted proteins | sample MGYA00580233_ERZ1673703 | MGnify/ENA primary metagenome ERZ1673703 (study PRJEB41218, sample SAMN15661748) | gut metagenome | host: Homo sapiens | place: Canada: London | collected 2015-08-20/2019-03-30 | study: EMG produced TPA metagenomics assembly of... | reverse complement strand
AAGGTTCTCTCCCTCCGGCCCTGCGGGGCCACCTCCCTCGCAGAGGGAGGCAAGGGCACTTACAGCCCCAGCACCGCTTCGATCACGCGGTCACAGTCCTCAAAGGACAGGTTCGTGGAGCAGGGCAGGTTGACAATGTACTTGCGGTAGTCCAGCGCCTTGTCCAGACCGTAAGCTTCGTTGCGGGGGTAGTCGGCCTGCTCATGGATGAGCGCCCACACCGGGCGGGTCTGGATGTGCTGCGCCTGCAGCTTCTCGATCACAGTGTCGCGGTCCAGCCCGGAATCCTTCAGATACAGGCTGAAGAACCAGTGGTTGGAGCGGCACTCCGCCTCGCGGAAAGGCAGGATGCGCAGCCCCTTCACGCCGTCCAGCGCGGCCACATAGCGGTCATACAGCGCCTTTTTGTGGGCGATGAAGCCCTCGAGCCGCTCGAGCTGGGCAAGCCCTAAGGATGCCTGCACGTTCGTCATGCGGTAGTTGTAGCCGACCTCATCGTGCAAAAATTGCAGCAGATCGGCCTTGGCCTGGGTGGACAGATGCTTGGCGTGCTCGGCCCAGTCAGCGTGGTTGGACACGACCATGCCGCCTGCGCCGGTGGTGATGATCTTGTTGCCGTTAAAGCTGTAGCAGCCGATGTCGCCGATGGTGCCCGCAAACTTACCGGCAAACGGGCCGTCGGTGCAGCGGGTGCCGAGTGCCTCGGTGGCATCCTCAATGACGATGAGGCCGTAGCGCTTGGCTATCGCCATCAGGCGGGGCATGTCGGCCATGTTGCCGAACACATGCACGACCTCCAGTGCCTTGATGTGTGCGCCGGTGGCTTTGTTGTACAGCCTGCCGTCCCGCAGCTCGCAGCGGTTCGCACAGAAATCCTCGACGGCGTCGGGGTCAATGCACAGGGAGTCGTCGCAGCCGATGAAGACCGGCTCCGCGCCGACATAGCGGGTCAGCGGGTTGACGGCGGCGATGAAGGTCAGCGTCGGGACGATGACCTCATCCCCGCGGGTGATGCCGGCGGCCATAGCGGCCAGATGCAGCGCGCTGGTACCGGCGTTGCAGGCCACAGCGCGGGGCATGCCCACGTAAGCGGCCAGCGCTTCCTCGAACTCCGTGACCTTGCCGCCGCTGGTGGAAACCCACCCCGACGTGATGGCCTGCCCGGCCAGCTCGGCCTCGCGCGCGCCGAAATTCGGAACCGAAAGAGGAATAAATTCAGACATGGTACTGCCTCCAAACTCTATCCTGGTGCCCGCCGTGCAGCGGCGGACGGAATTTTACAAACATTCTATTTTATTATACCGCGTTTGCAGGATAAGGGCAAGAAAAAGATGCGATGGACTTTCTGTATCTTTCCCCCGGGGAAAGCCCGTTTTCCCGTTGACAAACCTTCTCCCTTGCACTACTATAAGTACTGAATATAAAGTATAAAATAGGGGGTTTACCATGAAATACGGTTTTATCGGCTGCGGCAACATGGGCGGGGCTGTGGCGCGCGCGGTCTGCAAGGGCGCTGGGTCCGGCGATGTGCTGCTGGCCAACCGCACGCCTGCCAAGGCACAGGCGCTGGCGGACGAGCTCGGCTGCGCCTGCGGCACGAATGAGGAGGTCGCCGGCATCTGCGACTTCATCTTTCTGGGCGTAAAGCCCCAGATGATGGCCGATATGCTCGACGAGCTGACCCCAACGCTGGAGGCCCGCGCCGAGAGCCGCCCCTTTGTGCTGGTCACGATGGCGGCGGGCCTGTCGATGCAGCAGATCCGCCAGATGGCGGGCAGCGGCTATCCCATCATCCGCATGATGCCCAACACCCCCGTGGCGCTGGGCGACGGCATGATCCAGTACTGTTCTGACGATGTGGAGCCGGAAAAAATGGCCGAGTGGCTCACCGCCATGGCCCCTGCAGGCCGTCTGGACGCCGTGCCGGAGAGCCTGATCGACGCCGCAAGCGCGGTGTCCGGCTGCGGACCGGCCTGGGCGTACCAGTTCATCGAGGCACTGGCCGACGGCGGTGTCGCCGCAGGTCTGCCCCGCGCCAAGGCGCAGGAGTACGCCGCCCAGATGCTTTTGGGCAGCGCGCGGATGGTGCTGGAGACCGGCAAGCACCCGGGCGAATTGAAGGACGCCGTCTGCAGCCCCGGCGGCTCGACCATTCAGGGCGTGCGCCTGTTGGAGGAGCGCGCTTTCCGCGGTGCTGTGACCGACGCCGTGTTGGCCGCGTTTGAAAAGACAAAGGATTTGGGGAAGAAGTGACCCCTTCCGAGAATGTAGGGGCGAGCATTGCTCGCCCGCAGATCTGACGGAAAAAAGTGCTTTTCCAGGAAAATACCCCGCGCGGCAGACGCCTGACGGGCGAGCAATGCTCGCCCCTACAAAGCGGTTGCCAAACAGGAATAGAAAGAGAAATTTTATGCGTATCGTCGTTAAAGTAGGCACCAGCACGCTGGCACATCCCGGCGGGCTGCTCAACATCCGCCACACCGAGGATCTGGTCAGGGTGTGGAGCGATATTCAGAATGCCGGACATCAGCTCATCGTCGTATCGTCGGCGGCCACGGGCCTCGGCGCAGGCAAGCTGCAAATTGAAAAGCCCGGCGACCTTGTCACCAAGCAGGCTGCCGCCGCGGTGGGCCAGTGCGAGCTGATGTATACCTATGACCGGCTGTTCGGCCAATACAACCATACCGTGGCCCAGATGCTGCTGACGTGGGAGGATTTTGACCACGAAAACCGTCTGCACAACCTGCAAAACACGCTGGAGCGTCTTTTGCAGCTGCACGCCATCCCCATCATCAACGAGAATGACCCCGTCGCCTGCGAGGAATACTCTTTGGGCGACAACGACACGCTGGCCGCGCTGGTGGCCAAGTGCATCCACGCCGATCTGGTCGTGCTGATGTCCGACATCGACGGCCTGTACACCGCCGACCCGCACACCCACCCGGACGCAAAGCTCATCCCGGTGGTCGAGGAGATCACGCCGGAAATTGAGATGTTGGCGGGCGGCGCGGGCTCGGCCCTGGGCACCGGCGGCATGCTGACGAAGGTCACCGCCGCCAAGCGTGCCACCGAGGCCGGTGTGGACATGATCATTACCAACGGTGCCCACGCCGAGGTGTTGTACGACATTGTCGAGGGCAAGCCCGTCGGCACCCGGTTCGTGGGCCGCAAGGCATAAGGGAGGTCTGACCCCATGACTACGCAGGAAATTTTGCGGGCCGCGCAGGGCGCAAAGCTGCCGCTGGCGCTGGCCGACGCCGACACGAAGAACGCCGCGCTGGAGGCGATGGCCGTTGCGCTCATCGCCGCGCAGGATAAAATTCTGGACGCCAATAAGCAGGATGTCGAGAACGCCCGCGGGCGGGTCAGCGACGTGATGCTGGACCGTCTGGCGCTGACGCCGGGCCGCCTGACCGACATGGCCAAGGGTATGCGCGAGGTCGCGGCCCTGCCTGACCCGGTGGGCGCAGTGCTGCGAAAAATTGTGCGCCCGAACGGCCTTTTAATCGAAAAAACCGCCGTGCCGATGGGTGTCATCGCCATCATCTACGAGAGCCGCCCCAACGTCACGAGCGACGCCGCCGCGCTGGCCATCAAGGCGGGCAGTGCGTGCATCCTGCGCTGCGGGCGCGACGCCTGGGCCAGCTGCCACGCCATCGTGGAGGCTCTGCGCGCCGGTCTGCGCAGGGTGCGCCTGCCGGAGTGCGCGGTGAGCCTCATCGAGGACACCTCCCACGCCAGCGCCAACGAGCTGATGACCGCGGACGGGCTGGTCGATCTGCTGATCCCCCGCGGCGGGGCCGGGCTGATCCGCGCCTGCGTCGAGAACGCAACCGTGCCCTGCATCCAGACCGGCACCGGCATCTGCCATGTCTACGTGGACAAGGCCGCCGATCTGGAGATGGCTGTGGATATTGTGGAAAACGCCAAGACGAGCCGCCCCAGCGTCTGCAACGCCGAGGAGGCGCTGCTGGTCCACAGGGACGTGGCAGCGCAGTTTTTGCCGATGCTGAAGGCCCGCCTTGTCGATGCCCGCGCCGCTGCCGGCATCACCCCGGTGGAGCTGCATCTGGACGCGCGCGCCGCGGCCATCATCGACGGTGTGCCCGCCGCGCCGCAGGACTTTGACACCGAGTATCTGGATTATAAGCTGAGCGTGGCCGTTGTGGATGACGTCGATGCGGCCATCGCCCACATTGCGAAGCATTCGACCCACCACAGCGAGGCCATCGTCACGGCGGACGCCGCGGCGGCACAGCGGTTCACGACCTGCGTGGACAGCGCGGCGGTCTACGTGAACGCCAGCACTCGCTTTACCGACGGCGGCGAGTTCGGCCTTGGCTGCGAGATGGGCATCAGCACCCAGAAGCTCCACGCCCGCGGCCCCATGGGGCTGGCCGAGCTGTGTACGTATAAATATATTGTGCACGGCAATGGGCAGGTCAGGGGCGGAAGCAGCGCGAAGATGAGCTGTTACACAAACAAATAAGGCTTCCCCCTTGGGGGAAGCTGTCAGCGGCCCCGTCCGCTGACTGATGAGGGTAGACCTTGCCGCTGTAGCCCGTTCACTGGCTGCTATGGCGGGCTTTGCCCTCATCCGGCCTCGGTCGGAGCCTCGGCCACCTTCTCCCGAGGGAGAAGGCTTCCATAACGCAAAAACACCTGCGTCCGAAAACGCAGGTGCTTTTATTTTACCCAATATTCATATCCACCGGCTTCGAGATCCCCTTGACGCTGCCGGAGCCTGTGTACTGCCATATATTGTGCTTGTAGCTGAAGCTCAGCGTATCGCGGTACTGGGCGATCCAGATGTTGTACTTGCTGATGTTTGCAAAGTTCAGCGCGTTATAGAACCAGCTGGCATAGGAGTAAACGCCCGCGCTGTACCCCGCGCTGCGGATCGTCTCGCAGAAGGCGACGGCGCAGGCCGTGCGCTCGGCGGCGCTCAGGGCATTGGCGCGCCCGCCGCCGACACTCTCGGTGTCGTAGTAGACGCCCAGCGGCAGGCTGTAGCCGCTGACCAGGCTCAGCACCATGCTGGCCTCCTCGACGGCCTCGGCCTCGTTGATGGCCTGGCTGTAGAAGTAAACGCCGACGCGCAGGCCCGCGTTGATCGCGCCCTGAATGTTCCGGCGATAGGTAGAATCCTCGACCAGCGCACCGCTGCCGTAGCCGCGGTAGCCGCAGCGGATGATGGCAAACGTGATGCCGTCCGCCTTGACGGCGTTCCAGTCAATGCTGCCCTGGAACTTCGAGACATCAATGCCGCGGGCCGTGCGGTTCAGTGCGCCGTCCGCCGCAAAGGTATAGACATTGCCCTGAATGACCTGCTGGCCCGTGACGGGCTGGTGGGTGGATGGGTCGTAATAATACGTTGCGCCGTCAATATCCTGCCAGCCGGTGTACTCGTATATCGTGGTGGTCGCGCTGGTCACGGCAAAGCCGTAGTTGGCCAGCTCCTGCACCGCAATGTTATCCGGCCAGCCCGCCGTCGGGTCGGGCACCTGGGTGGGTGCTTGCGTCGGAGCCGCTGTCGGGGCTTCCGTAGGGGCTGCTGTCGGGGCAGGCGTTTGCGTTTCGGCGGGTGTCTCCGTCGGGGCCTCGGTGGGGGCAGGCGTCGCCTCCGGGGTCGGCTCGGGCGTGCTCTCGGGGGTCGGTTCCGGCGTGGGGTCCGCCGGGACAGGGGTCTCCTCGGCAGCCGGGGCGGCCCCGCCGGTGTCCTCCTGTACGGTCACCGGTTCGTCCGCGCGGTGTACCCACGCCATGCGGGTGTTGGCCGCACCCAGCAGCGTGACGGAATCCGCCGCGCCGGGCAGCCAGGCCGCCGTGGCCGTGTTGGCGGCGTAGCTCGTATCGCGCATTGCGCCGATCAGGTCCTTCGTGCCGTCCTGATAAACGGGCAGGTAGGGCGTCTCGGTGCCGTCGGCCAGCAGCAGATGTCCGCTGCTGCTCAGCTTGGCTGTGTAGCTCGTCTTGCTGCCGGTCTCGGTCTTAGCGCTGTCGGCGTAGGTCACGGTGTCGGTGACCTCGTTGACGATGGGGGCCGAGCCCGCGTTGCTGACGCCGGAGTCCTCGGCACTCTCGTTGACCTGGCTTGCCTGGACGATCTTCTCTTTAACGGCCTTGACGTCCGCCTTGTAGACGACCTTTTCTTTGACCGTCACGGTCTGGGCCTCGGGCTGCGTGTAGCCCTCGATGGGCTGGACCGCCAGCGTGTAGTCGCCGGGGGTCACGTCCTCGGCCAGCGCGGTGCCGGTCTCGGTATCCAGCTCGTAATCCGTGGCATTGCCCTTGGCGTCGGTCAGCGTGATGGTTGCCGCCACGCCCAGCAGCGGGGTCTTTTCGTTCTCGGCGTCATCCTCCTTCGCGCTTTTGGACGGCGTCGGGGACGGCGAGGCGGACGCATCGGGCGTGGGGCTGGGCTCGGGGGCATTCTCGACGTAGAGCGTCACACCGACGTCCTGCTGGATGACGCTGGCCTCCATCGTCAGCGGCTTGTCCGGCTCCGGCGTGGGGCTCGGCGTCGGGGAAGGGGTCGGCGTGGCCGCCGTCTCGGGGGTGGCCGTCACGATGGGCGTGGGGCTGGGCTCGGGCGCGGAGAACGGACCGACGCTGGCCGCAAACGCGCCCAGGCCGATGCTGGCGGTCAGCACCACCGCCGTGCCGCCCGCGGCCAGCTTATACAGCGGCAGCCGCGCAAAGGTGCTGCCGGAGAAATACCGCATGGGGTTCTTCTTATTAAACATTCCTGTTCCTCACAGTTAAAAAGCGATAAACTATTACAAAATGAATCATACCACGAAAAAAGCCCCCGCCGCAAGTGGGCAGGGGTGGAAAAGTGCACAGAAAAACGCCGAAATTTTCAACATCCATAGGGTCTGTTTGTGGATAATTGTGACACCGCGGACACAACTTTCCGGGCATCTAGTGGTCGCGGCTGCCGTCAGGTGCCAGCAGTTGTGTTGGGCAAAAATTCCTCCACCAATAAATCGACAGAAGCACCGTAGCTGCGCTCCGGCCCCGCAAGAAACGGCCAGCGCCCGGTCAGCGGGTCGTAGAGGTGGCTGTACCCCGCAAAAATTTTGTTTTTGTACTGTTTATTATAGAAGAATAGCACCATGCTTGCAAGCCGATTGCCTTCCCACGCGGGGGAGGGCTTAGGGGGACTGGATTTTTACGTTGGATTTGCTATAATAAGCACAGAGCGTGCAGGGGCGGATGCTTGCATCGACCCCTGCAGCAAACGGAGAGCAATATAAGAGGTAAACACCATGCAATACGTCAATTTCGGCACCACAGGCTTACAAATCTCCCGCCTTGGGTTTGGCGGCATTCCCATTCAGCGCATCGACCAGCCCGGCACGCGGGAGCTGCTGATCGCCGCGCATAAGGCGGGCATCAATTACATCGACACCGCCCGCGCCTACACGGTCAGCGAGGCATGGATCGGCCAGTCGCTGGAGGAGGCCGGGCTGCGGGATGACTTCATTCTGGCGACCAAATGCCGCGCGCTGACCAAAGCCGACATGGAGGCCGAGATCGCCACGAGCCTGAAAAACCTGCGCACCGACCACATCGAGCTGTTCCAGTTCCACAACCCGAGCCTCGACGGCCTGAAAACCATTCTGGCGCCCGGCGGCGCAATGGAGGCGCTGCTTGAGGCAAAGGCCAGGGGCATCGTCGGGCACATCGGCATCACGGCACATCTGGCCGCTGTGTTTGAAGCCGCGCTGGACATCCCCGAGATCGAGACGATCATGTTCCCGTACAACATCGTGGAGCAGCAGGGCAGGGAGCTGATCGACCGCTGCGCCGCGGCGGGCAAGGGCTTTATCGACATGAAGCCGCTGGCGGGCGGTGCCATTGAGGATGGCCGCCTGGCACTGCGGTACGTGCTGTCCAACCCGGCAGTCACGGTGTCCATCCCCGGCATGGCGACGGTGGAGGAGCTGAACGCCAACGTGGCGGGCGCGGCCAACACCGCCCCGCTCACGCCCGAGGAGGAAGCCGCCTGCCAGAAGGTGCGCGACGCGCTGGGCACCCAGTTCTGCCGCCGCTGCAACTACTGTGCGCCCTGCACGGTGGGGATTTCCATCCCCAGTGTGTTCCTGTTCCAGGGGTATCTGAACCGCTACGGCCTGCAGCAGTGGGGCCGCGAGCGCTATGCGACGCTGCAGACCAAGGCCGGTGCCTGCATCCGGTGCGGTGCCTGTGAGCCGCGCTGCCCGTACAACCTGCCGATCCGCCAGATGATGCAGAAGGCCGCGGAGGATTTTGGGGAGTAAGGGTAGATAAAACAAGGCGTAGGGGCGGATTCCATATCCGCCCGTGGGGGCTTTCGCAGCCGCAAGCTGCCCGGGCGCATATAGAATGCGCCCCTACAGGGTCAACAGAATAAAGCGGCCTTCCCATTACAGCACATTTGCCGGTAAGCCGCGGGCCGGGCATGCCCAGCCCCTACCGAGTTACAGCCCGTAAAGGGGCAATCAGGATGAACTCTGCCCTCATCAGTCCGCTTCGCGGCCAGCTTCCCCCACGGGGGAAGCCTTTTTTTGTTTCTGAATATTGTTTTTTGCTAGGCGAACGTGTATAATTTAATCTGTATAATTTTGTGCAATAATGTGAGGAATGAGTGCTATGCTTTCCGACCCCCAGCTGCATTATCTTGATAACGCCGCCACGTCCCGGGTGGACCCGGCGGTGGCGCAGGCCGTCAGCGAGGCGCTGACTGAGCTTTGGGCCAACCCCAGCAGCCTGTATGACCCCGCCGTTGCCGCGCAGGATGCCATTGCCGCGGCCCGCGCCCGCGTGGCCAAAACGCTGCACTGCCGCAGCGATGAAATCTACTTCACGGCCTGCGGCAGTGAGGGCAACAACATGGCCGTGACCGGCGCGGCCCGCCCGCGTAAGCACTGGGGCAATAAAATCGTCGTCACGGGCTTTGAACACCCCAGCGTGCAGCGCCCCATCCGCGCGTTGAAGGACGAGGGCTTCACCGTCGTCGAGGTCATGCCCGGGGCGGACGGACGCATTGACACGCAGAAATTCCTGGCCGAGATCGACAAAAACACGGTGCTGGCCGCCTGCATGGCCGTCAACAACGAGACCGGCGCCGTGCAGGACATCGCGGCGCTGGGCAAGGGCATCAAGGCACGCAACAGCCGCACCCACTTCCATGTGGACGCCGTGCAGGCGTGGCTGCGCATGCCCATCGACCTGCAGAAATGGCGCGAGGTCGATACGCTCTCCGTCTCCGGCCACAAGGTCCACGCGCCCAAGGGCGTCGGCGCACTGTTCATCCGGGACAGCCAGCGCCAGACGCTCAAACCGCCCTATCTCGGCGGCCATCAGGAGCGCGGCCTGCGCCCCGGCACCGAGAACACGCCCTACATTGTGGGTCTCGGCGTGGCCGCCGCGCAGGGCCAGCAGAAGCTGCGCCCCCGCATTGCACACATTGCCGCGCTGAATCGGCAGCTGCGCGCGGGGCTTGAAGAATTGGACGGCATAACGCTCAATTCGCCCGACGACGCGGTGGGGGAGATCGTGAATTTCTCCACCGGCTGCATCAACAGCCAGACCTTCATCAACTACCTGAACACCCGCGCGGTCTATGTCTCGGGCGGCTCTGCCTGCGACAAGGGCGAGCCGAGCCACACCCTGCTGGCCATGGGCTGCGCCGATCTGACCGTCCGCACCGCCCTGCGCGTGAGCTTCTGCGCCGATAACACCGCCGAGGACGTGGACGCGCTGCTGGCGGGGCTGCGGGACGGATTACAGGAATTGCAGCATATTTGAACGGCACATCCATTTTGAAAGGAACCATTTTATGAAAGAACTCATCCTCGCCTATCAGGGCGAAATGACGCTGAAGGGCCTGAACCGCGGCAAGTTTGAGGCGCGGCTGGCCAAGACCATCCGCTGGCGGCTGGAGCCGCTGGGCAAGTTCAAGGTCTATCAGGCCCAGAGCACCGTTTTCATCGAGCCGAAGGAGGACGGCCTCGACATGGACGAGGCGTTCCGCCGCGTGTCCCATGTGTTCGGCATCGTGAAGCTGAGCCGCGCCGTCGAGTGCCCGAAGGACTTTGCCGCAATATGCGAGACCGCCGAGGCGTATCTCGGCGAGACGCTGCGCGGCATCCGCACCTTCAAGGTCGAGGCCAAGCGCGCCGACAAGACCTACCCGATGAAGAGCCCCGAGATCTGCCGCGAGCTGGGTGCCTATCTGCTGGACAAGCACCATCATCTGCGCGTCGACGTGCATAACCCGCAGCTGGAGATCATGGTGGAAATTCGCGACTACGCCGCCTATGTCCACGGCCCCAAGGTCGAGGCCGCGGGCGGTCTGCCCGTCGGCACGAGCGGGCGCGCGCTGAACCTGCTGTCCGGCGGCATCGACAGCCCCGTCGCCGCGTGGTGCATGGCCCGCCGCGGTCTGGCGCTGCACCACATCCACTTTGCCAGCCCGCCGTACACGAGCCTGCGCGCCAAGCTGAAAGTGCGCGATCTGGCCCGCGAGCTGGTCGAGTACACCGGCAACTGCACGCTGTTCGTCGTGCCCTACACGAAGCCGCAGGAGTATATCCGTGACAACGCGCCCGACGTGCTGTTCACGGTTCTGATGCGCCGCAGCATGCTGCGCATTGCCAATCAGGTGGCGAAAAAGCTCGAGCTGCAGGCCCTCATCACCGGCGAGAGCCTGGCTCAGGTCGCCAGCCAGACCATGGCCGCGCTGGCCTGCACAGACCAGGCGCAGGACCTGCCCGTGCTGCGCCCCTGCATCGGTATGGACAAGATCGAGATCATCAATATTTCGCGTAAGATCGGTACATTTGAGACGTCCATCGAGCCGTATGAGGACTGCTGCACGATCTTTACCCCGCCGCACCCCAAGACGAACCCGACGCTGGACGAGATCTTGGCCGCCGAGGCCGCTATGCCCGGCCTGGCCGCGCTGGAAGCCGAGGCCGCCGAGAACGTCGAGAAAATCTATATCCGCATGGGAGATGACGAGCTGCTGTGACTGCTGAAATTATCTGCGTAGGTACGGAGCTTCTGCTGGGCGACATCCTGAACACCAACGCGCAGTTTTTAAGCCGCGAGCTGGCCGAGCTCGGTATCAGCGTGATGCACCAGCATGTCATCGGCGATAACCCCGCCCGCCTGAAGGAGCTGGTTTTGCAGGCGAAAAGCCGCAGCGACCTGCTCGTCTTTTCGGGCGGTCTCGGCCCCACCGAGGACGATCTGACGAAGGAGACCGTGGCCGAGGCGTTCGGCGATACGCTGGCCTTTGACGAGGGCGAGTGGCAGAAGATCATCGACTTTTTCGCCCGGACAAACAGACGCCCCACGCCGAACAACCGCAAGCAGGCCATGTGCCCGACGGTGGGCCACAAGCTCATCAACGACCACGGCACGGCCCCCGGCGCGTGGTTTGAGGACGCCGACGGCCACTGCGCCGCGCTGATGCCCGGCGTCCCGCGGGAGATGAAGGCCATGTGGGCCGAGCAGGTCCGCCCGATTCTGCTGAAACGGCAAAACTGCACGATCCACAGCCGCACGCTGCGGGTGCTGGGCGGCGAGAGCGCCATTGCCAGCAAGGTCGCACCGCTGTTTGAGGCCGCGAACCCCACCGCTGCCATCTACTGCAAGACCGGCGAGTGTGAGATCCGCGTGACGGCCCGCGAGGCCACCGAGCAGGCCGCCGAGGCCGCCTGCAATGCCCGCATTGCGGAGTTTAAAGAGATTCTCGGCGCAGCCGCCTACGATGTGGACGTGCCCGCGCTGGAATACACGGTGGTACGCGCTTTGCGGGAGCGCGGCTTGCACGCCGCCGCGGCGGAGAGCTGCACCGGCGGCATGATCGCCGAGCGGCTGACGAACGTGCCCGGCTCCAGCGAGGTGTTCGGCTACGGCTTTGTCACCTACGCCGAGGCCGCCAAGCAAAAGCTGCTGGGTGTGGATGCGGCTGTCATTGAAAAGTACAACGTCGTGTCCGGCCCCGTGGCCGCAGCCATGGCCTTTGGTGCTGCCCGGGAATCCGGTGCAGAGCTGGCCGTGGGCATCACGGGACTGGCCGGACCCGGCGGCGCACTGCCCGGCAAGCCGGTGGGTACGGTCTATCTGGCCGGTGCCGACACCCGCACGGACACGGGGTATTTAATGCGCCTGACCCTGGGCGGCTATCAGGACCGCCAGATCATCCGCACCCGCGCCGCCCTGTACGCGCTGGATATGCTCCGCCGCATGGCGCTGGGCCTCGATGTGCCGGACAGCGTGCGTTTCACGCCGGAGACGGCGAACAGAGATTTAGATATTTAAAACGCAAAACCGTAGGGGCGCATTCTATATGCGCCCGGTCCGTTTGCGGCTGTAGAAAGCTTCCCCGGGCGGATATGGAATCCGCCCCTACGGACAAGCTCGGCAACATTTCCAAACAAAGAAAGGTTCCACCATGGTCAACACTCAACTGAAAATCCTGCGTGTTTTCGGGCCCACGGGCGCGGAGGTATCCTCCGTGCTGCGGGGCATCCGGGATGATGGCTGCCCCGGCCTGCGTCTGCTGGAACGGGACGGCGAGTTTGCCATCTGTGTGCAGGTCAGCGCCCCCAACCGCGCCATGGCGGAGCAATACTGCGATAAATGGGCCGCGCGGCTGCGCGCCAAATTCGGTGACGATGTCTTTGCCGAGGGGGAGACAAGCCTGGCCCAGGCCACGCTGGACGCTCTGCTGGAAAAACGCAAGCTGCTGGTTGCCGTGGACGAGCCGACGGGCCGCCTGCTGGGCAGCCTTTTGCAGCCGCTGCCCCATAGCGAGGCCGTCTTTGACTTTGGCACCGAGAGCTACGCCGACCCGCAGAAATCCCGCCGCATCACCGTGCCGGAGCAGCTGCTCCGGCGCTTCCCCGGCGACATTGTGCAGGCCGCAGCGGGCCGTGCGCTGGCCGCGCTGCAGGTCACGGGCGCGGATTACGCTGCCGCCTACATGCCCGCCAGCGTCGGGCAGTGCCCCTTTGTGCTGGTGTGTGACCGCCGCGGCGCGGTGGCCTGCGCCCTGCCGCCCGATATGAACGATACCTTCATCGGCAACCAGATCCTGGACCTGCTGCGCCGCCGTTTGTTCGGCCTGCAGCTGACAGATTCCTGCATCACGTTCCGCCCCGGCCATGACCGGCCCCTGCTCGTTGTGTCGGAGGCCGCCCGGAGCCGCGGCAACACGGTGCGGTTCTCGCTGCGCCGCCGCACGCCGCCCACGCGGGACGCCGACCATACCGCCGATTTTGAGCCGATGCTCGATTTTGACCGGCCCGCGCCGGTCAGCCCGCCGAGCTTCCCGCAGCCGGAGCAGTCTGCCGCGCCCGACCCCGCGGCCCCGCACCGCACGCTGCACCGCCGCGACGCCGCCGCGACGCCGCCCGAGGTCTCCGAGCCGACGGGCGTCATCCGCTTTGAAACGGACGCGGACGCGCAGGCGGCGGCCCCGGAGTCGGCCCGGACGTCCGGACCGGAAGCGCCGCGGCACGCCCGCATCCGCCGTGCCCGGCCCGTGGAACCGCCCGCCCCGGCGGACGAAGCACCTCTGCCCGACATCCCGCAGGGCCGTGCCCCCGCACCGTCGGTGCTGGACGATGACATCCCCGACTTCTCCGCGGATCTTGACCCCGCCGCCATCGCCGCCGCGCAGGCTGCCGATGACGCCGCCGAGGCCGCGGGCAAGAGCGCCAGCGTTGAGGACTTTACCCGCGCTGCGACCCAGCTGTTTGACGCCAGCGCCGTTGAGGAGGCCGCCGCAGAAAAGGCCGCGCAGAAAACCGACAAAAAGCGCCGCCGCAAGGCCGAAAAGCCCGAGAGCGGGCCGGTGCAGCCCAGCATCAAGAACCGCAGCCTTGAGATCATTGAAAAGAGCGAGCGCCGCCGCAGACGCACCGTTATTCTGGGGCTTGTCGTGCTGGCGCTGGTGCTTGTGCTGGGCGGCGGGGCGCTGTGGCTGTTCCTGCGCTGTGATCTGGGCGCACGCCCCGCGGCCAAAAGCTACGGCACGGCGCTCTACGATACGACCGCCGAGAACTACTTGGGCAAGGCGCTGGAGCGCCGCCCCGGCGTCGTCGGCTATCTGGGCTGGCCCGGGCTGAACGGCGCACTGGTTTACGCCGCCGACACGCCCGACCCGGAAACGCCCGAGAGCGGCGAGGCCCCGTCCATCGTCCGCTTTGCCACGCCCAGCGCACTGGACGCCGCCACCCCCGGCAACACCGTGGTGGAATGCACGGGCAGCGACTACAAGGCGCTGGCTGACGAGGATACGCTCAAGCAGAACAGCGGCTTCACGCTGTACACGGCGGGCGGTGCCTACCGCTTCAAGGCCATCGCGGTCTACTATTTTGACCCGTCCGAGCAGGGCGCGGGCGCATTTGACCTGTACGGCAGCACCGACCTGTCGAGCTATTACGACTACCTGACCTTCGTCGCGGGCATACAGGCTCGCAGCCTGTTTGACACCGGCGTTGACGTGGGTGACGACTCCCGCTTCCTGACCGTGACGACCCACAGTGACGAGAGCGGCGTGCTGCTCTGCATCACGGGGCGGCTGATCCGCGAGGGAGAGGCAGAGCTTTTAAATACCTCGGCCATCGCGGCAGCGGAGGAGCCGCTGCTGACGGCGGCCCAGTATGAGCGCAAGGGCCAGCCGATGCCGACGGTCAGCACGCTGGTGCAGGCCAGTGTGGACCGCTACGCCCAGCAGAGCACCGCTGCCCAGGCCGCCCGCAAGAACGGCGGCACGGGCAGCGACACCGCCGCGGACACGGCGGACCTGGCACAGCGCGCGGACGACCTGCAGGCCATCACGGACAGCCTGCTGGCCAGCACCGACAAGCTGCTGGCGGGCCTGACCGACGTGGCCGGCTCGACCTCCGCCGCGGAGGCCGACCTGAACAA
>ERZ1673703.1875-NODE-1875-length-14967-cov-5.913157_pt1 | contig 14967 bp, 12 predicted proteins | sample MGYA00580233_ERZ1673703 | MGnify/ENA primary metagenome ERZ1673703 (study PRJEB41218, sample SAMN15661748) | gut metagenome | host: Homo sapiens | place: Canada: London | collected 2015-08-20/2019-03-30 | study: EMG produced TPA metagenomics assembly of... | reverse complement strand
AAATTTCCCGGGCTGGCAAAGCCAGAGTGGAAACGATGCTGGAACGGTTTTATCTTCAAGAGCTTGCGCATCGTAAAATAGGTGAGTTATCAGGTGGTCAGCAGCAGCGTGTCTTTTTGGCACGCGCTATGGTGCGGCAGCCTGAACTGCTGCTTTTGGACGAGCCGGCTACCGGAGTCGATCCGGATGCGAAGATCGAACTGTACAGAATGCTCAGGGATATCAACCGTGAGCTGGGTGTGACGATCGTGATGGTGTCGCATGATTTGGAGCTGGCAGCCGAAGTGGCGCATAATGCTTTGTGCCTTGACCACGATGTCTGCTTCTGGGGCGACGTACAGCAGGCGCTGGTGCATCGTCATAAGCACGGTTACTTTTACAGATAGAAGGTACTTATATGTTGGAAATGTTTGAAACAGAATTTATGCAGCGCGCCTGGCTGGCCGGTTTGATCGTGGCAGTGATCTGCCCGTTGATCGGCAGTTTTTTAGTGCTGCGGCGGCAGTCGATGATCGGTGACGGCCTGGGACATATCGCCTTCGCCGGTGTAGCGGGCGGAGCGCTGATGGGCTGGCAGCCCGTTTTGAGCGCGGCAGCGGTCACTGTGCTTGGGGCGCTCGTGATAGAATGGGTACGGACCAGGCTGGCGGCCTTTTCAGAGATGATTTTAGCAATTTTCTTTTACAGTGGGATCGGGCTGGCAGTTGTTTTTACGAGTATGAACCGTATGGGCGGGTTTAATTTAAGCAGTATTTTATTCGGCAGTCTGATGACGATCAGCAGCAGCGATTTATGGATAGTGGCCGGACTGGGGATTTTTGCCTGTATTTTTGTGGTGCTTTTTTACCGGCCGCTGCAATATCTGACCTTTGATGAAACATCGGCACGGGTGGCAGGCTTGCCTGCTGACCGACTTAATATGTGGCTGGCGGTGCTGACGGCGCTGACAGTTGCGCTTTCGATGCGTATCGTAGGCCTGCTGCTGGTTTCCGCTATGATGGTGATACCGGTAGCCTGCGCACTGCAGACGGCACGCAGCTTTGCCGGGACAATTTACGGCGGTATTGCTTATGGGCTCGTTATCGTTTCAGGTGGTCTGACCTTATCTTATTATGCTAATTTAGCGCCGGGCGGCACTATTGTACTGACTGGTACCTGTATGTTTATTTTGAGTTGTTTATTTGGCAGACGTTTTTATCAGAAACCGCAGGCACAGGAGAACCTGACGGCAGAATGCAAGATCTGCCGCTGCAGGAAGGAGGAGCAGACGGATGCAAGTTGATCTGCATATCCACAGTACCGCTTCTGACGGTACCTGGACTCCGCCGGAAGTCGTTGCAGCGGCGCTTGCAGCAGGGCTGGGAGCTATTGCTGTTACCGATCATGACAGCGTGGCCAATGTGGCGGCGACACATGAGCTGGCCGTCGCAGCAGGATTAAAATTTATTCCCGGTGCGGAGATCTGTTCGACGAAAGACGATTTCTGTTTTCATATCCTGGGTTATGGTATCGATGTCACAAACAAACGGCTGCTGGATTTATTGGAGCATAATGAGCGGCTTTTGAACAGCAAGGATGATGAAAGCATAAAAATGTTGATCGAACGAGGCTGGCCGCTGGATTTTGAAGAGTTTTTGCGGTATGATTATGATAGAAGACGCGGAGGCTGGAAAGCCCTGGCTTTCTTGCAGGATAAAGGGCTCTGCGGCGATGTCAATGATTTTTTCAGCAGGATTTTTACCAAAGAACATGATCTTGGTTTTCCGGTTTTTCCTTCGATCAAAGAAGTTGTGGATGCCATCCATGCTGCCGGCGGCGTAGCTTTATGCGCGCATGCAGCCAGCAGTTTTCACGGGCCGGGGCTGGCAGCGACACTGCTGGAATTGGCGAAAGAGGATTTTGATGGGTTTGAATGTTACCATTCGGGACACAGCAGGGAAGATACTGCGGCACTGCTCACTTATTGCCGTCAGCATCAGCTTCTTGTCAGCGGCGGCAGCGACTGCCACGGCAGTTTTGTGCCGTCACGTGCGCTGGGCCGGCCTGTTATCGACAGCAGCGACCTGAATTTACCGGGATTGTTATAAGGGAGGAATGGAATATGACGAAGGCAAAAGTTTATTTTTCGGATATGCGTACCAGATATGGCGGGTTGAGTTTACCGCAGAAGCTGGGTAAGCTGATCGAAGCAGCCGGGATCGAAGATATTGATTTTCAGAATAAATTTGCGGCGATCAAGATCCACTTCGGCGAACCGGGCAATCTTTCTTTTCTGCGCCCCAATTATGCCAAAGTAGTTGTTGATACCGTTGCCGCACAAGGAGGACGTCCGTTTCTGACAGACTGCAACACTTTATATGTAGGCCGTCGTAAGCATGCGCTGGAGCATATTACAGCTGCTTACGAAAATGGTTTCAGTCCTTTTTCAACAGGCTGTCACATTATTATTGCCGACGGCTTGAAGGGTACTGACGAAGCTTATGTAACTGTGCCGGGCGGCGAATTGGTGCAAGAGGCGAAAATAGGCAAAGCATTGATGGATGCGGATATCGTGATTTCCCTGAACCATTTTAAAGGTCACGAAGCTACTGGTTTCGGCGGCGCTATTAAAAATATCGGTATGGGCGGCGGTTCTCGTGCCGGCAAAATGGAAATGCACCATGACGGCAAACCGCATATCAGTGAACGCAAATGTATCGGCTGCGGTGCCTGCGTGCGGATCTGTGCGCATGGTGCGCCGATCATCGAAAATAAAAAAGCGCATATCGATCTGGATAAATGTGTTGGCTGCGGACGTTGTATCGGTGCCTGTCCGATGGACGCGGTGAAGCCGCCCGCTGATGGTTCCAGTATGGAAGCGCTCAATAAAAAGATGGCGGAATATGCCTGGGCTATTTTGCACGGCAGGCCGCATTTTCATATCAGCCTGATCGTTGACGTATCTCCTTACTGTGATTGTCATGCGGAAAATGACGCACCTGTAGTGCCTAATATCGGTATGCTGGCATCTTTTGACCCGGTGGCGCTGGATCAGGCCTGTGCCGATCTGGTCAACGCAGCGCCGGTTATGGCGAACTCACTGCTGGACGATCATTTAAAAGCTGATCCGGAAGGCTGTCAGGGACATGATCATTTCCATAACCTGACACCGGAATCTGAATGGAAGACCTGTCTTGCTCATGCCGAAAAGCTGGGTATGGGAACACGCGCATATGAACTGGTAACAGTAAAATAAAAGGAGCTGACAGTATGATTGTTACGACCACACCTGCTGTAGAAGGCAGAAAAATCGTTGCTTATAAAGGTATTGTTTTTGGGGAAGTAGTTTCCGGCGTTAATTTTATCAAGGATATGTTTTCCAGCATTACGGATATGATCGGCGGCCGCAGCGGGACCTATGAAAAGGAACTGCAGGAAGCACGTGAAAAAGCGCTGGCGGAAATGTCTGAACGCGCCGCTAAATTGGGTGCCGATGCCGTAGTCGGTGTCGATGTGGACTATGAAGTGCTGGGCGAAACTAACGGTATGCTGATGGTCAGCGTTTCCGGAACCGCAGTTAAACTGGACTAATAGTATATAACTAAAACCGTGAAGTGGTACTTGAAAGTTGGATAATTAAATAGAGCTCAATGCTATCAGGGCCTGTTGTCTGTATTTTACAGACAACAGGCTCTTTAAGTTTTTTTGTGTGTTTTGATAACAATTGAATCGAAAATTTGTGCAAGACCATAAAAAGTTTGAAATACACCAACGTAAATGTCTTGCGGGGGGTACAGATGTGGTAATATATCATAAGAGATACAAAATAATTAAAAAATATTAAATAAAACGGCTGTTTTGTATCTGGAAATTCAAGACCTATATCAGAAATTTTTATTTGATCTTAAATGATCAAGAATAGGGGATGGTGCTGAATTTTAGGGTGTATGGACAGATATTGAATCATTTTGCCTGTGTTGAAATTTATTGAAGAAGGTGTAGAAAATGTTGGTTAAAACTAAGAAAAATTTGGCACTAAAAATAACACTGGGATTAGTATTAGCTTTGCCGGTAGGAACAGCTTTAGCGGCTGATTCAATTGTTGATTACGATACTCTTACTGTGAAGCCAAATGCGGAATTTATATACCACGGCGAGGGCGATAAGAAAGCAGATTTTACTGCTGCAGATATTAAACGCAGTGAAACGCAATGTGTATATGGAATTTTTGTTGGGGATAAAGCCGTTTTGAATGCGGCATCAGAAAATATAAACATATCGGTTACTAATACGGAAGGTGAAGCAAGAGCAGTATATGCGGGGGCTTTCACTGATAAAGACAAGCATGTTATAAATGGTGGGACATTAAACCTTGGTGATAATACAACTAAAAATGTCACGGTGAAGGTTGACGCGAAAAAAGATGCTCTGGGGCTGAATGCAATACGTTCAACGGACAACAGTGAGGTTGAACCGGGCATTATTAATGTCAAAGGTGAAAATGTAAGTATTGAAGCCAATTCGGCGGAAGGATTAGCTGTTGGTATTTGGGCACAAAATAATAAGACTGTAAATGATGGCAATCCGTCCACTGTGAAAATAGATGCTGATAACACCTATATTAACGTAACTTCTGGTAATAAAGTGCCAACCGCAGGGGAATATAATAATATCGGCATTGTTAATTATAGCGGTGCTAAAGTAATTATTAACGGTAATTTAACAGTAGAGTCAGGAACTTTTTTGAGCACTCGCGGCGGTGCAACAACAGAGATCAATAAAGATGGCAAGGGCACAGTTAAAATCAACGGAGATATTAATTTTAACTATGACCAACCGACATCAGGAACATCGGTAGATGCAATTGTTGATTTAAATTTAACAACACAAGACTCTGTCTTTAACGGCAATATCTTTGTTAACGGTAATCCTTATCCACCAGACGGGAAAAAAGAGGTTGGCGGCATGACCTTAGGACTTGCCAACGGTGCACAATGGAATACTGATGAGAACAGCTTTGTTAATAAACTAAATTTTAACGATGGTATTATTAATGTGAATGGCGGTGAGGGGCAGGAAGTTAAACTTGGTGACATTAATGGCAGTGGAGGTACTGTAAATATGTTAACGAGCTCCGATTTAAAAACCGCCAAATTATCAATTGGTACGATAGAATCTGATGCTGTAAATAAAATCGATCTCAAAGCCAAAGCGGTGGCCGGTCCTAAACTTACAATTAATTACACTGGTATCACCGCCGACGATCTTAACAATGTGGCTGATGATTTAGGGGGTTTAGCTAAAAATATTAGTGTTGCGGAAGGTACTAATACTGGTCTTACAGCTACGGCTAATGTAGCAGAAGGTTTGTTAAAGGGTTCGGTAAGCGCTGATCTGAATACTGCTGCCAGCGGCAGTACGGTCAAGGTTGACAGCGTCAAACAAAATAAGGAAAGTTCTACTATGACTTCTATGCGCAATATTGCCAGTGTTGCGATCGTTTCATGGCGGCAGGAGGACAGCACGCTGAGCCAGCGGTTAGGAGAATTGCGTAACAGCGAGGGAGACCAAGGCATTTGGGCACGTATGAGGCGCGGTGAATTTGAATACAGCGGCGCTTATAAAAATCAGTATAATTTCTTCCAATTGGGCTATGATAAAGCTTTTGGCAGCTGGTATTATGGTGCGGCAATAAGCCATAACGACGGAAAAACTACTTACGATAGCGGTAAAGGTGAAAACAAGAGCACCTCCCTGTCACTTTATGGAACCTGGCTGGGTGACAGAGGACATTATACTGATATTGTTTTAAAACAGGGTCGTTTATCCAACGAATACGATAATTATGCGGCAGCAGGGCATACTCATGGCGATTATGATGCTTGGGGAACTTCCTTGAGCGGTGAATATGGTATGAAGGTAGGTCTCGATAACGGCTGGTATGTAACACCGCAGGCTCAGCTGACCTTGATGCGTATCGGCGGTGAGGATTATACTACTAATAACGGTATCAAAGTCAACCAGGATACACTGGAGAGCTGCGTTGGACGAGTGGGCTTTGAAATGGGTAAAACTATCAGCGATAAAGGCAGCATTTATGCCAAAGCTTCATTGCTGCATGAATTTGCAGGTAATGCCGATACTTATCTGAGCCTGAATAGTATCAGCAACAGCTACAGTCAGGATATTGGCAGCACCTGGTATGAAGCAGGCCTGGGCTTCAACTTCAAAACTACGGACAACAGTTATGTTTATGCTGATGTAGTTAAAACATTTGGCGATGATATTAAAACTCCGTGGCAGTGGAATGTGGGTGCTCGCTGGAGTTTCTAAGCAGTATTGAAATCTGAACAGAAGAGAAATAAAAAAGCACCGCCTGAAAGCGGTGCTTTTTTATTTCTCTGTTTTTCTCATGGGCTTCGCTTTTGGTATTTTGGGCGCGGTCAGTTCAAAGCTGTGGGCGATCATGGCAAATAATTCGCCTTTGGGTACACTGTTTACTTCGACGGTGTTCCAATGTTCTTTGTTCATATGCCAGGCCGGGTAAACGCCTTTGTAAGTACGGCGCAGAAATTCGGATCTGACAGGATCACATTTCAGATTTATGCAGAGCTTGCCTTGAAGATGCATAATACAGGCAAACCATTTACCACCGGATGGATGGCGCATAATAGTGAGATCGTTATCGGCAAAGGGATAATCTTCGACAGCATTAGGATAAGTAAGGCAATGAGCGATCAAGGTTTGTTTTTCCATGGCAGATACCTCGCTTTCGTCAGGCGGCATTAATTTTATCATAATTATATAACAAAAAAGCCGACCTCGCAGTCGGCTTTTTATTTTGTGATATGCTAATTATTTCCCTGTCAGTCTTTTGATGATTTCCTGATAGGCTTCTTCGACGCTGCCCATATCACGGCGGAAACGGTCTTTGTCGAGTTTTTCGTTAGTATCCCAGTCCCATAAGCGGCTGGTATCAGGTGTGATCTCGTCGGCGAGGATCACTTTTCCGTCTGCATCGACGCCAAATTCCATTTTGAAGTCGATCAGGCGCACTTTACGTTCAGCCAGAAAGGCTTTTAAGATTTCGTTGATCTTCAGGGCGCAGGCTTTGATTTCTGCAACCTGTGCATCGGTTGCCAAGCCAAAAGCTTCGGCATAATCAGCGTTGATCATCGGATCGCCAAGATCGTCGTTTTTATAGTAAAATTCTACGATAGGGCGTTTCATAACATAGCCTTCTTCGACGCCCATTTTTTTGGCCAGGCTGCCGGCGGCGATGTTACGGGTAACTACTTCCATGGGGATGATACTGACTTTTTTACACAGCGCTTCACGATCGCTGAGCTTTTTGATCTGATGATGGGGGATGCCGTGCTTGGCAAGCAGGTCAAAGAAAAAGCTGGTGATCGTATTATTCATAATGCCTTTATCTGCGATAGTGCCTTTTTTGAGGCCGTTCATGGCGGTAGCGTCATCTTTATAATAGATGATTACTTCATTGGGGTTCTCGGTTTCAAAAACTTTTTTGGCTTTGCCTTCATACAACATTTTTGCCATTGTCTGTAACCTGCTTTCTTTTAAATAAATTTATTAGTAGAGCCGGCGAATGTAAGGCACTCGTCGCCTGCTAAATCGCAAGTGTTGATATTGGTAGATGGATTTTTTACATTGTTAGTTTAGCTTGTTTGCTTTTCATTGTCAATGATTTTTCGGAACATTTAATATAAAAAATAGTAAAAAAAGGCGTTTTTATGCTAAAAAACCGAACATTAAAATAAAAATATGAAAAAATATTTGCTAAAACTCTTTACAAATCCTGAAAAGTAATTTATAATCACAGCATAAGCAACAGCGAAGTTGCGGGCCAAGGCCTGAGTTCGCCGTTGCTTTTTGTTTTATTCTGTTTAGTTTCAGTGAGGGGGAGAAAATTATGAGCAATGTACCGAAAATGTTTGGCAGCCTGGTATTTAATGAAACGGTTATGAAAGACCGTTTGCCAACGGCTACCTACAAGACTTTCAAAAACGCTGTCTTAAAAGGCGAAGCGCTGGATCTGCCGATTGCCAACATCATCGCCAATGCGATGAAAGACTGGGCGCTGGAACATGGCGCGACCCATTTTACCCATTGGTTCCAGCCGATGACCGGTATTACTGCCGAAAAGCATGAAAGCTTTATCGCTCCGACGGCAGACGGCCGCGTTATTATGGATTTCTCCGGGAAAGAACTGATCCAGGGCGAGCCTGATGCTTCCAGCTTTCCTTCGGGCGGTCTGCGCGCTACTTTTGAAGCCCGCGGCTACACTGCTTGGGACCCTACCTCTTATGCGTTTATCAAGGATGGCTGTTTATGCATCCCGACTGCGTTTTGCTCCTATACCGGCGAAGTATTGGATAAAAAAGCGCCGCTGCTGCGCTCGATGTGCTGTGTCGACCAGGCTGCCAGACGTATACTGGCGCTGTTTGGGCAGGCGACTGAGAAGGTTGTGACTACTGTCGGGCCGGAGCAGGAATATTTCCTCGTCGATAAGGAGATGTGGGAGCAGCGTAAGGATCTGGTATATACGGGGCGTACACTGTTCGGAGCCAAGGTTCCGAAAGGGCAGGAGATGGAAGACCATTATTTTGGCATCATCAAGCCGCGCGTCCTGGCTTTTATGAAGGAGCTGGATGAGGAGCTGTGGAAGCTGGGCGTGCTTGCTAAAACGGAGCATAACGAAGTTGCTCCGGCCCAGCATGAGCTGGCACCTATTTTTACTACTACTAACGTAGCTTCTGATCATAATCAGCTGACAATGGAATTTATGAAGCGCGTTGCCCTGCGTCACGGACTGGTATGCCTGCTGCACGAGAAACCCTTTGCTGGCGTTAATGGCAGCGGTAAGCATAATAACTGGTCTATTGCGACTACTGAAGGCGATAATTTACTGAATCCCGGTAAAGAACCACATAAAAATACCCGTTTCTTACTGTTTCTCGCAGCTATCATCAAAGCTGTTGATGAATATCAGGATCTGCTGCGCGTAAGTGTAGCCAGCGCCGGTAATGATCATCGTCTCGGCGCGAACGAAGCGCCTCCTGCGATAGTATCTGTTTTCCTGGGGACGGAGCTGACCAATATTCTGGAAGCTATCGAAAAAGGGAAGCAGTACAATCCTGACGCGGCGGCGTTATTGAAATTGAGCGGCGATGTTATCCCGGCACTGACCAAGGATAATACGGACAGAAACCGTACGTCTCCGTTCGCTTTCACCGGCAACAAGTTCGAGTTCAGAATGCTGGGCAGCGAGTTTTCTATCGCCGGCCCTAATATCGTTCTCAATACTATCGTTGCCGAAGCTTTGAATCAATTCGCAGACAAATTAGAAAAAGCAGCCGATAAAGATGCTGCCATGAAGAAATTGATCAAAGAAACCATCGTCAAGCATAAACGTATCGTGTTCAACGGTGACGGTTATACGGACGCATGGGTAGAAGAGGCCAAATCGAGGGGGCTTCTTAATCTTAAATCCACACCGGAAGCACTGCCTTATATGGAAGCGGAAAAAAATATCGAATTGTTTGTTAAACACGGTATTTTTACAGCGGCCGAGGTGCGTTCCCGGGTGGAGATCATGCTGGAAAAATATGCCAAAACGATCAATATCGAAGCCTTGACGATGCTGGATATGCTGTATAAGGATATCCTGCCGGCGGCAGCGGCTTATACTAATGACCTGCTGGGCAATGCTGCGGCCAAAAAGGACTTGGGGATCAAAAACTGCTTTGAAGCTGATCTGGCGGCGAAGATTTCCGAGTTGACCGCTAAAATGTATAACAGCGGTGAAAAGCTGGCCAAAGCCCTGAAAGGTGCTGAAAAATGCGTCGATATGAAAGCTGAGGCCAACTATTATCATGACACGGTTTTAAAAGAAATGGAGCTCCTGCGCAGCTATGCTGATGCTGCCGAAGAGCTGATCGGTGAAGACTATCTGCCGTATCCGACCTACGGCAAGCTGCTTTACGGCGTCAACAATTAAAGGACGCCCAGGGGAAGCTGACAACGCGAAGAAGCGTATCCGCTGAGGATACGCTTCTTTTTTATAAATAGAGCTAAAATGATTGGATGTGGGGGGACTATGATGATGGAAAAATACGCAGCAGCGGATACGATGTGGGTACTGATCGGCGCGTTTATGGTATTTTTTATGCAGCCGGGCTTTGCCATGGTCGAGACTGGTTTTACCAGAGCTAAAAATGCCGGCAATATCGTGATGAAAAATTTTATGGACCTGTGTCTGGGCAGTATCGTTTTTTGGATCATTGGCTTTGGCCTGATGTTTGGCACGGATATTGGCGGTTTGATCGGTGCGCCCGATTTTTTTGTGCAAAACGATTATGGGGCGTCTTATCCGTCCTGGGCCTTTTTTATCTTTCAAACTGTTTTCTGTGCTACGGCGGCGACTATTGTATCAGGTGCTATGGCCGAACGGACGAAGTTTTCTGTTTACTGTATCTACAGTATTTTGATCAGCGCGGTTATTTATCCGGTCTCGGGGCATTGGATCTGGGGCGGCGGCTGGCTCGGCGCCATGGGTTTTCATGATTTTGCCGGTTCTACGGCGGTCCATATGGTCGGTGGTGTAGCCGCGCTTGTCGGTGCCAAGATACTTGGTCCGCGTATTGGAAAATATAATGCTGACGGCAGTGTTAATGCCATACCGGGACACAGCCTGACGCTGGGCGCTTTGGGCGTATTCATTCTCTGGTTCGGCTGGTTTGGCTTTAACGGCGGCTCTACAGTTTGCGCGACCGGTGACGATGTCCTGACATCAATGGGCAGGATCTTTGTTACTACTAATATGGCCGCTGCCTCTGCCGCGACGGCAACGATGTTCCTGACCTGGCTGCGTTACGGCAAGCCTGATGTATCGATGACCTTGAACGGCGCGCTGGCAGGATTGGTCGCTATTACTGCTGGCTGTGACGCAGTCAGTGTTCCGGGAGCTTTTGTGATCGGTATCATTGCCGGGCTTGTGATCGTTTTTGCAGTAGAATTTTTTGACCAGATTGCCAGAATCGACGATCCTGTCGGCGCAATTTCGGTACATGGAGTCTGTGGTGCGCTGGGCACGCTGCTGGTTGGTGTTTTTGCAGTAGACGGCGGTCTGCTGTACGGCGGCGGCAGTGAGCTGCTGATCATTCAGGCGACAGGAGTTGCAGCGGTAGCGGCGTATATCGGTATCGTGATGACGCTGATTTTTCAAATCCTCGATAAAACTATCGGACTGCGGGTCAGCACGCGTGAGGAAATCGCCGGGCTGGATATGGAAGAGCATGGTCTGGCCAGCTCTTATGCCGATTTTATGCCGGCAGCAGAAGATTTCCATGGTGCTGTGACTGCTCAGGAAGCAGCAGAGGTTGGTGCTGCCGTTACTCACGTTACTGCCGCTCTGCCGTCAGCAGGCAGACCGAAAATGACGAAGATCGTGATCATTACTTCGCAGTTGCGTTTTGAGATCTTGAAGGAAGCTTTGGATAAACTTGGTATTACCGGTATGACGGTAACGAAGGTTTTGGGTTACGGGCTGCAGAAAGGCAATACCGAATATTACCGCGGTGCGGAAGTAAGCGTGCATCTGCTGCCCAAGGTCAAAGTAGAACTTGTTGTTTCGGCTATTCCTGTGGCTGCGGTGGTGGCCGCTGCGAAAAAAGTGCTTTATACCGGTAAGTATGGCGACGGTAAAATTTTTATCTATGATGTAGAGAACGTCGTTAAGATACGTACTGGCGAGGAAGGCTACGAAGCCCTGCAGGACGAGCCGATCGAGGCATAATAAATAAAGCTGACTTGCGGTACTGTCCTGATATGGCGGCAGTACCGCTTTTTAGTAATCATATTTTAGAAAATAATACAACTAATAATTATTATTAAGATTTTTGACTGTCGTTGCTTTCTGTGATATAGTGATAATAACAACAAGCGATGCTGTCATTCATTGGCAGCGCGCCGTTGATCTTGAAAAGACAGGAGTTGAAAGTTATGTTGTATACCGCAGAAGACGCGATCCAGATTTATCATGCTAAATCATCGACTTTGGAATTTTTTGCGGCAAAAGTACCGAAAGCTGCCTGGCAGGGTATCCGCAAAGAAGATATTGAGCCGGCTCAGGAATATTACAGTGATGATATTATTGTAGATTTTGATTTGCTGGACCGGGCCGCTTATGAAGAAAAAGTCTGCGGCGGTGCGCATAGCGATCTGCCCGATACGGCTTTTCCTGTTCTGGTGATCGTTAAATCTTTAGATGAATAAACAGTTTATTAAGATCCTTCTGCAGTCTGTTGCTGTGGAAGGATATTTTTTATATCTTCAGGAAGCTTGGAAAAAGCAGAACAGAGAAAGTTACAGACTGAATATTTTTATTGCCAGCGCATAAAAATAGGAGTATACTTCAAAATATAAGCCGAAGCTAACTAATGGTATACGTTTGCTGCTGGTAATTTAAGGGATTGTTGAGCTTGAGACGGCTTTACTACTTGAGTAAGGAGGAATGCTGCATAAATGTCAGAGACCGGGACTGTGATTGGGAAAGACATTGTGCAGATCCTATGGCAGTCCCCAAAGAGTTGTGCAATGCAGAAAGTATTAAAATGTGAACTGGAAAGGTGGAAATCGGCATGGAAAACAAAAATAATTGGAGAACTTTAGGTTTATTTTTAGGTGGTGTGGTCGCCGGTGTGGTGGGTTCGAAATTGATCCAAAGCAAAGAGGCCAAAGGCCTTTTGGTCAAAACGACTGCTGCTGCTTTACGCGCTAAAGATGCCGCGCTGGAAAGCGGTACTGAAGTGCAGGCTGCCGCTGAAGACATTATTGCGGAAGCTAAAGAAGTCAACAGAAAAAGAGAAGAAGCTGCTGTTGAAGAAAAGGAATAATAAAATTCGACAGGAGCGGTAAATGTGGATTTTGTAATCAAACATCAAATAAGGGGCCGGCTGCGTGTACAGTGCAGCGGCTTTGCTGCAGTCCGCAGGTTTTCCCTGCGGCAGGCGGATATGATCACTTATTATCTGGAGCGCTGCAGCGGTGTCCTGAAAGTCAAAGTATATGACAGAACGGCTGGTATTGCTGTCACTTATGCTGAAAATGCCGCCGGCAGTGCTGCGGAAAATGTTCTGAGCGCGCTGCGGCATCTGGATCTGAGCGATCCCAAGCTGGAAAGCCTGGTACCAGAACGTACGGGGACGGAATTGAACCGCAGCTATCAGAACAAGCTTTTAAGTCTGATCACGAGACATTTTTTTTGTAAATGGTTTCTGCCTATGCCGCTGCGTACCCTGCTGACAGCCTATAGGACTTTGACTTTCGTGAAAAAAGGCTGCCAGTCGTTGGCTGCCCGCAGACTGGATGTGGCAGTGCTGGATGCGACGGCGATCAGCGCCTCTATGCTGCGCCGCGATACAGATACGGCCGGTTCGGTAATATTTTTACTCAATATAGGCGAACTTCTGGAAGAGTGGACCTATCGGAAATCAGTAGATGACCTGGCCCGAAGTATGTCGCTGAACATTAAAAAGGTCTGGCTGCAAAAGGATGGGCGTGAGCTGGAAGTGCCGCTGGATGCGGTACAGAAAAATGATCTGATCATAGTAAAAATGGGAGCGACGATACCGCTGGACGGAGTAGTTGCATCCGGTGAAGCGATGGTCAATCAGGCTTCTTTGACAGGCGAAGCGCTGGCAGTACGCAAGGAAACAGGCGTTACTGTCTATGCGGGAACCGTCGTTGAGGAAGGCGAGCTTGTTGTGCGCGTGTCCGGACGTGCCGGTGAAACACGCTATGAGCGGATCATAAAAATGATCGAAGGCTCGGAAAAGCTGAAATCCAATGTGGAAAGCGATGCCATGCATCTAGCTGACCGCCTGGTGCCATACAGCCTGCTGGGCACGGCTGTGGTCTATCTTTTAACACGCAATGTCACTAAAGCGCTGTCGATATTGATGGTAGATTTTTCCTGCGCTTTAAAATTATCAATGCCCTTAGCTGTGTTATCAGCCATGCGCGAATGCAGTACGAATAAGATCACCGTTAAAGGCGGCAAATTTCTGGAAGCAGTCGCTGAGGCAGACACGATCGTTTTTGATAAGACCGGCACACTGACCAAAGCGCAGCCAACGGTGCCCGAAATCATGACCTTTAACGGCTATACGCGTGAAACCGCGCTTACTTATGCCGCCTGTCTGGAAGAACACTTCCCGCATTCGGTGGCGAACGCGATCGTGCGTCAGGCCGAGCAGGAAGGGCTTCTGCATGACGAGATGCATACAAAAGTCGAATATATCGTGGCCCACGGCATAGTTTCGCATGTCAACGGGCTGCGGATAGTTATCGGTTCGGGACATTTTGTGTTCGATGACGAAAAATGTGTGGTTCCTCCGGGGGAAGAAGCACAGTATGAAAACTGCCCGGCGGAATATTCGCATATCTATATGGCTGTGGGCGGTGTTCTGGCCGCGATCATCTGCATCAGGGATCCTTTGCGTGCCGAAGCGCCGGAGGTCATCCGCGCTCTGCGCAGGTGCGGTTTCAGACAGATCGTAATGATGACGGGCGATAATAAGCGTACTGCCGCTAATATTGCTGCCAGTATCGGCATCGAAGAGTTTTATGCTGAAGTTTTACCTGAGGATAAGGCCAAATATATTGAACAGGTCAAGCTTCAGGGGCATAAAGTTATTATGGTCGGCGACGGGATCAACGATTCACCGGCGTTATCAGCTTCCAATGCCGGGATCGCCATTGCTGAAGGCGCGGATATCGCCAGGGAAATTGCGGATATCACGATCGCGGCGGATGACCTGCGGCAGCTGATCATTTTAAAGCAGCTCAGTACTCTGCTGCTGCAGCGGATCCATGCCAATTATAATTTTGTTATCGGTTTTAATTTGGGACTGATAGTTTTAGGCGTTGGCGGCGTGATCACACCGGCCGCATCGGATCTGCTGC
>ERZ1673703.1874-NODE-1874-length-14987-cov-8.068109_pt1 | contig 14987 bp, 9 predicted proteins | sample MGYA00580233_ERZ1673703 | MGnify/ENA primary metagenome ERZ1673703 (study PRJEB41218, sample SAMN15661748) | gut metagenome | host: Homo sapiens | place: Canada: London | collected 2015-08-20/2019-03-30 | study: EMG produced TPA metagenomics assembly of... | reverse complement strand
TCTGGCAGCCTGAGTTCACAGATAAAACACTCTCCAGGAAACCCGGGGCGGTTCAAAATGGCACGCTAACAACGTTTTGTTAAAAAATGTGAATCACTTGCCGGGGCTGCATTTTCTATTCGAGGAGAATGTTGACGTAGATATTACAGAAATCTCAGCGCATCAGGATAAACTGCTACCTTAGGTCAACCACCAAAAGAAAATACAATACGTCCAGTTTGTATGCCTTTAATAACACATCTTCTAAATGTTGAAGAATTATCCCGCCTGCTGAAGAACGTTGCTCTGAGTGTGATAAACCTTTTTATTCTTGATGATGTCAGCGAGAAGATGGAATATATCCCCGACTGGGTCGTGGTTACCCGGTTAAACATCTGGTGGCGCTAATAAATCTGGCAAGTCACATTCTGTTGAATGCTGTGACAGTGCCTTACCGAGAGAGCGAAATTGTGGTGTTCTAGTGCATAGTCGCCACCATTCCGGATAATTCTATTGCGTTGTTTTACAAGTTCTTTTACAGCGCAGATCTGTCGCTGACGTTGAATCAATAGCCTGGATTTCAGAACACAATGCCCGTTTGCTGGTTGGCCCGGCAGTAGCATTAATTCATTATCTGAATGAAATGTGTCAATCCACAGAAACCGCTGTCAATGACGCATTTTGTCGGACGTTAACACGAGAAAGTCTGGCTATTCCGTAATGCCATCTTATTTCGTAATGGATTGAGAATGCTGGATTTTTAATTATATTACGCGCAGTATTAATCGCGTAAATGTTTTGCGGTCAGCAACGGTGGGGGATCCATTGTTCTGTTCAATGAATACCATCATACATTTGAATCAGGAGTCGGTATGATGATTTTGGTGACGGGGGGCGCACGGAGCGGGAAGAGTCGCCACGCAGAGGCGCTTATTGGGGACTCTTCACAGGTTCTGTATATCGCTACCTCGCAAATCCTTGATGATGAGATGGCTGCACGGATAGAACATCATCGGCAAGGCCGCCCGGAGCACTGGCGCACAGTGGAGCGCTGGCAACATCTTGATGAATTAATTCATGCAGACATTAACCCGAATGAGGTTGTGTTGCTGGAATGCGTTACCACAATGGTGACTAATCTGTTGTTTGATTATGGCGGCGATAAAGACCCTGATGAATGGGATTATCAGGCGATGGAACAGGCGATTAATGCTGAGATTCAGTCGTTGATTGCTGCCTGCCAACGTTGCCCCGCAAAGGTTGTATTAGTGACTAACGAAGTGGGAATGGGGATTGTGCCGGAGAGTCGTCTGGCACGACATTTTCGTGATATTGCCGGGCGGGTAAATCAGCAGTTGGCCGCTGCGGCAAATGAAGTATGGCTGGTGGTTTCGGGTATTGGAGTAAAAATCAAATGAGTAAATTATTTTGGGCGATGCTCTCATTTATTACGCGTCTGCCTGTACCGCGTCGCTGGTCCCAGGGACTGGATTTCGAGCATTATTCTCGCGGTATTATTACTTTTCCTTTAATTGGATTATTGCTTGGCGCGATTAGCGGGCTGGTCTTCATGGTGCTGCAGGCATGGTGTGGCGTACCACTGGCGGCACTGTTTAGCGTACTTGTGCTGGCGCTGATGACCGGGGGATTCCACCTGGACGGCCTCGCCGATACCTGTGATGGCGTATTTTCTGCACGTAGCCGCGATCGCATGTTGGAAATCATGCGTGATAGCCGTTTAGGCACCCATGGCGGTCTGGCATTGATTTTTGTTGTACTGGCAAAGATTCTGGTATTAAGCGAGTTGGCTCTGCGTGGCGAACCGATCCTTGCATCGCTGGCGGCAGCATGTGCGGTCAGCCGCGGGACTGCCGCATTATTGATGTATCGTCATCGTTATGCGCGGGAAGAAGGGCTTGGCAATGTGTTCATTGGCAAAATTGATGGGCGACAAACCTGCGTCACACTCGGCTTAGCCGCTATTTTTGCTGCCGTATTATTGCCGGGTATGCATGGTGTGGCTGCTATGGTGGTGACGATGGTGGCGATTTTCATCCTCGGTCAGCTTCTCAAACGTACGCTGGGCGGGCAAACCGGCGATACGCTGGGAGCTGCTATAGAGCTTGGTGAACTGGTCTTCCTGCTGGCACTGCTATAAAGAGACGTGACATGCAAACACTTGCCGATTTACTGAATACGATCCCTGCTATCGATCCTGCCGCTATGTCGCGTGCACAACGGCATATTGACGGGTTACTCAAACCTGTTGGTAGCCTGGGAAGGCTGGAGGCGCTTGCCATACAACTGGCGGGAATGCCGGGGTTGAATGGCATACCGCATGTGGGCAAAAAAGCGGTACTGGTTATGTGTGCCGATCACGGCGTCTGGGAGGAAGGGGTCGCTATTTCCCCAAAAGAAGTGACAGCCATTCAGGCTGAAAATATGACCCGCGGAACAACCGGCGTGTGTGTGCTGGCAGCACAAGCGGGCGCTAACGTCCACGTAGTTGATGTTGGTATTGATAGTGCTGAGCCTATCCCCGGGCTTATCAACATGCGTGTCGCACGAGGTAGCGGCAATATTGCTTCAGCTCCGGCAATGAGTCGCCGTCAGGCTGAAAAGTTGCTTTTGGACGTCATATGTTATACGCGGGAGCTGGCAAAAAACGGTGTCACGCTGTTTGGTGTAGGTGAACTGGGGATGGCAAACACGACACCGGCAGCGGCAATAGTCAGCACAATCACTGGCCGGGATCCTGAAGAAGTGGTTGGGATTGGCGCAAACCTGCCGACAGATAAACTGGCTAATAAAATTGATGTTGTGCGTCGGGCGATTACGTTGAATCAACCAAATCCTCAGGATGGTATTGATGTCCTGGCAAAAGTGGGTGGATTTGATTTGGTCGGAATAGCTGGAGTGATGTTAGGTGCTGCTTCCTGCGGTTTACCCGTGTTGCTGGATGGATTTCTTTCTTATGCTGCTGCGCTCGCAGCCTGCCAGATGTCTCCTGCAATCAAACCGTATCTCATTCCTTCTCACCTGTCGGCAGAAAAAGGGGCGCGTATAGCGCTGTCGCATTTGGGGCTGGAGCCTTTTCTCAATATGGATATGCGTTTAGGTGAGGGGAGTGGCGCAGCTCTGGCGATGCCCATCATCGAAGCTGCTTGTGCGATATACAACAACATGGGCGAACTTGCTGCCAGTAAAATTGTTCTACCGGGGAATACGACTTCTGATTTGAACAGTTAAAAACGAAAAGTCTGATAAAAGCTATACTTAACCGATAGCTTTCGCGACTTAGGAAAGGGACATGATGCGTCGTGTAAATATTCTTTGCTCATTTGCTCTGCTTTTTGCCAGCCATACTAGCCTGGCGGTAACTTATCCATTACCTCCAGAGGGTAGCCGTTTAGTGGGGCAGTCGCTTACTGTAACTGTTCCTGATCACAATACTCAGCCGCTGGAGACTTTTGCCGCACAATACGGGCAAGGGTTAAGTAATATGCTGGAAGCGAATCCGGGCGCTGATGTTTTTTTGCCGAAGCCTGGCTCACAACTCACCATTCCGCAGCAACTGATTTTGCCCGCCACTGTTCGTAAAGGGATTGTGGTTAACGTCGCTGAAATGCGTCTTTATTACTATCCGCCAGACAGTAACACAGTGGAAGTCTTTCCTATTGGTATCGGCCAGGCTGGGCGAGAAACCCCGCGTAACTGGGTGACTACCGTTGAACGTAAACAAGAAGCACCAACCTGGACGCCAACGCCGAACACCCGGCGCGAATATGCGAAACGAGGGGAGAGTTTGCCCGCATTTGTTCCTGCGGGGCCCGATAACCCCATGGGGCTGTACGCGATTTATATTGGCAGGTTGTATGCCATCCACGGTACCAATGCCAATTTTGGTATTGGGCTCCGGGTAAGTCAGGGCTGTATTCGTCTGCGCAATGACGATATCAAATATCTGTTTGATAATGTTCCTGTAGGCACTCGTGTACAAATTATTGATCAGCCAGTGAAATACACAACGGAACCGGATGGTTCAAAGTGGCTGGAAGTTCATGAGCCGCTGTCGCGCAATCGTGCAGAATATGAGTCTGACCGAAAAGTGCCATTGCCGGTAACCCCATCTTTGCGGGCGTTTATCAACGGGCAAGAAGTTGATGTAAATCGCGCAAATGCTGCGTTGCAACGTCGATCGGGAATGCCTGTGCAAATTAGTTCTGGTTCAAGACAGATGTTTTAAGAGCGTTGGTAATTAGAAAGTAAAAAGCCTGCTCGAAAGCAGGCTTTTTTTGAATTTGGCTCCTCTGACTGGACTCGAACCAGTGACATACGGATTAACAGTCCGCCGTTCTACCGACTGAACTACAGAGGAATCGTGTGAACGGGGCGCATATTAATGGCAGTGCATGGTGATGTCAAAGGGTGAAATGTATTTTTTTGTTTGTTTGCTGCCAATTTCAACAAAGTGGTGAGCTTTCAATCTTATTGTGTAATGAACCATCGTGGTGCATACCCTCCTTTTATAGGGCAGGTGAATGCGACTGCTGATAAAAAGGGCCAATGACGAATCTATCATAATCTTTTATTTGACAGTTGGTTAGCTTGCGCATCAACGCCAAAATAGAACTGGCAAGCATCTTGCTTTCTGGTTGTAAGTAATGGCGGCACTTGGGCCGACTCTTAAAAACCGGAGGCAACATGAACTTCAGACGCCTGAAATACTTCGTAAAAATTGTAGATATTGGTAGCCTGACCCAGGCTGCTGAAGTATTGCATATCGCACAACCAGCGCTCAGCCAGCAGGTTGCCACACTGGAAGGTGAGTTTAATCAACAACTTTTGATTCGCACAAAACGGGGCGTTACGCCAACTGACGCCGGAAAAATTCTCTATACCCATGCGCGGGCCATTTTACGTCAGTGTGAGCAGGCCCAACTGGCGGTGCATAACGTTGGTCAGGCATTATCGGGGCAAGTCTCGATTGGCTTTGCGCCAGGAACCGCTGCGTCATCCATCACCATGCCCTTATTACAGGCGGTTCGCGCTGAATTCCCGGAGGTCGTTATCTATCTTCATGAAAATAGCGGTGCAGTGCTTAACGAAAAACTGATAAATCACCAACTCGATATGGCGGTGATTTATGAGCATTCCCCTGTGGCTGGTGTATCCAGTCAGGCTTTGCTGAAAGAAGATCTTTTCCTGGTAGGAACTCAAGATTGCCCGGGGCAAAGCGTTGATGTTAATGCTATTGCACAAATGAACCTTTTTCTCCCCAGTGATTACAGCGCTGTTAGACTTCGTGTTGATGAGGCGTTTTCCCTACGGCGGCTCACGGCAAAAGTCATTGGTGAAATTGAGTCTATTGCTACGCTTACCGCAGCGATTGCCAGCGGCATGGGCGTTGCAGTATTACCCGAATCGGCCGCGCGTTCGTTATGTGGCGCAGTAAATGGGTGGATGTCACGCATTACCACGCCTTCCATGAGTCTCTCTTTGTCATTAAATTTACCCGCCAGAGCGAACTTATCGCCACAGGCACAGGCAGTGAAAGAGTTGTTAATGTCAGTGATTAGTTCTCCAGTGATGGAAAAAAGGCAGTGGCAATTGGTGAGCTAAGCGTTATATCGGGATGGAATAAGATGCGGGTTTTTATTATTTGTTATGCCGGGCGTTAGACTTTAACAATAACGGGATATCTGAACTGCCCGGAGTTTACCGTGAATTTCCAACAACTAAAGATAATCCGCGAAGCTGCACGTCAGGATTACAACCTGACAGAGGTTGCGAATATGCTTTTTACCTCACAGTCAGGCGTCAGCCGTCATATTCGGGAACTGGAGGATGAACTTGGCATCGAAATATTTGTTCGACGAGGTAAGCGACTGCTGGGCATGACTGAACCGGGCAAAGCATTACTGGTCATTGCAGAACGTATTCTCAATGAAGCCAGTAATGTTCGTCGGCTTGCAGACCTGTTTACCAACGATACGTCTGGCGTTCTCACTATTGCAACGACGCATACTCAGGCACGTTATAGCTTGCCAGAGGTCATTAAAGCTTTTCGCGAACTTTTCCCGGAGGTTCGGCTCGAGCTAATCCAGGGGACGCCACAGGAAATTGCGACGTTGTTGCATAATGGTGAAGCTGATATTGGTATCGCCAGCGAGCGTTTGAGTAATGACCCGCAGCTCGTCGCCTTCCCGTGGTTTCGTTGGCACCATAGTTTGCTTGTTCCACACGATCATCCCTTGACGCAAATTACACCATTGACGCTGGAATCAATAGCGAAGTGGCCGTTAATCACTTACCGACAGGGGATTACGGGGCGCTCACGTATTGATGACGCATTTGCCCGCAAAGGTTTGCTGGCAGATATTATATTAAGTGCGCAGGATTCTGATGTCATTAAAACCTATGTTGCTCTTGGGCTTGGGATCGGATTAGTTGCCGAACAATCCAGCGGTGAACAAGAGGAAAAGAATTTAATCCGCCTGGATACGCGGCATCTTTTCGATGCTAATACTGTCTGGTTGGGACTGAAGCGAGGACAACTTCAGCGTAACTATGTCTGGCGCTTTCTGGAACTTTGTAATGCAGGACTTTCAGTTGAGGATATCAAGCGGCAGGTGATGGAAAACAGTGAAGAGGAAATTGATTATCAGATATAGCAAAAAGCCCGCTATAAAAGCGGGCTTTTCAGAAATTTGGCTCCTCTGACTGGACTCGAACCAGTGACATACGGATTAACAGTCCGCCGTTCTACCGACTGAACTACAGAGGAATCGCTGTTGAGGCACATCTTAACGGCGAAAAATCTTTTGTCAAACCCGATTTTTAATTTTCCCAACTGTTTGCCGTTTCTATCAACAGTTTGTTGCATTTGCAGACAATTTGTTGGCGAAAATCTTTGCAGCTTTGCTGATTCTCCCTCATTATTTGAAATGTGGTTTCACTTTCTGCAATTAAGGTCGGCTTTGAATATCTCCTCTGCTTTACGCCAGGTTGTTCACGGCACTCGCTGGCACGCTAAACGCAAGAGCTACAAAGTGTTGTTCTGGCGCGAGATAACCCCGCTTGCTGTTCCTATCTTCATGGAGAATGCCTGTGTCCTGTTGATGGGGGTTCTGAGCACTTTTCTGGTCAGCTGGCTGGGAAAAGATGCGATGGCCGGCGTGGGATTGGCGGACAGCTTCAATATGGTCATTATGGCTTTTTTTGCTGCTATCGATCTTGGTACTACTGTCGTTGTGGCATTTAGTCTCGGTAAGCGGGATCGACGACGAGCGAGGGTGGCGACGCGGCAGTCATTGGTGATCATGACGTTGTTTGCCGTACTGTTGGCAACGCTTATTCATCATTTTGGCGAGCAAATTATTGATTTCGTCGCGGGTGATGCCACGACAGACGTTAAAGCACTGGCGTTGACTTATCTGGAGCTGACGGTACTCAGTTATCCAGCAGCTGCCATCACTTTGATTGGTAGCGGGGCACTTCGTGGTGCAGGGAATACGAAAATACCGCTACTGATTAACGGTAGCCTGAATATTCTTAATATTATTATTAGCGGCATATTGATTTACGGCCTTTTCTCCTGGCCGGGACTGGGATTTGTCGGGGCTGGGTTGGGTTTAACCATTTCTCGTTATATTGGCGCAGTTGCAATTTTGTGGGTGCTGGCGATTGGTTTTAATCCTGCGCTAAGGATTTCGTTAAAGAGCTATTTTAAACCGCTGAATTTTAGCATTATCTGGGAAGTCATGGGGATTGGTATTCCAGCGAGTGTCGAATCAGTGTTATTTACCAGTGGTCGGTTATTAACCCAAATGTTCGTTGCCGGGATGGGGACCAGCGTTATTGCCGGAAATTTTATCGCGTTCTCAATTGCGGCTCTTATCAACTTACCCGGAAGTGCGCTCGGTTCTGCTTCTACGATCATTACAGGCCGAAGGTTGGGGGTAGGGCAGATAGCGCAAGCAGAGATTCAGTTGCGGCATGTGTTCTGGCTGTCCACTCTTGGATTAACGGCCATCGCCTGGCTAACGGCTCCCTTTGCCGGGGTTATGGCATCGTTTTACACCCAGGATCCACAGGTTAAACACGTCGTTGTGATTCTGATTTGGCTAAATGCTTTATTTATGCCTATTTGGTCCGCCTCATGGGTGCTACCCGCTGGATTTAAAGGTGCTCGTGATGCCCGTTACGCCATGTGGGTTTCGATGTTGAGCATGTGGGGTTGTCGGGTTGTAGTCGGTTATGTGCTGGGAATCATGCTTGGCTGGGGTGTGGTTGGCGTCTGGATGGGAATGTTTGCCGACTGGGCTGTGCGGGCCGTGCTGTTTTACTGGCGAATGGTTACTGGACGTTGGCTATGGAAATACCCTCGATCCGAGCCGCAAAAGTGTGAAAAAAAGCCAGTTGTGTCGGAATAAACGACAAAATGCAGATTATTTCAGCAAACGATTTCAAATTTAAAAAACAGGCTTTGACATTGTGGGTGGGCATCGCTAATATTCGCCTCGTTCTCACGATTCCTCTGTAGTTCAGTCGGTAGAACGGCGGACTGTTAATCCGTATGTCACTGGTTCGAGTCCAGTCAGAGGAGCCAAATTTTAGTTTTGAGACATCTCTATGAGTCTCAGGACAGTTAAAAAATAAAAATTATTTTTACCCGGTCACTTTGTAAAAAAGTGGCCGGGTTTTTGATTTCTGTGTTTCGTGCGCTTAATCGAGTCTCACGCTTCAGTGAGCAAATTGCCCCTCCCCAACAGACATCACGATTCACAAGGTCAAAAATTCTGTTCCATGAAGTACCGTACAAAGATAAAGAGAAAAATGCCTTATGCGGGATGTAGCTGTCGCGTCTTTATCGGGAAACTATACGTAATTGCCACTTTGTCTTCGGTAATCAGAAAAAGAAGACCTGCCATTTTAATAAATATTATTTCTCTGGGAACGGGGATTTTTTATAAGCAATATGACGAGTTAAACATTATATTTTTTATAAGAATTATATGAGATTAAAGAAATCTGCCATAAAGACAGATTTCTTTAAAATATCATTAGAGATTTGCGACGTTATGATAAACTTTTTGTACATCGTCGTCATCTTCAAGGGCATCAACAAGCCCTTCAAAGATTTCTAAATCTTCTGGGGAAAGCTCAACTTCAGATTGAGCAATCATTTCTAATTCTGTTGTTGAGAACTCAGTGATTCCAGCTGCTTTTAGCGCCGCGATTCCTTTATGAAGGTCAGTAGGTTCAGTATAAATAACAATATTACCTTCTTCTTCAGTTACATCACGAACATCAACTTCAGCTTCAAGCAAAATTTCAAAAATATGGTCAGGGTCTGTTCCTTTAAATACAATCACACCCGTATTGTCAAACATATAGCTGACAGAACCTGCCGCTCCGATATTGCCGCCTTTTTTATTGAAAATTGTGCGAACGTTAGCAATCGTACGGTTAACATTTGAAGTCAATGTCTCAGCAATAATCATTGAGCCATTAGGACCAAAGCCTTCATAACGTCCCTGTACGAACGTTTCATCTCCGCCGCCTTTGGCTTTATCAATTGCTTTATCAATAACGTGCTTTGGAACTTGTGCCTGCTTTGCACGTTCAATAACGAATTTTAAAGATGTGTTTAATTCTGGATCGGGTTCACCTTGTTTGGCAGCAGCATAGATTTCTACACCGAATTTTGCATAAATTTTAGACGTTGCACCGTCTTTAGCCGTTTTTTTAGCAACAATATTGGCCCATTTACGTCCCACTGGAATGATCTCCTCGAAAATTTATTTACATTACTGGTAAATCGTTAACATGTGTTAATTCAGCATATTATATCATAACAGGAAAAATCTCGTCTATTAGAAATAAAAATATTCTAAAGCCATAATCTTATATTTAATTTTATAAAAACTAATGTTGTTGGCGGGATTTTTTATAATTGTGTTTTGAAAGCATACTTGCTTTTAATATGTGGAAATCATTAAGACGATAATAAAACTCGCATCTGCCCAAGGAAGCAAACAGCCCGCGTTTATTGCAGGCTATTTGCTGGATGACTTACTAAATCCTTCACATCTATTCCTGATAAAAAGGAACAGAACTTATTACCGGAACGGCGGTTCATTAAAGGTTCGTAATTTACGTGAATGCAGTCGGTCGCCTTCTGCGCGCAGCAAATCGATCGCCCGAATGCCAATTTGCAGGTGTTCGGAAATAGCGCCTTCATAAAAACGGTTAGCCTGACCGGGAAGTTTAATCTCACCATGCAACGGTTTATCTGAAACACACAGTAGTGTCCCGTATGGCACGCGGAAACGATATCCTTGCGCGGCAATGGTTGCACTTTCCATATCAATTGCTACGGCCCGGCTTAAGTTAAAACGAAGTGCAGAAGCTGAGTAACGTAATTCCCAGTTCCTGTCATCTGTGGTTACCACAGTGCCAGTACGTAGCCGCTGTTTAACTTCCTCACCGGGCCTGCCGCTGACTAACTTGGTAGCGTCATAAAGCGCACGTTGCACTTCAGCAATGCTCGGAATAGGAATATCGGGCGGCAGTACCGCATCAAGAACGTGGTCATCGCGTAAATAAGCGTGTGCAAGTACATAATCTCCAATGGCCTGGCTTTCACGTAAGCCACCACAGTGACCAATCATCAACCAGACATCCGGGCGTAGTACTGCCAGATGATCGCAGATGGTTTTAGCATTTGACGGTCCCACGCCAATATTCACCAGAGTAATACCCTGACCATCGGCGGTAATTAAATGCCATGCTGGCATCTGGTGTTTTTTCCATGCAAGGTCGGAAATGGCTTCTTCTGGCGCTTCGGTTTCGGCGGTGATCCAGTTCCCGCCAGCACAAGAAAGGGCAATGTAGGGACTATCAGGATCGAGGATCTGGCTGCATCCCCAACGAACGAATTCATCCACATAACGTGTGTAGTTGGTAAACAAGACGAACGGCTGAAAATGTTCAACTGGCGTACCGGTATAATGGCGCAACCGCGCGAGGGAAAAATCGACGCGGCGCGCATCAAAATGCGATAGCGGGGAGAATTCCGTTGGATGATAAATGCCGTCTGCAGTTTCATCGCCAATTTGCGCCAGTTCTGTTGTCGGGAAGTAGCGAGTTAACCCAGCGCTCATTGAGCGATCAAGGGTCAATTCTGAGCCATCGATGACATAAGGATAAGGGATTTCATGCTGCGAGGGTTGCACCGAGATATGCGCACCATAATCCTGATACAGCAACGTAAGTTGTTCATTGAGATACGAACGAAAGAGAGTAGGGCGAGTAATCGTGGTGGTGTAGCTGCCTGCGTGGGTAAAACGACCAAATGCGCGCGTTTTGGGGGGATTGGTTGTGCTACCGTCCCAGGTTACGGTCAGTGATGGATAGACAAAAAGACCTTGTTTGCGGGCGTTTTCATCAGGTAATTCGCCACTTTTAATATATTTGCCAATGGCGTTGCGTAAAGCGACTACAGATTGCTCATACAGCGCGTCGAGTTTATCCAGTGCCTGAGCTGGGGTCAGACCGGAGCCCTTATTATTCATGTGTGTCTCCTGTTCCATACAATTACCGCACATCCGATAGTATGTCACAGGAATGTGAAACAAAAGTGTAAGGCGAAGATCGGATGATCTTCGCCAGGCTATTAAGCGCGTTGATTGTCTTTCATCAACAAAGCGGTCATTGCGGAAATCAGGCATCCAGCCAGCAAATAAATGGCGACGCTATGCCAGTTCCCCGCAAAGTAAGTGATGAGTGCAGCGGCAATGAAAGGTGTAAATCCACCGCCAACCACACTGGCAACCTGATATCCGACTCCAGCGCCACTATAGCGATAACTGGCACCAAACATTTCGGTAAACATCGGTTGTTGTACACACACCACCATGTCATGCGCAATGTTTGCCAGCATTATGGAGAAGAAAACTATCCAGAAAATAGATTGTGCTTCAAGCGCCATAAAGAAAGGAAATGCGCTCAACGTTCCGATTAACGCACCTGTGATATAAACCCTGCGGCGACCAAAACGATCGGCAAGCCAGGCAAAACAGGGAATTGTCAGGCAGCTTAATCCACCTACCAGCAAACCAATATTGAGGAAAAGTTCGCGCGGTAACCCCATATTCTGGGTTGAATAATTAAGTGCGAAGGCGGTAACGATGTACATCGTCAGCAACTCGCACAGTCGTAGCGCAATAATCTTCAGGAAAGCACCGGGATGTCGTAATAGTGCTTCGATAACCGGGATGCGTTTTTTCGCGGCCGCTTGATTATGTTGCTGTTGTTCAAATTCCGCGGACTCCTCCATGCCATTACGCACCCACAATGCTCCCAGTACCAGTACGATGCTAAACAGGAAAGGAATGCGCCAGCCCCAGCTTAAAAACTGTTCGTCAGTCGTCATCATACTGATCAATGAAACCAGTCCAGTTGAAAGCAGTAAACCTACACCGTAGCCAACTTGTACACCGCTACTGTAAAAGGCTTTTTTATTTTTCGGAGCACTTTCAACGGAAAGCAACGCTGCGCCTCCCCATTCGCCGCCGACGGCAAATCCCTGAATGGCACGCAGCGTCACCAGTAAAATGGGGGCCCACCACCCAATGGTCGAGAAGGAAGGAAGAATACCAATCAAGGCTGTCGCGATACCCATCATCCAGACGGTCAGCATTAACATGCGTTTACGTCCCAGTCGGTCGCCAAAGTGACCGAAAATGACACCGCCGAGCGGACGGAACAGGAATCCGACACCAAAGGTGGCAAATGCGGCGAGCGTTCCCATAGCAGGGCTTACTTGCGGGAAAAACTCGCGATTAAACACCAGTGCGGCGGTAATGCCATAGAGTAAAAAATCATACCAGTCGACGACGGCACCAGCGAAACTGCCTAACGCAGCTCGTCGGGCGCGACTTAACGAAAGCGTCCCTTCATCGGGACGAGTGGAGATGAGCGTGGAGTCCATAATGATCCTGTTTGTACTGTCTTTTTATAATTAGTATGGAAAAGGTAACTCACATTGCCGTCGATCTATAAACGAACCTTATGAGACTACCTCGACAGAGCGCATCTGCAAATGATTTTATGGCTGATTAACGGCAACATGAAAAATTCGATGGAAGATGAAAGCGCAGGAGTTGCATAAGGATTAAGCAGGGCACCTACAGTTTTGAGATATGAAACATAAAAGTCCGCATATGCACAAAATTGCCCCCTGATGATTCTGATAGACTGCATTGCATTATAACCAGTAGGGAGGCGAGATTAATTATGTTTTTAGCATCATTGTTGAGACGTATTGCATTTAGTTACTACGATTATAAAGCTTATAATTTCAATATTGAAAAAACAGACTTTGTTGTTATCCATATTCCCGATCAAATTGGCGATGCTATGGCCATCTTTCCAGTTATTCGGGCGCTTGAAATGCATAAAATTAAGCGTCTTTTAATTGTTACTTCGACAATTAATTTAGAAGTCTTTAATACGCTCAAACTTGAACAGACTAAATTAACATTAGTCACAATGACTATGCAGGATCACGCAACATTAAAAGAAATAAAAGATTTAGCGAAGAACATAACACAGCAATACGGTACGCCGGATCTTTGTATAGAGGCGATGCGTAAAAAGAACCTGAAAACGATGTTATTTATCAGTCAGTTGAAAGCAAAAACGAATTTTCAGGTAGTCGGTTTAACCATGCAGTGCTATTCCCCTTTGTGTAAGAACGCGTCCCGGATGGATCAGCATCTCAGGGCTCCCGTACCCATGACATGGGCATTTATGATGCGTGAGGCGGGTTTTCCAGCAGTCAGGCCAATATATGAATTGCCATTAAGCGAGGATGTACTCGATGAGGTGCGCGAGCAAATGCGATCGTTAGGATCTTACATTGCGCTTAATTTAGAAGGTAGCTCGCAGGAGCGTACATTTTCATTATCGATTGCAGAAAATCTAATAGCAAAAATTCAAAGTGAAACAGATATGCCAATAGTGATCGTTCATGGACCCAAAGGGGAAGATAAAGCCAGGGTATTAGTGGATTGTTATAATAATGTCTTCCGTTTATCCTTATCATCCTCGATTAAACGTTCGGCAGCAATCATAAAAGATGCTTATATCGCAATAACTCCTGACACCTCAATATTACATATGACAAGTGCCTATAATACCCCCGTTGTTGCAATTTATGCTGATTACAAAACGCGATGGCCCGCAATGGCCGATGTCTCGGAGTCAGTCGTCGTTGGACAAAAAATTGACAATATAAGTCTGGATGAATTCGCAAAGGCATTAAAAAGTGTTTTGTCGAGAATATGAGGCAGTACTTATGCATAGTAGTACCGAACTGTTATGAACGGTGGTGTCATCAATACTCTGAGGCTGGTCAATCATCACAGAAAGCCAGCCTTTGGATCAAAGCAATACTCACCAAATACGATCATAGTCACACCGAACGCGATTCAGGTGGTGCCGTATTGTTATTTATTCATTTTCTTTGAGAGAGGGCAAGCTCTATAGTGGGAATGTAAAAAAGAGTGCCCCGAATGGAGCACTCTTTAAGAAATTATAGCGGAAAATCAGAGGTTTTTATAACATGTCGCATAAGCAAACCCAAGCTTTTCAAATACGCTTTGATCACCTGTTGCCAGGGAAACTACGTATTGTTCGCTTGAGTTTGCGGGACTAGATGACCAATACATATTTGATTGAAAACCAGCTTCAGTCGTGTAATGCCCCATATCTCCCCATTCACTGTACAGTGACCCGATGCCTCGGGAACGACTATGGTTTAAATGGTCTGCACGGGGAAGTGTGTAGCCATTGCTACTGCAAAAATTTTCAGCAAGGCTGTATATCATGAAAGCATCGCCGGCGTTCACCCACCAACTCTTCACACGGATTTCGTATACATAGCTAGGGAAGGTGCGAATAAGCAGGTCATTTCTTCCCAAGTTGACTCGCTGATTAAA
>ERZ1673703.1856-NODE-1856-length-15160-cov-11.212446_pt1 | contig 15160 bp, 9 predicted proteins | sample MGYA00580233_ERZ1673703 | MGnify/ENA primary metagenome ERZ1673703 (study PRJEB41218, sample SAMN15661748) | gut metagenome | host: Homo sapiens | place: Canada: London | collected 2015-08-20/2019-03-30 | study: EMG produced TPA metagenomics assembly of... | reverse complement strand
CTCCGGGTCAAGATACGCGCCGTTCTTCACGCACTCCAAATGAATGTGCGCGTCACCGCTGGTCTCTGCGGGAATGCTGCCGGCGGTGCCCAGCGCGGCGGCGGCTGTCACGCTGTCCCCGGCCTTCACGGCGGGGGCAGCGACGCCGCAGTACCGCCACGTCACGCCGTTTGCGTCCTCGACCTCGACAACACCGCCCCACAGCGCGTCCTCACTCACCGAGACGACCTTGCCCGCCTTGGCGGCGGTCACACTCTCCCCTGCCGGGGCGGCATAGTCCGCGCCGTTGTGGGTGCGCCAGTCGCCTAAGGTCGCACTGTAGACCAGCTCATTGCCGCTGAACGCCGCCAGCGGCTTCGCGTCCCAGATACCGGGCTTGGTGACGGTCTGTGCGGGCGGCGCAGCAGTGGCCTTCGGGGCCTGCGCTGCAGCAGGCGCAGGGGTGGCCGAGGGCTTTTCCGTCGCGGCGGGTGTGGTCGTCGGCTTGGGCACGTCCTGCGCGGGCTTGTCGATGGCGGTGTCGGGCTGTGTCCAGGCGGAATCATTCTGCAGCGCTTCCTTGCGGGTGCGCGTCAGGTCGGCCACGTTGCTGACAACCGTGCGCAGCGCCAGAATGCCCGCCGCGGTGGCTGCAAACACCATGGCCAGACAGAACAGATACAGCCCTTTTTCCCTGAAAAACTGTTTGATGTGGTTCATCTTCCCCCGTCCTTTACTTGTGAAGGTGTTGTGTATGCCGTTAGTGTGGACGTCCCGCGCGGCTTTATACATGGCAAATACAATACGTTTTGTATAATATGGAAGCATAATACAAAACGACGATATTTCTCTGCAAAATTTCCGTTGCATTTCCGCGCAAAACCGTGTATTATATACTATTGGATTATTATAGAGGAGTGTGCCCCGATGTGACGACAAGCAGACAGGATTCCCCGTTGTAGGGGCGGATTCTATATCCGCCCGTACCCGTTTGCCGTCAGGCACAGCTCCGCGGGCGCATAGTGAATGCGCCCCTGCGGACTCTATATACAAATACAGGTTAAGGAGTAATCATGGCATCATTGCGCGAAGAAATCGAATCCCGGCGCACATTTGCGATCATCTCGCACCCCGACGCCGGTAAAACCACACTCACCGAAAAGCTCCTGCTCTACGGTGGGGCCATCCAGACCGCGGGTTCGGTCAAGGGCAAGCAGAGCGCCAAGCATGCGGTGTCCGACTGGATGGACATTGAAAAGCAGCGCGGTATTTCCGTTACCTCGTCTGTTCTGCAGTTCAACTATCAGGGCAAGTGCATCAACATTCTGGACACGCCCGGCCACCAGGACTTCAGTGAGGACACCTACCGCACCCTGATGGCGGCGGACTCCGCCGTCATGGTCATTGACGCCGCCAAGGGCGTTGAGGCCCAGACCATCAAGCTGTTCAAGGTCTGCACGCTGCGCCACATCCCGATTTTCACCTTCATCAACAAGATGGACCGCGAGGCCCGCGACCCGTTTGAGCTGATGGAGAACATTGAAGAAATCCTCGGCATCAAGACCTACCCGATGAACTGGCCCATCAGCTGCGGCAAGGACTTCAAGGGCGTCTATGACCGCAATGCCGGGCGCGTGCTGGCCTTTGAGAGCGATGGCCGCGCCAACGGCGTCAAGATGGTCGAGGAGGTCGAGGCCGAGCTGGGCGACGCCCGCCTGGATGACCTGATCGGCGCTGCCAACCATGAAAAGCTGGCCGAGGACATCGAGCTGCTGGACGGCGCTGCCGAGGAGTTTGACCTCGACGCCGTGCAGCACGGCGAGCTGTCCCCCGTGTTCTTCGGCTCCGCTTTGACGAACTTCGGCGTAGAGCCGTTCCTGAAGGAGTTCCTGCGCCTGACCCCCACCCCGCTGCCTCGCAAGGACGCGCAGAGCGGTGAGCTGGTCGAGCCGTGCAGCGAGCAGTTCAGCGGCTTTATCTTCAAGATCCAGGCCAACATGAACAAGAACCACCGTGACCGCATTGCGTTCCTGCGCATCTGCTCCGGCAAGTTTGAGCGCGGCATGGAGGCGTTCCACGTGCAGGAGGGCAAGAACATCAAGCTGGCCACCGGCACGAGCCTGATGGCCGATGACCGCGCCATCGTCAGCGAGGCCTACGCGGGCGATATTATCGGCCTGTTCGACCCGGGCATCTTCTCCATCGGCGACACACTCTGCACCGGCAAAAAGCATGTGCAGTTTGCGGGCATCCCGACGTTCGCCCCCGAGCACTTCGCCCGCGTGACCCAGGTCGATACGATGAAGCGTAAGCAGTTCGTCAAGGGCATGGAGCAGATCGCCCAGGAGGGCGCGATCCAGATCTTCCGCGACCTCGGCGCCGGTATGGAGGAGGTCATCGTCGGCGTCGTCGGCGTTTTGCAGCTGGAGGTTTTGGAGTACCGCCTGAAAAACGAGTACAATGTAGACATCCGTATGCAGACCCTGCCATACGAGCATCTGCGCTGGGTGCTGAACGACCCGGAAGAACTGGACATCAAGCATCTGGACGTGACCAGCGACACCCGCGCCATCGAGGATATGAAGGGCAACCCGCTGCTGCTCTTTGGTAGCCCGTGGAGCATCAACTGGGCCGAGCAGCACAATGAAGCGCTCAAGCTCTCCGAGTTCGGCAACCTGACGTTCTAAGGGGAGGTATTTCCAATGCTGGCGCAGCTGAAAAAGCACCTGACCCTGCACGAACTGTGGGAGGATGCGAAATTCTTCTTCCTGCTGAATCTGGGGTTGGTAGCCACGGCGGTGGGCATCGCTGTTTTCAAAACGCCCAATCACTTTGCGTTCGGCGGCACATCGGGTCTCTCCATTGTGCTGGCGACGCTGTTCCCGCGGTGGAATGTCGGCGCGTTCATGTGGTTCATCAACGCGGCGCTCGTCGTGCTGGGGTTCGTCTTTCTGGGCGTCAGGTCCATGGGGTGGACGATCTACTCGTCGTTCGCGCTGTCGTTCTACGTCAGCCTGTGTGAGCGGGTCTGCCCCCTTTCCGCGCCGCTGACGAGCGATGCGTTTCTGGAGCTCTGCTTCGCGGTAATCCTGTCCGCCGTCGGCGCGGCCGTCGTGTTCAACATCGGCGCGTCTACGGGCGGAACAGATATTGTGGCGATGATCCTGAACAAGTACACAAGCATGCCCGTTGGCCGTGCGCTGATGGTCAGTGACCTTGGTATTGTGCTGGTGGGCGCGTATCTCTACGGGCCTGCCACAGGGCTGTACTGCATCCTGGGCATGATCTTGAAAAGCACCGTCGCGGACAGCGCGATTGAAAGCATCAATCTGCGCAAGGTCTGCACGGTGGTCACCTCCAACCCGCAGCCGGTGCGCGATTTTATCGTGAACGATCTGCACCGTTCCGCCACGATGGAACAGGCCGAGGGTGCCTACACCCACGATGAAAAATGGGTGCTGACCACAGTCCTGACCCGCGGCCAGGCCCAGAAGCTCCGCCTGCACGTCCGCGGTCTGGACGACCACGCCTTTATCACGATTGTGAACAGCAGCGAGATTGTGGGCAAGGGGTTCCGGGCGATTTGAAAAACCAGAGCCTTCCCCCGAGGGGGAAGGTGGCCCCGCAGGGCCGGATGAGGGCGGAGTCCCCCACGGCAGCCAGTTAAAGCTGTGCCGCCCTGTAGGGGCCGGACATGTCCGGCCCTCCGCGGAAAGGCAGGCTCGCACCTGCGAGAAGGCCGCGGGCCGGGCATGCCCGGCCCCTACGAAGCAGCAACCCCGCTGTCGGGCAATTACGGCAAACCCGGCCCTCATCAGTCCGCTTTGCGGACAGCTTCCCCCTGCGCGGGGGAAACTTTTGCATCGCACCCGTCCTCTTTTGGGCGGGTGCTTTTTCTGTGCATACAGTTGTAATCACTCCATAAATATGGTATACTTTCTTTAAGTATCATTATGCTGCTTACAAACAAAATTTACGAGGGGAACCTCTTTATGAGATATTCAAAACACCTTACCTACGCGGAACGTATGTTCCTGCGGGCGCGGCTGAACCGGGTGCGGCATATCACGCTCGACCCGGATGGGCCGGGCGTTGTGCGCATCCATCTTGTGCCCTGCCATAAGCCGGACCGCGAGACGCCGTTCACGGCTATTCTGAACGGGCAGGACATCCTGCCGCTCAACGTCAGCTGGGCCATTCTGCTGACCAACTTCATCGAGGCTTTAAAGCCCTACACCGGCAAGGAGATACGCCCGGAGGAGTGGAACGCCATCAACGCGCAGGCCGTGGCTGCGACCCGCAAAATTTACCGCAAGACCGAGTACGCGCAGATCGAGAGCGACCTGAAAACGCTTGTGGACTGCCTGTGCACGATTGCCCGCGGCGGGGAGCCGCCGCTCTCGATTGAACCGGTCAGTCTGGCCGATTATGCACCGCGGATGGCCGCGCCCCACCGCATGGACCTGATGGTCAGCTCGATGGTCAAGGACGGCGCGTGGCACTGCAACCAGAAATGCCTGCACTGCTACGCCGCCAACCAGCCGCTTTCCGCCGTGCCGGAGCTGGACACCGACCAGTGGCTGGCTGTCATTGAAAAATGCCGCAACGCCGGCATTCCGCAGCTGACCTTTACGGGCGGCGAACCGACGCTGCGCCACGATCTGGTCAAGCTCGTGCAGGCGGCACAGTGGTTTGTCACCCGCCTGAACACCAATGGCCGGATGCTGACCAGCATGATGTGCAAGGACCTGCACGCCGCCAGCCTGGACGCGGTGCAGATCACGTTTTACTCCGCTGATGCCGACATCCACAACGCGCTGGTCGGCGTGGACGGCTACACCGACACGGTGAATGGCATCAAAAATGCGCTGGCTGCGGACCTGAACGTCAGCCTGAACACACCGCTTTGCAGCCTGAACAGGGACTACCTGTCGGTGGTCAGGTTCGCGCATGAGCTGGGTGTCCGCTACCTGACCTGCAGCGGGCTGATCCCCGCGGGCAATGCCGAGAGCGACGCCAGCCGCGCCGTGCGCCTGACTCCCGCCGAGCTGGAGGATGTACTGCGCCCCGCCATGGAGTACGCCGCCGCAAACGGCATGGAAATCAACTTTACAAGCCCCGGCTGGCTGTCCGAGGAGATGCTGCGCACGCTGGGCTTTACCCAAATCCCCAGCTGCGGCGCCTGTCTGTCAAACATGGCCGTGGCGCCGGACGGCACGGTGCTGCCCTGCCAGAGCTGGCTGACCGGCAAGGGACTGGGCAATATGCTGCGCACCCCCTGGCCGCGCATCTGGCACAGCGGTGCCTGCCGCGCCATCCGCGGTGAGAGCGCCAAAATGGAGCGCCGCTGCCAGCTGGGGGCCACCCCGATGCAGGAGGGCTGCTGATGAAGATGAACTTTCTGCGCCGGTTGGCGCTTTTGTGCGCGGTGCTGACCTGCGGTATGCTGCTGGCCCTGCCCGCCGCTGCCGCGGAGGCTGATGCCCCCTACGCCGAGGACGGCGACATGGACTACATCCGCAGCTATGTTGTGACCGTTGACCCGCGGGAGGACGGCTCCGTAGACATCACCTACGACATCGACTGGCAGGTCATCGACGGCGATAAGACCGATTATTTGAGCTGGGTCAAGATCGGCCTGGCCAACTCCAGCGTGGACGAGCTGACCCCGCTGACCGATACGATCTCTGATTTACAGTACACGAGCGACGGCGGCAGCTACGCTAAGGTCGTGTTCCGTCACCGTTACTACGCGCCCGATGTGGCCGCCGCCAACGGCGGGGAGAGCAGCGTACATTTTGCATTCAGCGTGCACCAGAGCCATTTGTTCACAAAAAACGATGACGGTACGGCAAACTTCGCGTTTGTACCCGGCTGGTTCGACGACCTGAGCGTTGAAAATATGCAGGTGCGCTGGCACAATTACGACGGTTTTGTCGCCGATAACACCGGCGTGGACGGCGATTACCTGACCTGGGATTTCGGCGTGATGGGCCACGGCCAGCAGGCCATGGTGCATGTGACGGTGCCTGTCACGAACGCCGCGGCGTTTGACCCCGGCGCAGCCATGACCACCGACGACTATGACAGCGGCGAGGACCTGGACGAGATCATCGGCATGCTGGTGACGCTGGTTGTGGTGCTGCTGGCAATTGCCGTCATCATCGTTGCGATAGCCTCCCAGTCCCCGGAGTGGGGCGGCGGCTTCGGCGGCGGGATCGACCCCGACGACTGGTTCTGGTACACGAACGGCGTTCACACGATCCGCTGCGCCCGCTCCGCACCCCCGCCCGGCGGCTACCACCGCACGGACCCGCCGCCGGAGTTCAGGGCGGGCGGCGGCAAGACCCGCGGCGGCGGTGTGAGCCGCCACCACAGCAACCATTCCGGCTGTGCCAGCAGCTGTGCCTGCGCGTGTGCGTCCAGCTGCGCGTGTGCCTGCGCCTGTGCAGGCGGCGGTCGCGCCGGGTGCAGCGTCAAGGATTTTTACACCGTTAAGCTCCCTAAAAAATCTGTAGGGGCCGATGCTTGCATCGGCCCGGAAACCGAGGATAAACGATGAGCCTGGAAGACCAATACGATGCCTGGGTCCGCGGCCTGATGGGCGGCGGCAGGTACGCCGCGACACCGAAGCAGGCTGAGGACGCCAACGACGCCGTGCAGCAGATGCAGGCCCAGCTGGACGCCCTGACCGAGGCCCAGAAGCGCCAGACTGCCGCGGGCAGCGCACTGAACGCCGTGCAGAAGGCAGGGGCCGCCACGGCGGAGAGCGTGCGCAGGATGAGCAGCGAGCTGACGAAGTCGCTCAAGCAGGACGGTCTGCTGGGCGGCACCGTGGCTGCGCCCTCCCCTGCCCCGGCTGCGCCTGCCAAGGCGGATTTTGCCGGAGTGACCGAAAAGATCAAGGCCCAGGTGCTGGGGCAGGATGCCTTTGTCTCGGCGCTGGTCAAGGCGTTCCGCCGTCCGTTTGTGCTGGGCACGGCGGACGACACCGCCCACGCCCGCAGCGTGATGCTGCTCTGCGGCCCCAACGGCACGGGCCGCCACTATGCGCTGCAATGCGTGGTGGACGAGCTGGCCACCCGCGGTGTGCTGCACAGCGCCGCCGTGGAGACGCTGGATCTGGCGCTCTACCCCGGCCCCGCGCAGGAGAAGCTGTTTTTGCAGGACCTTTACGCGGCGCTGCAGTCCGACGCCGAGGTGCTGACCTTTGAGCATTACGAGAGCTGTGCCGCCAACTACCTGAACATGCTGGCGACGCTGGCGATGGACGGCACGCTGGCATTGTCGAGCCGGTACGTTTTGCAGCGCGGCATCCTCGTGGATGTCGGCACGGCGCTGGCCCCCGGTGCCATCGGCGAGCTGCAGGCCGGCGGCAAGTATTTTGTGTTCTACTCCAACAAGGGCGAGACCGCGCTGGCCGACCACTTTGGGGCAAAGTTTGTGGACGCCGTTGCGGGCGACATCTGCCGCACCGAGGCGTTTACCCCCGAGGCGCTGGCCGCCGTGGCCGCGCGGGAGCTGAATTATCTGGCCCAGCGCACCCGCAGGCAGTGCGGACTGGCGCTGACCATGGGCGCAGATGTGCGTGACCTGCTGGCGTCGCAGTACGGCAAGACCAGCGGTATGCAGGCTATGCGCGACTACTGCGAGACAGTCTACCGCGCGATTGCCGAGTACGTGCTGGATGCCGACGAGACGCCCAACGACGGCACGCCCGCCGTGCTGACGGCGGAGAACGGCAGGCTGTGCATGGCCGTGAACGGCGGCGACTCCTTTGACCTGCTGGCGCTGCTGCCCCAGCAGTACCGCGGCGATGTGGACGCGGTGGAGGCTGAGCTGGACGGCATCATCGGTCTGGATGAAATCAAGAGTTATGTGCGTGACATCGCCAAAAACGTGCAGGCCCAGCAGCGCCGCAAGGCCCAGGGCCTGAAGGTCGCCGAGGTCAACATGCACATGATCTTTACCGGCAACCCCGGCACCGGCAAGACGACGATTGCCCGCATACTGGCCAAGTACCTGAAGGCCATCGGCGCACTGCGCGGCGGCCAGCTCGTGGAGGTCACCCGCGCCGATCTGGTGGGCCGCTATGTCGGCCACACCGCCCCGCTGACGAACTCGGTCATCCAGAGCGCGCTGGGCGGCGTGCTGTTCATTGACGAGGCCTACGCCCTCTACCGCGGCGGTGAGGACAGCTTCGGCCTTGAGGCGATTGACACGCTGGTCAAGGGGATCGAGGACCACCGCGACGACCTCGTCGTGATTCTGGCGGGCTACACGAAGGAGATGCAACTGTTTTTGAGCGCGAACTCCGGCCTGGCCAGCCGTTTCCCGAATCAGATCGAGTTCCCGGACTACACGGGCGCGGAGCTGTATAAGATTCTGTGCTCGATTGCAAGATCCAAGGGCTACACGCTGGACGCTGCCTGTGAGCTGCCTCTGGTCACCTACTTTGACCGCAAGCAGGCCGAGGACGCCGCCACGAACGGCAACGGACGCATGGCCCGCAACACGCTGGAAAAGGCCATTCTGAACCAGTCCAAGCGGCTTGTTGCCGACCCGGACGCAAGCCTGGAGCTGCTGGTAGTTGGGGATTTTGAGCTGGAGTAAAGGTTGAGCTGTAGGGGCCGGGCATGCCCGGCCCGCAACTTTGCCGTCGCTGCCCATTTAGCAGTTCCTCTGCGGGGCGTCGAGGACGCCGCCCCCTACGGCGGCAACCCGTGGACTTTCCCACTGCCGCAAGCGCTCACGGCGGCCAGAGGGCTGCCCGCAAACAACTGGATAAACCAAAAAGAGACCGCCTGTTTCAGACGGTCTCTTTACTTTTTGTCGTTTTATCGTGCCGTATAATCCGAATCAAGGTCAGACAGAATCCGCTCGCTGCTCTCGCGGGTGTCCGTCATGCGGACGGCGTTGCGCAGGGGCAGAACGGAGCGCGGCGTGACGGAGAGCTCGTCCACGCCGAAGGCGAGGAAGGTCTCGGTCAGGGTCAGGTCTGCGCCCAGCTCACCGCAGATGCCGACCCAGATGCCGTTCTTGTGGGCGTTCTCGGTCACAAGGCGGATCAGGCGCAGCACCGCGGGGTGATGCGGGTCGTAGAAGCGGCCCAGGTCGTTGTTCTGACGGTCACAGGCCAGCGTGTACTGGGTCAGATCGTTCGTGCCGATGCTGAAGAAGTCGACCTCCTTTGCCAGACGGTCACTGTTGATGGCCGCGGCGGGCGTCTCGATCATAATGCCGATCTGCACATCCTCGCTGTAGGGGATGCCCTCGTTTTTCAGCTCGCGGCGGACCTCCTCGCACATGCGCTTGGCCTCACGGACCTCCCAGACGGAGGTGACCATCGGGAACATAATGCCCAGCTTGCCGAATGCGGACGCGCGGAACAGGGCGCGCAGCTGGGTCTTGAAGATCTCGGGCCGGGTCAGGCAGATGCGCAGCGCGCGCATACCCATGGCGGGGTTATCCTCCTTGGGCAGGTCAAAGTAGCCGATCTGCTTGTCCGCGCCGATGTCCAGCGTGCGGATGATGACCTCCTTGCCGTCCATGTCAGACAGCACCTGCTTGTAGGCTTCAAACTGCTGATCCTCGGTGGGATAGTCCGTCGTGTTCAGGTAGAGGAACTCGGAGCGGAACAGGCCGATGCCGCCGCCGTCGTTGACCTGCACGGCATGCACATCCTCCGGCGAGCCGATGTTGCAGTAGATGCGGATGGTCTTGCCGTCCTTCGTTACGTTGGCCTGGCCTTTGAGCGTTTCCAGCAGGCGCTGCAGGCGCAGCTGCTCGTCGCGCTTTTTCAGCAGGCGGTCACGGGTGTCGTCGTCGGGGTCGATGACCAGCGCACCAGTGCTGCCGTCCGCGATGGCGGCGCGGCCCTCCAGCTCGGGCTTGAGCGCGTCGCCCATGCCGACGATGGCGGGAATGCCCAGCGTGCGGGCCAGAATGGCCGTGTGGCTCGAACCGGAGCCGCCCGCTGTGATGAAGCCCAGAACCTTGGACTTGTCCAGCTGGATCGTCTCGGACGGGGCCAGGTCATCAGCGCAGAGCAGCACCGGCACATCGGACGCAATGCCGCCCTGCACGATGCCGCACAGGATGCCCAGAATGCGCTGGCTGACATCCTTGACGTCGGCAGCGCGGGCCTGCATATAGGCGTCGTCCATCGAGGCAAACATCTCGGCAAACTGCTCTGACGTGTCGGAGACGGCGGCCTCGGCGTTCATTTTCTGGTTGACGATGCGATCCTCAATGGCCTCCTCGTAGTCGAGGTCCTCGGCCATCATCTGGTGGGTCTCAAACAGCATGGCGGCTTCGTCGCCGGCCTCCTTGCGGGCCTGCTCGGCCAGCACGCCCAGCTGCTCGATTGCGCCGGTCTGCGCACCCTTGAAGCGGTGCCACTCGGCGTCGGTATCCTCCACCGTGTAGCGCTTGATCTCCGCTGTGGCACGGCGGTAAAAGTAAAGCGGGCCAACGCCGACACCGGCGGAAACGCCCTTGCCTTGAATCGTGATCATTGGGGAGCCTCCTTCAAATCAAAACCGCGGCTGCCGTCTTGCTGCGGCGGCCGCGGCCGTACATGATGCCGGAATTACAGATGCTCGTTGAAGAACTTCTCCAGAGCGGGGGCGGCGGTGTCCTCGTCGGCACCCTCGATCTTGACGGTGACGGTGTCGCCGCACTTGATGCCCATGCCCATCAGAGCCATGAGACGGGTGGCGTCAACGGACTTGCCGTTCTTGTCAACAATGGTGACGGTGCTCTGGCAGGTCTTGGCCTCCTTGGCCAGCATGCCGGCGGGACGTGCGTGAATGCCAACGGGCTCTTTGATTGTATAGGTGAATTCTTTCATAGCTTTTTCCTCCCATAGATGCGGTGCGGTAGGGCGCAGCGCAAATAATTAAGCTGTTATTATAATAACATACTCTGCCGCCAACGTCAACGGAAAAAGCTCCAAAAACAAGCTGAATCTTTGGTTGTTTTGGATAAAAGATTGTGTGGAATGTGTACGATTCGTCCATAAATGGGTTGAATCATCATTTCCGGAGAAATTCCCGCAGCACATCCTCCGGGCGGGGCGTGTGCAGCGGGTAGCGTGCGCGCAGCGGCGCGGCGGCACCGTCCATGATGTAAGGCGTGCCGACAAGGTCGAGCATCGCCACATCGTTGTAGTTGTCGCCGAAGGCCATGACCTCGTCATGCGCGAAGCCCAGCACGCGGCAGAGCGACTCGACGCCGACGCCCTTGTTGGAGGTGGTCGTGTCGATCCAGTACGGGCCCGCCACGGCGCAGTTGGCCTGCTGCCAGCGCGGCACAAAGCGGTCCGTGTACTTTTCCACGCCCTCATGCAGGTAGACCGACACCTTGACGATCTCCTCGGGGATCTCGGACGGGTCGGAGATGACCTTGTAACGGTTGCCGATAAATTGGATGCGGTCCAGCATACCGAGGCCGCGCTCCATCAGATAGGCGCAGTTCTGGCCCGAGAGCATGACCTCGCCCTGGCCGTCGCTGCGATCCCACAGGTCGTGGGCGATTTCCTCCGCCAGTGCGCGGGGCATTGGGTTCTCGGCAATGCAGTGCTCGTCCTTGAACAGCACGCCGCCGTTCTCGCACAGGAAAACACAGCAGTCGGCCACCGGCGCAAACAGCAGGCGCAGGCTGGTGTACTGCCGCCCGGATGCCGGGCAGAACAGGATGCCGCGGTCATGCAGGGCGCGAATCTGGTCGAAAATTTCGCCCTCCAGCTTTTTGCGGCCATATTGCAGCAGCGTACCGTCAATGTCGCTGCAGATCATTTTGATTGCCATAATACAACTCCTTTGTAGTTACGGGAATATTGTAGCACATTTGGCAGGGTGTTTGCAATTTTGTTTGGGTGCGTTATAATTAATTATGTAGGGGCGAGCAGTGCTCGCCCGCGGAACCTGACGGTGGCCGTGAACGGCCCGGGTCGTCGAGGACGCCGACCCCTACAACGTGCGGAAATGCGCGAAAAGAACGGAGATGCAATAGTATGGCTTTCATCACAATAAACCACCATGCCCCTGCCGACAACGGAGCGGCGTTTGTGGCCGAAAACGCCACACTGGCGGGCAGCGTGCGGCTTGAGAAAAACAGCAGCGTCTGGTACGGCGCGGTGCTGCGGGCGGACACCGGGCACATTGCCATTGGGGAAAACTCCAACGTGCAGGACAACGCTGTGCTGCACACCGGCCCCGGGCTGGATGTGACGGTGGGGCGCGGAACGTCCGTCGGGCACGGGGCCGTTGTGCACGGCTGCACGGTGGGCGACGGCTGCCTGATTGGGATGCACGCGACGATTTTGAACGGCGCGGTCATCGGGGACGGCTGCCTGATCGCCGCGGGGGCGCTTGTGCCGGAGAACATGCAGGTGCCCGCGGGGAGCCTTGTCATCGGCGTGCCCGGCAAGGTCGTGCGGCCCGTCAGCGCGGCACAGGCTGCCGCCATCAAGGCCAATGAAGAAGAATATCTGGAATTGGCGAGGGCGCACGCAGAGGCAAAATAACCGCGGTATGCGCTTTTGCCGGAGACGTAGGGCGGCCAGCCCTCTGGCCGCCGCGGAGGGGTCAAGACCCCTCCCTACAAATCAACCGTTAAAGGGGTGCCAACGGCAAAGCTGCCGGCCGGGCATGCCCGGCCCCTACAGAGCAATAAAAAAACAGGATGCTGTCTTGCGAAACGGCATCCTGTTTTTTATGGAATTTACTTCAGCACCGCGCCCAGATTGGCGCTGGTGACCAACCTTGCGTACCGTGCCAGCCAACCGGTCTTGATGTTCGGCTCGGGCTGGACGTAGGCGGCCTTGCGGGCGGCAAGCTCGTCGCCGCTGACGGCCAGGTGGATGGACGCATTCGGAATGTCGATCTCGATGGTGTCCCCTTCCCTGACCAGACTGATGGGGCCGCCGGAGGCTGCCTCGGGGCTGACGTGGCCGATGGCCGCGCCGCGGGACGCACCGGAGAAGCGGCCATCCGTGATGAGCGCCACGGTGGTATCCAGCTTCATGCCCGCCAGTGCGCTGGTGGGGTTGAGCATCTCGCGCATACCGGGGCCGCCCTTGGGGCCCTCGTAGCGGATGACCACTACGTCGCCGGGGTGGATGTCACCTGCGTAGATAGCCGCAATGGCGGTGTCCTCGCTGTCAAAGACGCGCGCGGGGCCGCTGTGGACCTGCATTTCGGGCGCAACGGCGCTGCGCTTGACGACACAGCCGTCCGGCGCAATGTTGCCCCACAGAATCTGCAGACCGCCGGTCTGACTGTACGGGTTGTCGATGGAGCGGATGGCCTTGTCGTTCAGGATCTTCGCACCGCGGATGTTCTCTCCCAGCGTTTTGCCGGTGACGGTGGGAACATCGAGGTCGAGCAGGTTCTTCTTCGCCAGCTCAGCCTGCACCGCCGGGATGCCGCCCGCCTCATACAGGTCGGGCATGTGGGTGGGGCCGGCGGGGGCCAGATGGCAGAGATTCGGCGTTCTGGCGGAAATCTCGTTAAAGAGCTTCAGGTCGATCGGGCAGCCCGCCTCCTGCGCAATCGCCAGCAGGTGCAGCACCGTGTTGGTGGAACAGCCCAGCGCCATGTCGCAGGTCAGGGCGTTGCGGATGGAGCGCTCGTTGATGATCTGGCGCGCGGTCACGCCGCGGCTGACCAGGTCCATGATGGCCATACCGGCGTGCTTAGCCAGCTGCAGGCGCTTGGCGTAGACGGCGGGAATCGTGCCGTTGCCGGGCAGCGCGATGCCGATGGCCTCGCACAGGCAGTTCATGCTGTTGGCCGTGTACATGCCGGAGCAGGAGCCGCAGCCCGGGCAGCAGTTGCAGGTGCAGTCCTCAAGCTGAGCGTCGTCGATCATACCGGCCTTGTACGCGCCGACAGCCTCGAACATTTTGGAAAGGCTGACCTCCTCACCGCCGTAGCGGCCTGCCAGCATCGGGCCGCCGGAGCAGACCACGGCGGGCACGTCCATGCGGACGGCGGCCATGACCATGCCGGGCACGATCTTGTCGCAGTTGGGGACCAGTACCAGACCGTCCAGCTGGTGGGCCATGAACATCGTCTCAACGCTGTCGCAGATCAGTTCACGGCTGGCGAGGGAGTATTTCATGCCCACATGGCCCATAGCGATGCCGTCGCAGACACCGATGGCGGGGATGAGGATGGGGGTGCCGCCTGCCATGCGCACGCCAGCCTTGACGGCATCGGCGATCTTATCCAGATGGGCGTGGCCGGGGACGATCTCGCTGTAGGCGGAAACGACGCCGATCAGCGGACGGTCCAGCTCCTCCGGCGTGTAGCCCAGCGCATAGAACAGGCTGCGGTTTGGTGCCCGCTCCGGGCCTTTTTTGACGTTATCGCTGTTCATAGGTTTTCTCCGTTTTCATATAAAATGCCTTCCCCCTGCGGGGGAAGGTGCCGCGAAGCGGCGGATGAGGGGCGGCCTTACGCCCGCCGCCCGTAAACGGGATGCTGCGGGAGCTCTGCCCTCATCCGGCCCCGCGGGGCCACCTTCCCCCTCGGGGGAAGGCTTAGAGCGTTATCTTATAATTACTTCTTCAGCCAGCTCATCATCTTGCGGAGCTCGGCGCCGACCTTCTCGATGGGATGGTTGGCGGCGATGCGGCGCTGTGCGAGGAAGTGGGTCTTGCGGCCGCCCTTCGGGCTCATCTCGGTCAGGAACTCGGAGGCGAAGGTGCCGTCCTGGATCTCCTTCAGGACCTGCTTCATCTCCTTGCGGGTGTCCTCGGTGATGAGGCGCTTGCCGGTGCGGTAGTCGCCGTACTCGGCGGTGTTGGAGATGGAGTAGCGCATCTTGGAGAAGCCGCCCTCGTTGATCAGGTCAACGATCAGCTTCATCTCGTGGCAGGTCTCAAAGTAGGCCATCTCGGGGGCGTAGCCGGCCTCGACCAGCGTGTCGAAGCCAGCCTGGATCAGCTCGCAGACGCCGCCGCAGAGCACTGCCTGCTCACCGAACAGGTCGGTCTCGGTCTCCTCCTTGAAGGTCGTCTCGAGGATGCCGGCGCGGCCGGCACCGATGCCGGAGGCGTAGGCCAGGGCAATCTCCTTGGCCTTGCCGGTGTAGTCCTGCTCCACGCAGATCAGGGACGGGCAGCCCTCGCCCTCGGTGTACAGGCGGCGGACGATGTGGCCGGGGCCCTTGG